>Ga0326727_10008095_pt1 | contig 27011 bp, 4 predicted proteins | sample MB2enrmetagenome_FD_207643 | JGI IMG/M metagenome (GOLD analysis project Ga0326727, IMG submission 207643) | Lab enriched peat soil microbial communities from McLean, Ithaca, NY, United States - MB29MY | ecosystem: Environmental > Terrestrial > Soil > Wetlands > Peat | place: USA: New York...
CGGCCGCCGGTTTGCTGAATCAATTTGGCTCGGTCGCGGAGTTGTTCCGGCGGCTGGACGAGGTGAAGTCGGAAAAGTTGCGGGCCGCGTTGCGCGGGGCGGCGGAGGCGGTGCGGCGCAACCGGGAACTGGTTCGGTTGCAGGATGATTTGCCGTGCGATTTTTCGCCGGCGGAACTGGCGGCAAAACCGGCGGATGCCGGGCGGCTGCGCGAATTGTTCGCGGGCTGGGGATTCAAGGGAATGCTGGCCGGTTTGGAAACGGAACCGCCGCGCGAGCGGCAGGCAGTCTTGATTTAGAAAATGAATTTGCAAAATTGGACAAATAACGGGGCGGCGGACGACCGCGCGGCGCGGCCGTGCCGGCAGCCGCGCCAGTTGCGTTTTGCCGAAAGAATTTTTGGACAAAGCGCCCCCATGCGTTTAGTGTTTTCAGCATTGTTTATGCCGTCGTCGTTTGCCCGCAAGGCCGCCATTTGCTTTTGCTGGGGATTGCTCCTCGCGCTTCCCGCTGCTGTTTCCGGCCAGACCAATTATTACACCACCAACGGAACGGAATATGCCGTTGCCGGCCAGTTGCCGGGGGATCAGGTCTGGCCCGACGTGGCGCTGGGGGCCAGCGGCGGGTTTGTCGTCTGGCAGGACAATGCCACCGACGGCAGCGGCTGGGGCATCAGCGCGACGCGGCTGGATTCAACCCTGTCCGCGGTTTCCACCTGGTCGGATGTCCGGGTGAATATAACGGGCACGAACGATCAGGAGAACGCGCGTGTGGCCCTGTTGAAAAACGGCGGCGCGGTCTTCGTCTGGCAGGGGGGCGTGAAGGGATACCAGCATATCTACGCGCGCTTTTTGAGTTCGAGCAACAGCACCTTTGTCTTTTTAACGACGACGGACGTGGTGGTGAGCGTGCCCACAAATAACTTCCAAATCAATCCCGCCGTCGCAGTGCTGAACAACAGCAATGTTGTGGTCGTCTGGGGTAGTTTTGACGAGGCGGGATCCAGCAGTTTGCAGGATGTTTACGGCCAGATGTTTTCGCAAACCGGCCAGAAAATTGGCGGCGAGTTTTTGATCAATCAATTCGCTTCCTATAACCAGCGCGATCCGGCGGTCTCGGCGCTGGCTGGCGGCGGGTTTGTCGTTGCGTGGGTTTCTGAACAGGAGCGCTCCCTGGCGCCAGACTTGGGAGTTGCCTCGACCAATACCTCCAGCCTTCCAACCTACGTTTCGCCGTCTGGAATTGCGACGCCCAGCGTGGATATTTATGCGCGGCTTTATAACAGCAGCGGCACGCCCGTTGGCGGCGAGTTTCCGGTGGACACGGGTTCCAACCCGTGTGCGAACCCGGCCGTCGCGGCCGCCTCGGATGGCACTTTCATGGTGGTTTGGGGCGCGCGTGACACGGTCAATCTAAACAACGACTGGGACATTTATGCGCGCCCGTATTCCAGCGCGGGGGTTGGCGGCGTGGTGGAGTATGTGAATACGACGCTTTATGGCGACCAGTATGCGCCGCGAATCAGTTCCATCGGCACGGATTATATGGTGATGTGGACGAGTCTCGGCCAGGACGGTTCACGCGAGGGTGTTTATGGACAATTTGTCCATGCGGACGGAGGATTGGTGGGGGGTGAATTCCGGGTCAACACGACGACCATTGGCCAGCAAATGCAGCCGGCGGTGTCTTCCGATGGCACAAGTCAGTTCATGGCGGTCTGGACATCCAGTCCGGGTTATGCCGGAACCCCGTCTGATTTTGATCTGTTTGCCCAGCGATACATCAACGTCAATCTGACGACCGTCCTGCCGACGATGAACGCGCCGTTTGTCTGGGCACCGTTCACGTTGAGCAACGGCGTATATCAGCCGCAGTTGCAGGTTGCGTGGTCCTCGCTGTCAGGTGTTGCCATTTCCAACTACGAGGTCTATGCCGACGGCACCAATTCGCCGACGGCAGCCGTGACAAGCAACCAGTGGATGATGACGGCGGCCAACGGTCTGACGACCAACAGCACGCATGGGTTCCAGGTGGGCTATGTTACGACCAGCGGGCGCCAGTCGCCGCTGTCGGCGGCCACGACCAACTCGACCTGGAGCGGGTTGAATTGGGGCGGCATTCCTTACGAGTGGATGGCAGCGTTCTATGGCGGATATTTCAGCGGTAAGTATCATACAAACAACTGGCCGTCCGCGGGCACCGTCATCGGAACGGGCGGCATTACGGTGTATCAAGTCTTCTTGATGAGCGGCGGCAGCATGACCGGTGTCATCAATCCGCTTGATTCGACCACCTGGTTGCAGGCGGCGCTTGCGAAAACATCCCAGGGCTTCCGCCTGAACTGGTGGCCGAACGTGCCGGGTCACACCTATCAGGTGATGATGACGACGAATTTCACCTCGTGGAGTGCTGTCGGTTCGCCGCAGCCGGCGACAGACCCGCTGGTGGGCGCCACAAATTCAATAAATGTCGGAAACGGGTCGTCTGGCTTTTACCGTGTCTTGTTCCTGTATTGATGAAATGAAAATGTTGCAATCAATCAAGCGATTTTGGTGGGTGGCGCTGCTGCTCGTTGCCGGCGCGCAGCCGGCCTTTGGTTTTGCGTTGCTGGGGCCGCTGGCCAATGGCGGCGACTCGTGGCAGACGGCGACGCTTGGCTACGGGCTGCCATACGAGGAATATGATGAGTTCCCGGGCGCGCCGGTGAACTTGGGGGACATCGGCGGACCCAAAAATCTGGGCGAGGGATACCGCCGCAACACGCCGGTGATTTATTACACCTACGATGCGAATTTTCTCAATTATTTCGGTTCGAACGGCGCGGCGGCGTGCGACAGCGCCTTTGCCATCATGAACCAGGCGTTCACCACCAACCCGATGACAGGCCAGTTTTTGACCAATGGCGTGGACAGCTACAGCGCCGACCTTTCGGAATATTCGCCGGAATCATTGAGCGTCAACCCCCAGATGCAGTCGCTGGCGCTGACCGATTTGAAATCCGTGACGCTCCATGCGCTGGTGGAGCAAATGGGGCTGGCCGAGCCGGAACGTTACACCTGGACGCTGGCGGAACGCGTCCTTCCAGCGGGTGGCAAATGTCCGGTTGATGAATATTATCTGGTGGTCCAACGAAACTATGCCGCCACCGCCTCGCCGTTGAATCAGCTTCAATATTCTCCTTACGTCAACGACACGCTTTACACCTATTACATCGTGGAGAACTGCACGGGGCCGAATCCCCTAGCCTACACCGTTCCATATACCACGTCGTATAATGATGTTTTCACCTCGGTCGCGGCCAACAATTACGACGGGCTGGGCATCGGCGGCTACTACACGGGTTTGACCCGCGATGACGTGGCGGGGTTGAGGTATCTTTTGACGGCGACCAATATCAACACGGAGGATGTCGCGCCGGGGGCCTTGCTGGTGACCACCAACTTGGGACCCGTCTCGCCGCAGCTCACGACTTCCAACTTAACCCAGTTGTTGGTGTTCGCGCAAAGCAATGCCCCGACTCTGATTCCCACCGTGTTCCCGAATGTGGTGGTGGCGGGCACCGTGACCAATTGGAGCACGGTGACAAATTGGCAGGTGAGTTCATATCTTTACACACCGTCCGGCGCTCCTTATGGCACGCAAATCCTGGTGGTCTATTCGAACATTGTCGGGACGGCGTGGCAGCCGGTCTATCAGAACACATTCGCCAATGTGATTACCAATGGCAACCTCACCAATTTTAACGCCACCCTTCCGACTAATTCGCCCGGTCTGGTTTTCACCGGCAACAATGTCGTGCTGAACTATTCACCCAACACCGCCGCCACCCTTCAGACAGTCCAGATTCAGCAGCCCAACGGCGCGCCCTATGGCACGCTGGTCACGAACACAACAGTCCAGTCCATCATCATATCCAACCAGCCGTCGGGTGAATATTTTGTGCTGCCGCCCGGTCAGTGCGGATGGAGAATCCTTAATAACACTCCGACATGGAGCGTGGTCACCGTCACCAATTTCCTCACCACGGCCACCAACACCACGAGCACCAACGCCATTGGATTTGTCGGATCCCAAAGCATCGTGTATAACTTCACCAACCACACATACCTCGCGCAGGCGATCAATTGTGTTGATTCCACCCCAGCGCCGGGCTTGTATGAGGGCGTTGAGCGGGTTCAGTTCGTGCGGGCGGATTATGACTCGTTGATCGGCCAGTATTTCCAGCCCGTCACAAACATTTACACGATGAACTTGGTGACCAACAGCCAGACTATGGTTCAGACTTTTCAGCGCGTCGTGACGGTGCCGGACATCCTTTTGAGCGCGGCGAATGACATCGCGGCCAACACGTTTGACGGCACTGTGACGCGGAACATCAATTTTGATCAGGCCCATATTGGGGCCGGTCTAGCGGGGCCGGGCACGATCACTCCCGGCACGACCATCACCTACAACAAGGTCGGCAGCGCTTTTGAAAACGGCTATCCCTACACTACACTGAACACGAACGCGTTTGTGCAGGAAAGCAGCCAGATGCCGGTTGTGCAATGGGCCTCGTTCGACGGCTCGACGAACGATCCCGTTCTTTATCCCAATGGCACCAGCATCGCCAATTTGCAAAGCCAGATTCTGATCCAGGTTTCGCCGCCGCCGCCAACCCTGCCGGATGGAACCAATCACGTGACTTATCTGGCAACCACCTTCACCGCGGTGGGCGGGGCGTTTACGCCGCCTTACACATGGAGTCTGGCGTCCGGTTCGCAGCCGCTGCCGACGGGGTTATACTGGACGAACTCGGCCCCGGGCGTTCCGAATGACACGCTTGCCGGCAAGCCGGTCAACAACCCGTCTGGCTACCCGTTTGACTTTACCGTTCAACTGACCGATTACCTGGGGCGGTCCGTGAATTGGAATTATACCATCACTATCCACTGAACCGTATGACCCGTATGACGCATCGAAAAAAACAGACGCTGAATTGCCGTTCGCGGCTGATGCAATGGCCGTGGTTCTGCGGGTTGTTGGGGCTGCTATTCGCGGGTGCGACCCTGGCGGCCGATTCGGGCTTTACAAACAACACCTATTGGGCCTACACCGTTCCGCCCCAGAATCTGCCGGTGATTGACGCGACAAATTTCGTCAACAACGACTGGTTTGAGATTGATTTTACCAGCACCAAGGGTTCCGTGAATGTGGAGACGTATGAAACGGAAGACACCATCAACTACGTCAACAACGGCACGATGGTGACCACCAGTTCGGTTTTGACCAACAGCTATGGTGTGATTTTGAACGAAAACCTCGGCTGCGGATTTGACTTTGACTACCACGCGCTTAACAGCAGCTATCATTTAATGGCCGGCACTTTTTACAATCCGGGAACCATCCGCGCCAATTCGATGATTGATCTTATAGATAATATTGACAATGGCGGTTATGCAGTGTCTGCGGAAGGGAATTGCCTCGTCAATGCGACCAACATCGTCAATCCCGGCACGGTTGACGTGGGGGTGGACAGCCTGATACAGCTCACGGGGCAAAATGTGGACATGACCCGCGGCGTGCTGACCATCGAAAATCTCACGGGTTTGGGCAATTTGAACAGTTTGGATTACGGGGTGGGAACCGACACGAATCAAGATTGGGATCCGAGTGTCTATTTGCAGCCGGGTTACGCAATTTCATCGTATTTTAATAGCCTGCTTTTCCCCAAGCCGTCTATTGACCAGATGGTTGTGTCACCTTCCACTCCGTATTATAATGTGAATCGGACAGGGACAAATTACACCCTAACCCGGGCTGTTTTCATCAATCCCAATGCGGGTGTCAACGTCAGTGAGAGTGTTTTTTTTGGAGGCAACCCGAATCCTTACCTTGGGGGGGGCTTCGTGACTGTTCAGTGGGCCGGCAGTTATTATGACATGGCGACCGGCCAGCAGGTCACCAATTATCTTTATCTCAACGATTATTATTTTGGCGGTGCAAATACCAACAACCCGATCGTTAATGGAGTGCCGTCGAATTTCACCTTTAGCGAATTGAATGTGCCCGCTTATTTTGGCGTGACTGCAGCATCACCCAATTTCCCGGCCTTCACCCCCGGCGTGGTGACCAACAACAACTACTCCTATGTGGATGTGCAGCTGATCCCCACGACGGTGCAGACCAACAACCCCAGTCCGCTCTACATCACCAACTATCTGTCACAGGTCATGCCCGGACAGGTTCAAATCAGCGCCGCCAGCAATCTGGATTTGAGCCTCGCGCAGATTTCCGGGCAGAATTACACGTCGCTGCGCGCGCCGCACCAGTTCAACGGCAGCGTCGGAGCGCAGATTTTTTCACCCTACTCGGACATCAACATCGGCGTGACCAACGGGTTTTTGACCCTCACCAATTTGATAGAGCCTTTTGTGCCGGTGTGGAAGGGCACGGTCCAGGCGTGGAGTTCGGACTGGATTAATGTTGTCAGCAACACTCTGGACGGCACCAACTTTTTTACCGTTACCAACGAGTTTCGCGTGTTGCTCATCAATCCCAGTTTGAGCCCCACATCACCGTCGGAAGTCCAGGATCTGGATGTTCACAGCACCAACCTGGTCATCAGCGACGTGTTCAACATTTTGCGCAGCGTTTCCATTGACGCGCAAAATCTGACGTTGACGACGAATGGTCCCAACTCGGTTTCGCCCGACGGGGAACTGAACATGCAACTGCTTCCAACCACGCCGACCACCCCGGTCAACTACGCTTTCGTGTGGGCGAATGCCTTTCCGAATTTGCACAACCTGACCAACTTCGGCACCGTGCGCATGCCCAATGTCAATCCTGTGAATTTCGGCTCCAGCGCGTCGCCTTATGGGGCGCTTGTCAATCACGGCTTCTTCTCCGACTTCGGTGCGATCATTTACGCCACCAATTTTGAAAGTGACGGCTGGTTCAGCAACAGCGTTTCCGGCTCTTTCATCCTGCAGTCACAAACCGCCACCCTGACCAACGGATTGCTCTACGCCGGCGGTGATGTTTCCATCGCCAGCGGCAGCCTGTTGGCAAGCAATGTGTTCCTGCAGGCAAACCGCTCGTTGACACTCGCGGTCACAAATCTGCTGACCGATACCGGTGTCGCAAACGCCAATAATTGGCTTGTGGGCTCCAACAGCATTGGCAACGGCTTCAGTCTTCCCATCAGGCCGGCGGCGGGCGATTTGCTTGGCACGACCGTCACTCTTTTTGCGCCGTCCAATAAAAAAGTTGTCAGCACTTGGGCGGGCGGCGATTACGGCATTTCGAGTGCCGGTTACACGAACAATGTGGCGATCGGCCATCTTGTCCTGGATGCGCAGGGCGCGGCCCCGAACACACAGCTATACTTCAGTGGCGTTGGCGCAAGCAATGCGATTTATGTGGACCGCCTGGAGTTGCGCGATTACGCCGGTTACAGCTATCACGATGGCAGCGGCAATCTGCCCGCGCTGGCTTTTAACACAAATTCGCCTAACTCAAATCTGGTGATTTATTATGCCGATGCGGTTGACACCGTTTATGGTGATGTGTCGGAGTTGATCAATCACAAGAACAACGACCACCTGCGCTGGGTGCCCACCTATGCCGGCTATTTCAGTTCCACAAACCTGGTCTATAATGGTGCAACCAACACTTTCAATGTTGCGCTGGCGGAGAGCAAGAACATTGATTCCGACGGCGATGGCACTGCAAATTACTATGACCAGACGCCGTTCTTTGTGAAAAGTATGGTCAATCCAAAAATCACGGTGAACGGTTCAATTATTTCGGTTAGCTGGAATACCGTTCCGCTGGCGACCAATTTCGTCTTTTACTCGACAAACTTGAGTGACCATAAATCTTTTACCAACATCGCGGCGCAGTTCATTTCGCCGATGCCGTATCCGGGCCCCGTGGCGATGGTCTCGACAAATTTCCAAAAAATGACACCGCCACGCTATTATTGGCCGGCAGTGTCCCCGTGGCTGACGTATGTTCCTGGCCCTTGACAAGGCGTGCCATGTTGTCAAATGACGATTTGTCCGTGGTTGGTCGGGTGTGTTGATTATTGGTGGAAAACGGTGAAGTATTGGTGAAAATTGGTTGAAGAATCTGTAAATGACGCATTGCGTCGGACTTGAATGAATAATTTGTGAAGACGAATATGCAACAATTAGCAGGCCGGAAAGTGCGGCGCTTTTTCCGGTGTGTCGGTCGGGCAAGGCTGTGGCTGGTGATTTTGGCCGGGCTGATCGGCGGCCTCGCGCAGGCGCAGCCCGCCAATGATTTTTTTGCCAACGCCACGGTCCTTTCCGGTTTGTCGGGCACGATCAGCGGCAACAACGTGGCGGCAACCATGGAGGGCTGTGAGCGGTCGCCGGTCTATTGCGCTGATTACGGCGGCGAGAATGTTGATCTGGCCAATTCCGTCTGGTATCGGTGGACGGCTCCGGCCAGCGGAACGGCTGAATTCAACACGCTGCGCAGCGGTTTTGACACGGTGCTGGCGGTTTATACGACCACCAACGGCCTTTGTGACCCGAGCTTGACACTGGTTGCCGATGATGACGATACCGGGCATAACGATTATAGTGATACGAACTATACCAGCTATTTGACGTTCGCGGCCAAGGCGGGGACGACCTATTATATCGAGGTCAGCGGAAATGCGGATGATTATCCCCCAGATGATGTTGGAAGCATAGTGCTCAACTGGAGCCTGACCGGCATACCGGATATTTCCTCGGGCACCTTCCGGTTCGCCGCGAGTCAGAGCTACAACGGCGGGCTGGAGTATGTGGTCAGCGCATCGGATTCCACCTCTCCAATTTCTGCGGATGGCAACACGGTCAACCCGAGCGTGCGTGGTGCGCGCGTCACCGTCACCCGCACGGGCGGCTCCAGCGGCCGGGTTTCGGTGGACTACACGGTGTCGGCCCTGACCTATACGAACTATACAACGACCATCTCCGTTGTGACGAACACCTATCTGTCATCGTTCACCTCCAGTGGGCTGGTCGTGACCAATTACAGTTTTACAACCATTATGGTTTCAAACAACTTCGGATATTTTGACGCTGGTTATCAGGTTTACTCCAGTTCCAACACCGTCACCGCCACAACCAACTTGTCGTTGGCCGTTACCAACAGTGGCATTCTGATATTGTCAATTACGAACACTGGTTCCTTGATCCCGGCCCCGACCAATATGCCGGTGCCGAATCTCACGATGGCTAACATTGTGATCAGTCCCCAGTATAACATTCACCAGACGAATACGGATAACGCGACCTATACTAACATTCTCAATCAAAGCGTCTATGAACCTCCGTCAACGGTTGTGTCCAACATTGTCAGTTCGGCCTCCGGCTTTGGCCTGTCCCGCGGCACGCTGACCTTTGACGATTACCAGATGAGTCAGGACATCCTCGTGCCGGTTTATGAAACCCCGGGCCCTGATGCTCCGAGTGTGTCCTATATTCCCAATGTGGCGACGGTCACCCTGTCCAATCCACTGTTGGATACGAATGAATCGCCGGACTTGATGCCGCCGACCGTTGACCCGGTGAACGGCGTGGCGCTTTTGAGCGCCTTGAACCCACAATTTGTGTCCACACCGGGTCTCTTCAACTTCGAGCGCTCCACGTTCCGCGTGGATCGGAACGAAGGCAGCGCGACCATCAGTGTCAATCGTGTCGGTGGCAATCCGCAGGACTCTGCGTCGGTGGACTATTTTATTGATCCATCTTCAGTTCCGGGGGGTGAAGATGATGCGGGAATGATCGCTTACGGCTCGCCAGGCAACCGCTTCCCGCTCCAGGCCGGTTCGGATTATGCCACCCCCAACACCGACTACACGCCTGTGACCGGCACATTGACGTGGGCTGCGGATGATTTCAATCCCAAGCAAATAACCATTCCCATTCTTAACAGCGGGCAGGTGCAGTTCAATCAGGACATGCTCGTCCAGTTGCACAATCCGCTGCCCAAACCCAGCCCGTCCGACCCGGGTTACTTCCTCGGCGAGGTCAACGCGGCCACGCTGACGATACTTTTTGATGATACGATCGTTCTCGGCGGTCTGGCACCCGGCCAGCAGCCTGCCGGGGCGGTGGATCGGAGCTGGAATAAGAATGGCTTCAGCGATTCCAATCCGCCATTCATTACTTATCCCGGCACGGCGGGCAATGGCGGCACGGTCTATGCCGTGGCGGAACAGCCGAATGGGGATGCCATTATCGCCGGCAGCTTCAATTCCTTCGATCAAAACACATACAATCGGATTGTGCGGGTGTTGCCCAACGGTTATCAGGACCCCACGTTTCTGGTGTCTCCCAACAGCGGGGTCAGTCGGCAGAACGAATTTATCACCGCGCTGGCCTTGCAGCCGGACGGGAGCATCATCATTGGCGGCAATTTTACATCTTTCAACGGCAACAACCGGCACGGCATTGCGCGTTTGAACGCTGACGGCACGCTGGACACCACCTTCAATCCAGGACTGGGTGTCAATGGCACGGTTTGGTCCGTGGCGCTGCAATCCAACGGGCAGATCGTCATCGGCGGTCAATTCACCTCCGTCAACACCAACAGCCTGAATGACGTGGCGCGGCTGAATGCCGACGGCACGGTGGACACGAGCTTCAATCCGGGCCTCGGGCCGGAGTATTCCGGATCAAGCGGGATCACAAACGGGGTTGTGAACGCGGTTGCGGTGGACTCCATCGGTCGCGTCATCATCGGCGGTCAGTTTGATTCTGTGTCAGGGTTTGTTTCCGGCGGCATTGCCCGGTTGAATGTGGATGGCTCGCTGGACACCGGGTTTGCTCCGGGCATCGGCACCTTTAATCCGGTCACGCTGGCCAGCGACCCGGTCAATGCCCTTGCGGTGCAGCCCAACGGGCAGATATTGATTGCCGGCGGATTTTCCTATTTCGATTTGGACAGTTACAACGGCATCGTGAGGTTGAATCCGGATGGAACCGTGGATTTGAGTTTTGATCCTGGAACCGGCACGCACAATCCGGTCACCGGTTTTTCCGACACCATTTATGCCATGTTGCTCCAGCCGGACGGGAACATCCTTGTTGGCGGCGATTTCACCACCTTCAACCAGACGCGCCGTGTGGGCGTGGCGCGGTTGTTCACGGATGGAACGGTGGACACCAGCTTCATGGACACGGCCTACGACCAGTTTGCCGGCGTGCCCAACCATTATCACAACCCCAACGCGGTCAACGCGTCGCTTTACCCGTCGAGCAACGAGCGTAATTACATCTATGCCCTGGCGCTGGAATCCGGCGGCAATGTCATCATCGGTGGCGGGTTCTCGTATGTGGGCGGCGGTTCCACCCGCGACGACACCCGTCCGCGCAGCAATGTGGCCCGGCTGATTGGCAACTCCACGCCCGGCCCCGGCAACATCGAATTCTCCTATGGCAGCTATTCGGCGGACAAACCGAACAACGGTGCCTCCGTGAATAATCTTTACGTCTCGCTCGTTCGCACCAACGGCAACCTGGGAATCATTTCCGCGGCCTTCGCCACCAACACCGCGCCGCCGGGGGCGGGCATCGCCGTTCCGAATGTTGATTTCTCCTTCAGTCAGACTTACGCGACGCCCACATGGACGACGGCGTGGTATGGCGCTTGGATGTATGATATCGGTGTCTATGGCCCGAATTATGCGACAGGAGTTGCAGGCGTGTATGTTTCAATTTACAACGACGGACAGATCACCGGAAATCTGAATGCCAATTTTGCGCTGTCCAATCCAAACGGAACGGACATCTTTTTGCTGGGCGGTGAAAACATTCCGCTCGGCGCGGCGCTGGGTGCGCTGTCAACGGCGCCTTTGACCATCATTGATGACAACTACAATGCGGGCGTTCTGGGGTTCAGTTCACCCCAATACACCGTTGTGGAAAACAGCCCCACCGCAACCATTACTATTACGCGCACCAATGGAACTCAAAATGTGGTCCAGGTCAGTTATGCCACTGCCAACGGTTCGGCGGTCGCCGGTGTTGATTTTACCAATGTCACCGGGACGTTGACGTTTAACAATGGTGACACCAGCAAAACCTTCACGATTCCAATTATCAACGGCACGACGGTTCAGCCGGACAGAACCGTGATCTTGAAATTGTATACCCCCACCGGAGGCGCGATGCTGGGGCTGACGAATGCCGTGCTGACCATTGTTAATGACAACATCGCGAATGGGCATATCAGCTTTACCTCCACAAATTACAGCACCAACGAAATCAGCGGGACCGCGTATGTTGCCGTCAGCCGCTTGGGCGGCTCCAGCGGCTCGATCAACGTGACCCTGCGCACGGCGGGCGGATCGGCCGTGAATGGCGTGGATTATATCGGCTATTCCAACACGCTTTCTTGGGCCAGCAAAAATGCGGCCACCATCACGGTGCCCATCCCTGTGATGCACGACACGCTGGTCACTTCCAATCGGACGGTGAATTTGATGCTGACCAACATGACGCTCAACACGTTCCCCACCAATCTCTGGGGTCTCAACACCAATGCCACGCTGACCATTGTTAATGTGGATTCCGCGGGCACGATCCAGTTCGGCTCGCCGGTTTATTCCGTCAAGAAATACGGTGGTTTTGCGTTGATCCCGGTGTTGCGGACCGGCGGCAGTGTTGGAACCGTTACCGCATCGTTCAGCACAATCCCGGGCACGGCGGCCCCCGGGGTGAATTACTTTCCCACCAACGGCACCCTGACCTTCGCCAACGGCCAGTTGAGCCAGTATATTACCGTGCCAATCGTGGACGATGGCACGGTGGATGGGCTGAAGTCGCTCACATTGGCGTTGAGCAACGCCTCTCCCTCCTATGCCTTGGGCAATCCGAGCAATGCAACCTTGAACATCATTGATACCGCATCGGTTGATGAATCGCCGGGTTCGCCCGATGTGACCTATTCCGGCGGCTTTAACAATACGGTCTATGCGCTGGCGCTTCAGGGCAACAATCAGTTGCTGGCGGGCGGTGATTTCACGCTTGCGGACGGCGTGCCGCGTCAGCGCATCGCCCGGCTGAATGCGGATGGCTCCTTGGATGCCGGATTCTCGATGCCTTCGTCAACCTATGGTGCCAACGGCTCCGTGCGTGCGGTTGCCATTCAGGCGGATGGACGCATACTGGTTGGCGGAGTCTTCACCAATTTCAACAGTGTCGTCCTCGATCATATTGCGCGCCTGAATTCGGATGGCTCGCTGGACAGTCAGTTTACCCCCGGTTCCGGTGCGGACAACCCTGTCTATGCCCTGGCTGAAACATTTGTTGGCGGCCTTAGTAAGATCATGGTGGGCGGAAGTTTCGCGACACTGTGTGGAACGTCCATCAATGGCATTGCCCGGCTTAATTCCGACGGTTCGCTGGACACGGCGTTTAATCCGGGTCTGGGCGCCAACGCGACCGTGTATGCCTTGGCGGTGCAGCCGGCGGATGGCAAGGTCGTTCTCGGTGGCGATTTCACCGCTGTCAATGGCAACACCAATTTTAATCACATCGCGCGCTTGAACACGGACGGCTCGGTGGATGCCACGTTCAATCCGGGTGTTGGCGCGAACGACTCGATCCGCGCGATTGCCATCCAGTCTGATGGCCGGATTCTCATCGGCGGCCTGTTTACCAATGTCAACGGGGTCGTGCTCAATCATATCGCGCGTCTGAACACGGACGGTTCCGTGGACAACACCTTTGTATCCGGGGTCGGAGCAAACGATGCCGTGTTCAGCATCGCCTTGCAGAGTGACAGCCGCATCGTCCTGGGCGGTGAGTTTAACCAGTGCAGTGGCGTCACCCGCAATGGTATCACCCGGTTGAATCCTGACGGCACGGTGGATCCAACCATCAACTTCGGCACCGGGGCCAACAATTTTGTGGCGGCGGTTGCGATCCAGGAGGACACCATCCAAGGTTACCCGACCAATGTTCCCGATGAAAAAATCATCATCGGTGGCGGATTCACCCAATACAACGGCCAGCCGTATGCTTATCTGGCGCGGATTTATGGCGGCTCCGTCAGTGGCCCCGGCACCTTCTCCTTCTCGTCGTCGGTTTATGGGGTGGACGAGCTAAACACCAATGTTGTCATTACCATCATTCGCACCGGCGGCACCAGCGGCACCAATTCAAACGGTTCCGGCGATGTTCTGGTGCCGTTTGCCACCAGTGCCGGCACGGCGGTGGCGGGTGTGAATTACAGCAATGTGGTGGTCAATCTGGATTTCCCCGTGGGCGAAGTCATCCGCACTGTTTCCATCCCGGTGATGGATGACAACGTCATTACCACCAACCTGACGGTGAATCTGGCGGTCACCCCGTCGCTCGCCTCTGAATATGGCGGCCAGCCAACGGCCCTGCTCTGGATCACCAACGATGACAGCGCCATCAGCTTTACCGCGGCGACCTATGTGGTGCCCAAGAATGTGATCAACGGCGTGGCGGTTGTTGGCGTGGAACGCCTGGGTAGCACCCACGGCACTTCCAGCGTTGTTTTTGGCACCACCTCCGGCGGAACCGCCCAGCCGGGCACGGATTACACACCGGTGGGTCCGTCCGTGGTTACCTTCAATCCCGGTGTTTCGAGCGCCATTGTGACGATCCCGATCAACAATAACGGCTTGGTGGAAGGAAACCTGACGGTGGCCATGCAACTGGCTGGCGTTACCGGCTCTGCGCTCTACAGTCCATCCAATGCGGTGCTCACCATCATTGATACGGCCACCTCGCCTGGACAGTTGAGTTTTTCCATGACCAATTATTCAATCACTGAAGGCGGTGGTGTGGGTTATGTAAATGCTTATATCACGGTCGTGCGCACTTTGGGTTCGGCGGGTGCCGTGTCGGCGAATTACACAACGCTGGACGGCACGGCCACAGCTGGAATCAAATACATTCCCACCAACGGCTCCGTCTCCTTTGGCGACGGCGAGACGACGCCCAAGACCTTCGCCGTTCAGGTCCGCAACACCACCACGGCGGAGGGGCCTGAATACTTGAATCTGGTGCTGACGACGAACAACGCCACCGATGGCGCGATACTGGTCGCTCCGACCAACTCAATTCTGACCATCTTGAACACCAACACCGGAGTCGCTTTTGCCGCGGCCACAAACACCTTTTCGGAGACGGGTGGCGCCAACATCAATGGAAATCTCAACACGGTGCTCATCACCGTGCTCCGGTTTAACAATACGAATGGGACGACGACTGTTAACTTCGCAACAGCGGATGGAACGGCGCAGTCGAATGTGAATTATTTCGCGACCGGCGGCACGCTTACCTTCAATCCCGGGGATTCCGCCGAGACCATTCCCGTGATGCTGATTCATGACACAAACGTGACCGGCACGTTGACGTTCACCCTGAATCTGTCCAGTCCGAGTCCGGATGCGCAACTAACGCCGCCGAGCACCACCGTGATTCAGGAACTGGATGCCGAATCCGGTTTGAGTTTCACTGCCACTAACGTGAGCGTTCTCAAGACGGCGGGATATGTGATTCTGCCGGTTATTTCCTCCAATCCGAGCATCGGGCCGGTGTCGGTGAATTATTCAACCGGCGGTGGCACGGCGGTGCCGGGAGTGGACTACACGTCCACCAGTGGCACGCTGACCTTTACCAACGGTCAGTTCGTCAACTACATCGGGGTGACGATCATTCCCAACAGCCTGCTGCAAAGCAACCAGACATTTAACGTGACCCTCTCCAGTCCGGTGTCGCCCGGCGTTCTGGTTTCGCCTGTTGTCGAGACCGTGACCATCATCGAGACGAACACGCCGTCGGGGCTGAATTACTACAGCCCGATTGCCACCAACAGCGACTGGGGTTCCGTCAGTGTGGACAACAATGTCAATTTCGGATCGCCGCTGGCGTGGTTTGCCTGGACTCCGACTAACAGCGGAGAGGTGGAATTCGACACCATTGGCAGCGTGGACGATGCTGTGGGCGTCACCAATCTGGCCACCGCCATGGGGGTCTTCACTGGCACTAGCATGGCCACCTTGAATCAGGTGGTCATAAATGAGGGGATTTATCCGAGCGCCCAATACAACTATTCCGGCCAGAATCTGTTTAATCTATCCAGCACCAATGCCATCGGCATGAATGGTTCCAACAATCCTGCCAGCTCTCCGGCAATGGTTCCAATATCAGGTTATTTTTATCAGCCTTATTCTTCTGCCGGCCCCAGCGAGGTGCGCTTCAATGCGGTCGCCGGCCAGACCTACTATATCGCGGTGGAAACTTACATGGGCATGTTGAGCGAAGCCGAGACGGTGAACGGGAATTCATCGGCCCTTACGTTCAACACGGTCTATAGCCCGCCGGCGGGCATGATCAAGCTGAACTGGGCGCTGCATCCCTCCGGCGTTTTCCGTTTTGCCTCGGAAGACCTCGATGAAACCGGCCTGACTTATTCCAACGGGATTCCCATGCTCCTCTACCGGGTGTCCGAAACGGAAGGGACCCGCCGGGTGACTGGCACTTACAACGCCAATCAGATGAACACGACGGTCTATGGCACCACTTATCAAAACGGCGGACACTCCGGCTATGTTTTCGACGTGCCGGGCCTGCTGGTCAAGGTCACTCGCGTGGCCGGTTCCACAGGTCGTGTGCAGGTGGGCTACACCACAGAGGACATCGCGCCCGGCTCAAGTCTGATGGGGCCAAACGGAACTCTCCTGAACGGCGATTTGCCGGCTTCTTCCTCGATTCCCACCATTATCGGGACGAATGTGCTTGTGGCGGAACAGGATTACGTTCCTGTTAGCGGGGTTCTCACCTTCGACGATTCCGAGATGAGCAAAGATATTTTCATTCCGATTGAAGATGATGGCGGTCTTCCCCGGCAGAACCGGGATTTCCTGATTGTCCTGACGAATGCGGTTCTGGATTCCACGGAATCCACGGACGTGCAGGCGCCGAGACTGGACAACACCTTGAGCCAGGCCTTGGTGCGGATTCTGGACACGGACATTGATCCCAAGGGTCCCGCGCAAAGCTCAATGTTGGTGACCAACATTAATCCCATCACCTTGCTGACCAATGTCTTCACCAACATTGTCTGGAATATCCAGCCCACCAACGGGGTGTTCAATTTTGAGAAGGCGCATTATCGTGTCACCCGCGACATCTCAAATTATTGGGGCGGAACACCCATTACCGTCTATGTCAACCGCATGGGCACCAACCTCGCTGCTTCGCCGACCATTTATTGGCGGGTAAACAGCTATTACCTCGACAAGACGGGAGACGATTTGTTGAACGGATATTTTCCGCTTCAACCCGGCTCCGATTACGCCACGCCCGACCCGGTCAACAACACAGGAATATTGGGGTTGGTTTCGGACTTCCATTTCTCAAGCTATAACGGCACCATCAGCTTCCCGTCGGGCGCCGGTGCTTTTAATCCCCAGCCAATCACCTTCGCAGTTTACAATAACGGGCTCCAGCAATTCAATGAGGACTTTACCATCAGCCTCTACGAGGAGGATAAAAACGGGAACCCGATTCCCGCCGGCATGGTGGATCAGACCACCGTCACGATTCTGTTCAACGACAACACTCCCCCGGCCGGCTCGGTGGATGAATTTTATAATGCCGATTACGGTCTCAATATGGCCGCGCCCATCAACACGGTGCCGCAGCAGATGGCGCATCCCGGCACGGACGGCGAAGTCTACGGCCTGGCCGTCCAGCCGGACAGCAAAACCATCATCGTTGGCGATTTCACCACCTATGATCAGACCGCCCGGAAGAGAATCGCGCGGATCAATACCGACGGCTCGCTGGATACCGCCTTCGATCCCTCCTCCGGCCCCAATCAATTCGTCCGCTGCATCGCGCTGACGACGAATAATGAGTCGGTCATCGGCGGAGCCTTCTCCTCTTACGCTGGTGTGCTCCGCAATGGCATCGCCCTCATTACCACCAACGGCACGCTCGACACGGCTTTCAATCCCGGACAGGGCTTTGTCAAGGGAACCGCCAACGGCACCGTCTATACACTGGCCTTCCAGACCAATGGCGAAATTCTGGCGGGCGGTGACTTCACCTCTTACAACGGTGTGCCGCGCCAGTATCTCGCGCTGCTGAACCCGGATGGTTCGTTGGACCGGTCGTTTGATCCCGGAACCAATCTCAACGCGGCGGTCTATGCCATCGCCGTGCAGTCTGGCGGGCAGGTGGTCGTCGGCGGCGGCTTTACTTCCGTGGGCGGGGTCACCGGACAGAATTACATCGCGCGGCTCAATGCCGACGGCTCTTTCGACCCGAGTTTTGATCCGGGCTCGGGCGCCAATGCGGCGGTTCATGCGCTGGGCCTGCAGCCGGACGGAAACATCGTCGTGGGCGGCGAATTTTCCATGATGAACGGCCAGAGCGCCAACAGCATTGCCCGTCTGAATGCCGGCGGGTTCACGGACCCCAATTTCTTCCAGGGCGTTGGCGCGGACGGGCCGGTGTATGACATTACCGTCAACACAAACGCCATTTTCTGGACGACAAATTCCATTGCTTCGACCAATTCCCCCGTGGCCGCCCAGACCAACTTCACGATTTACGTCGGCGGTGCCTTCACCGCCTACAATGGCACGCCACGCCTTGGCTTCACCCGTTTGAATTCGGACGGCACGGTGGACACCATGTTCATGGATACCGCCTACAATCAGTTTGCCGGCCTGCCCCGGGATCACTACAACGACCCGCGTGGAACGGTTCTGGCGTCGGGCGTCCAGAGCGACGGCAACGTCATGATTGGCGGCACCTTTGCGCGGGTGGGCGGCGGACAATCGGATGATGTGGATGTCCGGCCGGAGAGCATTGACACCAACGACGTTCTCATTGCGGAGGAATATTCCGGCGACTATGGCTATTATTCCCAGGTGCAAAAGACCCGCGCCGGCATCCGCAACCGCAGTAATGTCGCCCGCTTGATTGGCGGGGCCACGCCGGGGCCAGGCAACATCGGACTGCTCTACAATAGTTATTCGATCAACAAGAGCCAGTCGCCCTTGTATGTCAGCCTCATTCGCACCAACGGCAGCCTGGGACTGGCTTCCGCGAATTTCAGCGTGCTGCCCGGTCTGGCCCAAAGCGGTGTGGATTACGATTATTCCGGATTGAATCCGCTTTATTCGACCGTTTGGGAATATACCAGCCCAATGGGACGGATGCACAGCGATGGCTTGTTTGGCATCAACGGATTTGCGGAGGATCCTTATGGCCGTTTCTGGTCCGGCAGCGGGACGCAATCGTCCGTTGTCGTCAACATCATTGAAAATACGAATTCCTTGAGCAACTTGAGCGCGCAGTTCCAGATGGCCGACCCGATGGATGCTGATCAATTTTATCTCGGCGGCGAGAATATTCCGCTCGGCGTGGCGCTGGGAGAATCCATCGCACCGCTCACATTGATTGATGACCATCATCTGGCTGGCACGTTTGGCTTCGCTTCGTCCAGCTACACGGGCATGGGCCAGGGTGCGGTAATTTCCATCGCCCGCACCAATGGCAGTTATGGTCAGGTCTATTTGAGTTACGCCACCACCACCAACGGCAGCACGGCCATCCTCAACAGCGATTACACCGCTGCCAGTGGCACGCTGACATTCCAGCCGGGCGATTTGACCCACACGTTTACCGTGCCGATTCTGACCACAAATTCGGCGAATTCCGCCGAGAAAATCGTCAATTTGATGCTGTTTGGATTGAATGCGCCGGCCAATGGCGTCGCCTCCTGGGGTTTGACGAATGCGGTGCTCCGCATCATCAATCCCAACTTCCAGGGTTATCTGAATTTGAACACCAACGCCTATGCTGCCAACTTGAGTGCTGGTTCGGCCACCATCACCGTCACCCGCACTGTGGGCAGCAAGGGCACCCTCACCGTCCAGTGCGCCACGACCGATGGCACCGCCATCAATGGGCAGGACTATTTTGGCATCACCACCAACCTCCAGTGGAACAATGGCGATGTGACGCCGCGCACCGTGACCATTCCGCTGTTCAACCACTCCACCAACGGTCCCGCCAGACAATTCGGCGTTTTCCTTTCCAATCCGGCCTTGAATGGCGTCAGTGCGCCGGCCCTGTTTGCCACCAACGGCGTTACCAACGCCGTGGTCGTGATCAACAACGACAACAGTTATGGCACCTTCCAGTTCAGCGCGCCGAGTTATGTCGCCAATGATGACGGTGGTTACTCCACCATCACGGTCATCCGCACTGGCGGGACCAATGGCACCGCCACGGTGCAATATGCCACCGCCGATGCCACCGCCTTTGCCGGCACCAATTATGTTGGTGTTACCAACACGTTGACCTTTGCCCCGAGCCAGCTGGCTGCCAGCTTCACAGTGATGCTGCTGACCAACGGCGGCGCCGCGGAACCGCCGCCGAATGCCTTCTATTTCACCGTGTCGCTGTCCAATCCCAGCGCGGGCGCTTCGCTGGGCTCTCCGATTATCGCCAACAACTACATCGTGGACAGTGAAAGTTATGACCGGCCGCCCGGCTCCATGGACACGTCGTTTAATCCTGGCACGGGAATGAACGGGGACGTATTCGCACTGGCCTTGCAATCCAGCGGCAAAGTTCTTGCCGGTGGCGCTTTCACCGCCGTCAACGGTGTCCCCGAAAGTTACATCGCCCGCTTGAACTCCGACGGCTCGCTCGACCGGTCGGGTTTCCTCTACGGACTGTCCGGTGCCAGCGGTGCGGTGTATGCACTGGTGGACCAGACTGATGATCAAATCCTGGCAGGCGGTGCGTTCACCAATTTCGACGGCACCATCCTCAATCGCATTGTCCGGTTGAATACGGATGGAACGCTGGACAGCAGCTTCAACCCCGGGGCCGGTGCCGACAACACCGTTTATGGCCTGGCCGAAACATTCATTGGCGGTGTTCGGAAAATTTACGCGGCGGGCGCATTTAGCAGCATGAACGGCAACCCCACGCCGTATATTGCGCGGCTCAACGACGACGGCACGGTGGATGCGCAATTTGCCGCCGGTGCCGGTCCAGGCGCCGCCGTTTATGCCGTGGCTGCCTATCCGACCAATTCTCCGCTTGCCGGAAAGGTGCTCATCGGCGGCGTGTTCGCCAGTGTGAATAATTTTGCCGTGGGGCATATCGCTCGTTTGAACGTGGACGGGTCCGTGGACACGAATTTTGACGCGAACCTGAGTGTCGGGGCCGGGGATATCGTCCGGGCGATTGCCATTCAAAGTGATGGCCGTGTGCTTGTCGGCGGTGACTTCACCAATTTTGACGGCGTTGCCTTGAACCACATCGCCCGCTTGAATCCTGACGGGTCGTTGGATGCTGCATTTGCCGCCGGTGTTGGCGTCGGGGCCAATTCGTCGGTCAGCGCCATTGTGGTTCAGGCCGACAACCGGATTGTCGTTGCCGGTCAGTTCACCCGGGCCAGCGGGGTCACCCGTAATGGCATCACCCGCCTGCTGCCGACCGGCGCGATGGATCCGAGCATCAATTTTGGTGATGGCGCCAACGGTGCGGTTGACGCCGTGGTCATTCAGCCAGCCGACCAGATGCTCGTGATTGGCGGCGGCTTTACACAATACGACGACCTGCCCGCCGGCCATGTGGCGCGGATTTATGGTGGCTCGATCACCGGCCCTGGCGCATTTACCTTCACTTCGCCGACCTATCAGGTGGATGAAAACGGCATCCAGGCGTTGATCGGCATCCGCCGCACCGGCGGCACCAGTGGCACCAATGTGGATGGCTCCGGTTCGGTCTTTGTGAACTTTGCCACCACCACCAACGGCACCACGGCGCAACCGGGGATTAATTACAGCAACGTCAATGTTCAAGTGGGTTTCCCGCCCGGCGAGGTGCTGCAATCCGTCTTGGTGCCGGTGATGAATGATTCCAAAATTGAGCCGAATCTGACGGTGAATTTGTCCTTGTCCAGTCCGACGCCGCCGGCGGGTCTTGTTGACCAGACCAATGCCGTGTTGACCATTATCAATGATAATAGTGCCGTCAGCTTTGGCTCGGCCAGCTATTCCGTTCCCAAGAACATCTCGACCGGCGTCGGAACGATTCATGTGGTTCGTCTCGGCACGGCCAGCGGCACCAATTCCGTGACCGTGATCACCACCACCAATGGCACCGCCGTGCCCGGTGTGGATTTCTATCCGACCAACCTCACCGTTACTTTCGGCAACGGTCAAACAGACATCGTGGTGCAGGTTCCGATTATCAACAATGCCAGCGCCGGTCCCAGCCCCACCGTCGTTTTCGCCCTCGCCAATCCCGTTAACACGCTCTTGTATTCGCCATCCAACACAACCTTGACCATTATCAACACCGTTACCGCCGCCGGTCAGGTTGGTTTTGCGGCGACCAATTTTGTCGCCAATGCCGCCGCTGGTGCCGGCTATCTCACGATCCAGCGGATCAACGGCAAGTCCGGAAGCATCTCGGTGCATTTTAACACGGTTCAAAGTCCAAGTGACACGGCGGTTCCCAATGTGAATTATACGCCAGTCAACAACGGGTCCGTAAGCTTTGATGGTGACCAGACCAATGCCACCGCGACCGTGCCTCTCCTCAACAACAGCCTGGTGGAAGGCCCCGTCACCCTGTCGGTCGAGTTGTTCACAAATCAGAACGGCAGCGACACCACGACGCTGGTCGCCCCGACCAACGCGACCTTGACCATCGTCAACACCAATCCTGTCGTTGCTTTCACAGTGGCGACCAACACGTTCTCGGAGACAGCTGGCACCGTGTTCATCAACGTTGTCCGCTATAACAACTTGAACGGGACGAATTTGGTGAATTTCGCGACGGTGGACGGCACGGCGCAGGCCGGTGTGAATTATGTGTCGGCCAGCGGCTCGCTGACTTTCTCCCCCGGTCAGTCCATCGTGACCATACCGGTGACTCTGATTCATGACACCAACGTGACCGGCACACTGGCCTTCACCTTGAAACTGTCCAATTTGACCGGTGGCGGATTGTTGGCGTCGCCGAGCACAACGGTCATTCAGGAGCTGGACGCCGAGGCCGGCTTGAGCTTCATGACCAACGCCGTCAGCGTGCCAAAGCTCACGGTTGCCAGCTTTGTCACCATTTCCGTCATCTGCTCGAATCCGGGCATTGAGCCGGTGGTTCAGTATTCCAACAGTGTGCCGGTCACGGTGCCTCTGGAGGTGAATTATGCCACCGCCGATGGCACGGCTGCTGCCGGACAGGATTATTCGCCCGCCAGCGGGACGCTGGTCTTTACCAACAACGTTGGCACCAACACCTTCCAGGTGCAGATTCTCGGAAACACCCTGATCACCGGCAGCCGCACCTTTACGGTGAGACTGACCAATGCGACCGCGCCCGGAATGATTGTTTCGCCAAGCAATCAGGTTGTGACCATCGTTGACAACAATTCCGGCCTGAGTTTCTCCCACACGACTTTCACGGTGTTGCGAAGCAGCGCCACGGCCACCAACATCACCGTGGTTCGCACCGACAATACCAACACCATCTCCTCCGTCAACTTTGCCACGGCTGATGGCACGGCGGTCGCCGGCACGGATTACCAAGCGACTGGCGGCACGCTGGTCTTTACCAATGGCGTCACCAGCCAGACGTTCCCGGTGAACGTGTATTCCAGCGCGACCGTTCAGCCGGACAAGACCGTCCTGTTGCAATTGTCCACCCCGACCAACGGCGTTTTGAGCGCGCCCTATTCCGCCACGCTGATCATCCATGACACCAGCGGCAGTTTGGTGGTTCCTGCCGGTTCCGTTCTGATTCATGAATCCGGCCCGACCAACGGCATTATTGATCCGGGTGAGAACGTCACGCTGCTGTTTGGGTTCCGCGTCGCTGGCGGCAACAACGTAACCAACCTGGTTGCCACATTGATTGCCACCAATGGAGTCACCTCGCCCACCTCGCCCAATGGCACGGCCACGCAGTCTTATGGCCGGTTGGCGACGAATGGGCCGTCGGCTTCGCGGGCGTTTAGTTTCACTGCCAGCGGCACCAATGGCCAGCAGATTGTCGCCACGTTCCGCCTTACCAACGGTGTGACGGGGACGGGACTCGGCACCGCTCTGTTCACCTATACGTTGGGCACTTGGACGACAACGTTCTATAATACCAACGCCATCATCATCAATGCCGGCACCCAGAGTGCCGCCGTGCCGGGATCGCCTTATCCGTCCATCATCACCGTCAGCAATCTGGGCGGCCTTCTCATCAAGGCCACGATTACACTGACGAACATGACCCATACCGCGCCCGCGGCCATCAACACCCTGCTGGTGTCGCCCAATCAAAATGATGCGTTGTTCATGTCGCACGCGGGCGGCGGGGAATATGGAGGGGCGATCAACGGTGTCACGCTCACCTTTGATGACGCAGCTACGAATTCACTGCCGTCAAACGGTCTAATCACCAACGGCATTTATAAACCGACCCGGATTGGCGGCGCGCCCATTTTCCCCTGACAGCCATGCGCACCCTCAAACCAATAACTTTTATGAGGAATAGAATTTTCAAGATTGGCATCGGATTGGCGGCTGGCGCGATGATGTTTTCAAGCGCCGCCGTGGCGGTGCCAACAATGAAGACGTTGTCCGGCCATGTGCCGTCCGTCGTTTCCCGTTTACAGGCGAAGGGGTCGTTGCCGACGACGAACAGCCTGCGCCTGGCTATTGGCCTGCCGTTGCGAAACGGGGCCGCCCTCTCGAATCTGATCCAGCAGATTTACGATCCGGCCAGCCCCAATTATCATCATTACCTTACGCCGGAGGAATTCACCGCGCAGTTTGGCCCGACCGAGGAGGATTATCAGAAAGTGATCGCCTTCGCCCAGGCCAACGGATTGACGGTCATCGGCACACATCCCAACCGGATGTTGCTGGATGTTTCTGGAAACGCCGGAAATGTCGGAAGCGCCTTCCACGTCGCTTTCCGGGTTTATCATCACCCGACCGAAAATCGCGACTTTTATGCGCCGGATGTCGAGCCATCCGTCCCGTCCACGCTTCCGGTTCAAGACATCAGTGGCCTTAATAATTATGGCCGGTCGCATCCAAAATATCGTTTGAAACCGGCAAATGTGTCGTCCGTTGTTGCCCCAGAAGACGTGTCAAAAGCGACCATTGGCAAAGCGGCCAACGGTTCGGGACCCGCTGGCAATTACATCGGGAATGATTTTCGGAACGCCTATGTTCCCGGCACATCACTGAATGGTTCGGGGCAGGTGGTTGGCTTGTATGAGGAGGATGGTTATCTGTCCAGTGACATCAGTGCGTATGAAAACCTGGCCGGGTTGTCCGGCGTGCCGCTTCAAAACGTGTTGATCGACGGAGTCACCGGAGTGCCCAGCGGTAATGGCGGTGAGATTGAAGTGTCCCTGGACATCGAGATGGCGGTTTCGATGGCGCCGGGATTGTCCAAAGTGATTGTTTATGAAGGCCCCTATGGCTTTCAAAATGACATCTTGAACCGGATTGCCTCGGATAATGCAGCCAAACAAATCGGTTGTTCGTGGGGGTGGCTCGGCGGCCCCAGTGCAACCACGGATCAGATTTTCCAGCAGATGGCTGTTCAGGGACAAACGTTTTTCAATGCATCCGGTGATGGCGACGCTTTCACGGCGGGGGCCGGATCGGTCAATGGCGTTGACAATCCGGACACGTTCAACGCCCCATCCGACAGCCCGTATATTACCCAGGTTGGTGGGACGACCTTGCGGATGAATGGTGCGGGGGCTTCTTATGTTTCGGAAACGGTTTGGAACTGGGACGTTCGGTATGGTTCCGGCGCGGACGGCATTGGCAGCAGCGGCGGCATCAGCAGCTACTATTCAATCCCCAGCTGGCAGACCAATGTCAACATGACGGTTCCGCAGGGTTCGACAACTTTTCGCAATACGCCCGATGTCGCTCTGACTGCAGATGATGTCTTGATCATCGCCGATGGCGGGGTTGAATATTTGGGGAATGGCGGCACCAGTTGCGCCGCCCCGTTGTGGGCGGGTTTTACCGCGCTGGTGAATCAATTTGCCGCGAACAATGCCCATGCGCCGGTCGGCTTCATTAATCCGGCGCTCTACGCCATCGCCGCCGGGGCAAATTATACAAACTGTTTTCATGACATCACGACGGGCAATGATGAATGGAGCGGCAGCCCGAATCTGTTTTCCGCTACCACGGGTTACGATCTTTGCACCGGTTTGGGAACTCCCAACGGCACCAATTTGATCTTCGCCCTGGCTGCATCGGCCAATACCGTCACCCGCGTTTCCACGCCGCCGCCGCCGTATGGCTCCACGCTCGCCACTCTCAATGGTGCAAATCCGAACGGCAGTTGGTATCTTTACGAGCTGGACGACGGCGTGTTCGATCACGGGGTGATTACCAACGGATGGATCCTGAATCTGACCACGGCCAATCCGGTCGGCGCCTCGGCGGACAATGCCCTCTCCATGACGGCCTCTGCCGGCAATATTTCCATTGGCGGCACCGGCGTTTACATTCTCACGGTCACAAATTACGGACCATCATCCGCGACCAACATTCTGGTGTCGGACACACTTCCATCAGGTGTCACCCTTGTCTCATCAAACAACACGCTGGGATCTGTCAGCAGAACGGTGGATGGACTGTCATGGAGCATCGGCGCGCTCAATACCAATGCCGGCGCGCAGCTCACCTTGACCGTGCAGTTGAACTCAAACGGCAGCTTTACCAGCACCGCCTTCGTCACCGCCGGCACGCCCGATCCGAATCCGGATGACGCTTCGGCCAGTGCAACCCTCAACGCCATCATCGTCACGCCACCGCAGCTTTCCGGGGCCGCCACGGGGTCCGGCGGAAAATTCCTATTCTCTGTGACCAGCGGATCGGGCCAGACCAACGTCGTCCAGTCCTCGACCAACCTGATCAACTGGGTTCCGGTCTTCACCAACGTCGGTCCATTCACCTT
>Ga0326727_10008096_pt1 | contig 27009 bp, 26 predicted proteins | sample MB2enrmetagenome_FD_207643 | JGI IMG/M metagenome (GOLD analysis project Ga0326727, IMG submission 207643) | Lab enriched peat soil microbial communities from McLean, Ithaca, NY, United States - MB29MY | ecosystem: Environmental > Terrestrial > Soil > Wetlands > Peat | place: USA: New York...
TTCGATGATAATGTCCATAATACAACCCCTTGCATTGGAATAGCCCCCTCTACAGTCATCCTATCCCAAGGGGTTTCTTGATGGCGATCTATTTTCATTCTTATTTGTGCCGACACTTCGGCATGAGCGTTTTAGGAAGAATTTAATCATCAATAAACCATACAAATCATTGAAATAAATTTGCTCGTTATACTTACCAAGAACCTACATTTTTAGCATTATTTCCTGAATATATTAAAAGGCTTAAAACTGTATTTCGGAGATTCTGCATGAGCTGACAATAAGAAGTCTAATTACCAATCAACCAGCTCGGATAACAAAACCATACGCACACATCCAGTCCCTTCTCTACCGGTGCTATTCATGTTTCGCGTTTAACCAATTCAAGGTTATCGCATCTCAACGTTTGCCTTCTCGTTTCACGGTATCCTCATTTTTGAATGGAGATCCTCCTCGATCCTTATTCAGAGATCGAGGGAGAGGAAGTGAATTCGACAATACAACCATAATTGATCATAGAAAAACCCCGCGGCCGAAGTCGTGATAAACTTTGCCGGTGCCCGAGTTTCCGGAACCTGTGCGGGAAACCGGGTTTTCCTATGACGGTACGAGATCGTTGACTGTGGCGATGATCTTCGCCATGGTAGCCGAAGGACCGAAGACTGCCGCCACCCCTTGATGCTTCAGCGTTTTTTCGTCACTTGCCGTGATGATGGACCCGCCGACGATCACAGGGATCGCGAGGTCCCGTGCTTTCAGGAGTTCGATCAACTCGGGAACGTAATACAAGTACTCCCAGGAGCCGCAGCTGAGGCCGATCAGATCGACGCTTTCCTGCAAGGCCGTCGTGACGATCATGCCAGGCAGGTTGAAACGGCCGGCATAGATCACTTCGATTCCCGCATCCCTAAGGGCACAGGACACGGTGATGGCACCCACTTCGTGCTGGTCCAAACCCAAAATCGCGATAAGCACTCTGATCTTTTTCATGGGCACCTCCTCAGAAGGAAAAAGGCGGTTCGACGAGGCAGAATGGATCATACTTGGCGCCATAGGCCATGCGCATCACCCCGTTTATCTCTCCCATGGTCGCCCCGCTCTGGATGGCCTCGATGATAGGTTCCATGAGGTTTGGTCCTTCCACTTCGGCTTGCTTCAAGAGTGTTCGCAGTGCGGTTATGACCCTTTCTTGATCCCTGCGCTCTTTGTATAGCCGGATCTTTTCGATCCGCTCGAAACAGGGTTCTATCTTCGTTTCCGCCACCTCCTTCAGCAGCGTATCCTGCTCATCAGGGATCTGAAAAATATTGACACCGACCTTGAACAGCTTCTGCTCTCTGAGCTGCTTAGCATATCGTTGCATGGCATGATCGAAGATGTTTTTCTTGAACCAGCCGTCTTCGGCGAGCTTCACCGGATCGCCCATCGCTTCGATCTTTTGGATTTGTGCTAGGATACGCTTTTCCAGCTCGTCGGTCAGCGCCTCCATGTAATAGGACCCTCCCAAGGGGTCCACCACCTCGGTCACGTTCGTCTCCATGTGGATGACCTGCTGGGAGCGCAGGCCCACGAGGTGAGATTCGGGGCTGGGGGTTCGATAAGCCTCGTCGAAGGCCGAAATCTCGATGGCCTGCACCCCTGCCAGCACCATGGCGAGGGCTTCGATGGTACCCCGGACGATGTTATTGAATGGCTGCTGTGCCGTCAGGGTCAGCCCCGAGGTGTGGCATGTGATAACCACTGCAAGAGACCGCGGGTCTTTTGCCCCAAACTCGTCCCGCATCATCCGGGCGTAAATTCTCCGAGTCGCTCGCACCTTGGAGATCTCTTCGAAGAAATCCATACGGCAGTTCAGTAGGATGACGATCCGGGGAGCGAAGCTATCGATGGGGAGCCCCCGTTTCAGCAACTCCCGGACCAGGTAGCGGATCTCGATAAAACCGAGGGCCATCTCTTCAACGGAATCGAGGCCCGCCTCACTGATGTAGTAGGTGTCCTCTGCGAAGGCATGAAACTTTGGCATCACCTTCGTTGCGAATTCGATGGAGTCGGCACTGAGTCGCAGCCGCAGCCTGGCGGGCAAGTGGACCGCATACCCGCAGTCCTCCGTGTAAAGGGGAGCCTGTATGACCGAACCCCGGAGCTTGGCCGGGTCTAATCCCTTTTCTTTCGCGTACAGATAAAGGCAGCAGATGACGCTGAATGCAGAGAGGGAGTGGGACAAGGTAATGGATTCGAGGGGAAGATCCCGATAGAGTTCCCGGAAGTCGTCGTAGCAACACAGGGACACCCCCTGTGTTCCTATTGCCTTCGCGGCAAAGGGGTGATCCGGATCAACACCGGCCATAGTAGGCGTATCGCCGATGACATCGAGACCCAGTGCTCCCTTTTCAATGAGGAATTTGAACTGCTCGTTGGTCCGCGAGGGATCACCCTCGCCGGACAGCTCCCGCTGTATCCATACCCCACCTGGATAGAGGTTCTCATGCCTCCCCCGGGTATAGGGGAAGACACCAGGATTGTTCAGACTCCATTCGTAGTCAAGGCCTGCGATGTCGTTCGGCGTGTATACCTGCTTCAAGGGTATCTGCGATTGACTTACACGTTCCTGCATGGAAAATCCCTCCACGATTTTAGAAATGATCCACCACTATGAGATTGCACGAGTCCTCTTCCTTAAGAATTATTCTGAGTGATATTCTTAGACTGCTGTGCATTTCGTTTGTAACCGCATTCGATCACGGAGTTTTTGCGGCACAGATTTATAAGTGCTCTTCTGAGATTTGCCGAGCCCGATGCTCCATTTAAGATCAACCAGCAGCTCTGCCATTTTGACCGCTGCCTGAGTCACATCGATGATGGGAACACCCGTACCCGGCACCTCCCTGTATCCTAAGAGAGATGCTGCAGGGCTCAGAGTTGCGCAAGCTGGAATTATCACTTCAGCCCCGTCAGCTATGCGGGCTCGACAGAGTTCCTCAAATTGGGGATTGATTATCTTGGGATCAAGGATCATACGGCTCAGTGATACGTAAGGGTCATCGCCCAATTGATAGCCCCGAACAGGTTTTGTTGCCCGCCAATCAAGCTCATAGTTACGGTAATGGAAGATTTTATATCAGTTTGCGAATGAAATATTCATGATCACTCCGAACTTGAATCCCATAGTGCAGGCCAGCAGCATGGCAGCCTCGGTGGAACCCACAACGGGTATATCTAATGATCTGCCCCCGAAACATGTACCACATTGAGAGTTAGATTTCTGCTAAATAGTTAAATCATGGAGCTTTAGTAGTTTATAACTACTAGGGTCTGTCATTTTACATGCTCATTTATAATTCTGTAGTTTTAGATTATTTCCATTTGAAACCCGGATTGATAACAGATATCAAGGTGCAAAAAAATGTTAAGTTATTGTAATATTTAATATAATATGGTCGGGGCGGCAGGATTTGAACCTGCGTAATTAGTCCCTAACTATCTATCATCATTGGTATTATTTTTTGCTACTGCCCGATTACTGCCCGAGTGGAGTAAAGACAATGGGGAAAGAGCACCCTGTAGATTTTTTTATTGAACGTTTCGAAATCAATCCCACATAGCTATATCTGAAAAAAATTCCGAAATGCGCGTAAGTTTTTCCGAAAAGAGTCAATGGCCCGTTGACTGTCATCCAACGTCCTGCCACAGGTGTGCCCAAGCGTTACCTTAGGTAGTGCTTTTCTACAGAAGCAAATTTATCCAACTAATACCCTTTAATACCCTCAGCCGTTTTTCATGCGGGTAGAAATTTGTTTATATAACATATGGGAGCAGTTCTACCATGCATCGGGTCTGGGTGGAGTGGATAATGCCTGCGGTCAACAGGAAAAAATAAGATACCCTAGAGATTCCCCCCAGACTCCGTTTAGATTGACACAAAAAAACCAGAAAGGTGAGAACCCATGGCCAAATTTAACAGACAAAAAGATAAGCAAAAATACGTTAACCCAACAAGCAATGCAATACTGAACCTGACACCACGGCAGAAGCGATTCACGAATGAATACATAAAGGACTTCAATGGATCGGCAGCAGCTTTGCGAGCAGGATTCAGTTGGCGGTCAGCAGGTGTAATAGCAACGCGCTTGTTAAAGAATGTTAATGTCCAGATGGCGATCAGGGATTACGAAGAAAATTTAAGCACAAGATTCTTGTTCACGAAGGAGCGCGTGTTGAAGGAATTATCCGTCACAGCATTCTCTGACGTGGCCAACTACTACGATTCGGATGGTAGACTGATCACGAATCCCAAAGCGTTGTCGCCGCAGATCAGCCGCGCCATCAAAAAAATAAAACGCACCGTCACAACGAAACGATACACGCGCGGTGATCGAGCAGGAGAAATAGATACCACGGAGACAGTCGATTATGAATTGCACGACAAGAACACGGCGCTGCTGAATATGGGCAAGGAAATAGGAATGTTTAGGGAACGATCGGAGATCTCGACGGGGCCGCACATATTCCGAATCCGATGGGAAGACCCATTGCCGAAGAAAGATTCTGATGAAGGTGAAGGAGGAAAATAATAGTTGACGATCTGAATTACTCACACAGGTTTTTTGAGTCTGTTGTTTAATTGGTGGCGGGTATAATGTCACCTATGGATGGCATTACATCAATAACATTAGCTTTGCGATATCGTGTCTCCAATTGGAGACAATAGAAATATAGCCCTTCCCTGCCCTCCTTCGGTTGATTGATTCTGCTGAGGTTGTTGAGAATGTCCTCGATCGAGGGCAACCAGTGCTCATCAATTTAGATCAAACCCGTCCACTCACTTTACTTAAAATACCAACCCAGCAAAAGGCCGCATGGCAGAAGGCCGTAAAAACAGCACCTGATGGCGAGGTCGCGGCAAGCCATGTTGCCAAGATTGTAAAAGAGATGCCATGTACAGGGCTGTATAAAAGACACAGACCACGGGGGCCTTGTCAAGATCGTCGGGGAATGATTCCCTTTTGCTATCTGGATTGGGTTTTCTAAGAAAATAGACCGTTAACCTGTCTATTCTGTCTCCAGAACCTGCCTTTAAACGTTCAAAATTGACGTATAACGAGCTTTTTCTTGCACGATGATAATAGAATATATATGTCTTGCCTCTTGGCCACATTTCCAGCTGGATCCATCACGTAGTTAGTAATTATAATTAGAGTGGGTTTCACATAATTACTATATTCACAAAAAGAACCAGAATTTGCGGGATCTAGTGCGGCTGAACAGAACTAACAAGAGAGAACCGTATTTGTGGTTATACTCATGATTGCAAATCTAAAAGTCTTCATTACTGAAACGCTGAAATAAAAGAACACCAAGGATAAGGCAATATAGCAGAATATTAAAGAGTGGATGCACAGGCCCAAATCCGTGAAAGGCTTCGTTGCCGATCAAAGAAGAAGCCCATTGTTGTGTCCCAGAAAGCTTCGGCCATAAATAATAGGCAACCTTCCACCATGTCATGCTTGAATCTTGATAGGAATTCGATTGCTGTGCCATCATCTGCATCATCGGGCCATGGCTTATAGAGTAAATGCCTTCAGCTACAAAGCTAACGATGCCGATGCCTATAAAGCAGAGAAAAGCTACAATATCTGGCAGCATAAGGGACAATAGTAGTACAGTAATAACTACGAATAACAGGTTGAAGGAACACAGCAAGGAGGAGATCAGGTATTCGGGTATAACAGTCCTTGTATTCATGAAAGCAATTAAAAATATGATGCAGTGGAGGACGAACATGAAAAGAACCGATAACGCCCATAACCCAAGGATTTTGCCCATTACATACTGCCACCGATCAATCGGTTTGGTTAAAATACACGATAGCATGCCTTCATCGCGATCTCGCTTGAATACACGCATCGAAAGCAGTGCAGCGATAAACATTACACCAGTGGCAATAATCTTGAATGTCACTTTAGACACCTCCCAAGCAATGGCCTCAGCATTAAGCCATTGGCCATTAACAATGTAAGTGCCCTTGTAACATCCGCGGGTGAGAAAAACGAATAACGCACATATAATAAACATGACGATAAAGCTTTTATGCTGTACCTCATCGGCAAGTGTATATTTTGCAATATTGATGATAGGAGAAAGTATCTTTGGTGCTTTCATGTCAACCTTTCACGAGCCTGACAAATACGTCTTCCAGCGTTTCGCCATTCCTGACAATAGAGGAAATCGAATCTTTCATTAAAAGCTTACCACGGTTTATAATGGCGGCAGTATCACAGATCTTTTCAACTTCTGAGAGCAAGTGGGAATTGAGCAGAATCGTCATCCCCTGATGCTTGAGGGATTCTAAAAGCTGGCGTATTTCCCTGATACCGATAGGATCAAGTCCAGAAGTGGGTTCGTCAAGAATGAGCAACTTGGGATTTCCTAATAACGCAGAGCCCAGTCCAAACCGCTGAATCATCCCTCTTGAGTAAGTTCCTACCTTTGTGTGTTCCCTACCCTGCATGCCAATCAACTCAACTATTTTTTTGCATTGGTCTACGGCATCGGGTGGACGGAGGCCTAATAATTCTGTACAACACAGCAAATGCTGCCATCCAGAAAGATGAGGGGGAATACGATAATTCTCAGCTAAATAACCCACTGCAATTCGGCAAGAGGCATTTGAGCTTGATAGGCCATTTACCATCAATGTTCCTGACGTGGGCCGTGTCAAGTCGAGTAACATTTTGACGATGGTCGTCTTCCCTGCACCGTTAGGGCCAAGTAAAGCAAAATACTCCCCCTGTTTGACGGATAACGAAACATTATCTACCGCTGTAAGAGAACCATATCGCTTGGTTACCGCCTGCAATTCGATCATCGATATGATGAATGCCCAGCTTGAATGGGCACCTCCCTGTCATCAAAGTTGATAATATTTGTGAGGATACACATATCCTCACTCCTCTTCAAGTGCTACCATACACACGCGGGCAGATCCTGCCCGTACGAAGCCAAGTTTTCTTGCTGCAACTCGTGACAGATCAATCAATTCAAAATTACGCTTTTTCATTCGATCATTAACCATAACCACTACAGACTTATTATTGCCAAGATTAGTAACCTTCACACGTGTGCCAAGTGGAATGGAGGGTGATGCGGCAGTCATCTTTCGTGGATTATAAATTGCTCCAGAACTAGTTCTCCGTCCACTATAACGATTATGATAGTACGTCGCGATCCCGATTGTAGCTTTTGATTGTTCGATAGCTGGTGATTCCTTTTGCTCTGATGCAACTGTTTGTGGTGGTGAATCATCTGCTGCATGAACTGGTGCTACTGAGAAAAATGAAGCAACCAGTATCATGAATAATAAAAAAGTTAGATTATTCATCACTAAATTAAGCATAGTTCTTGCCATGATCAATTTCCTTTTTCTATTCAATTTTCGTTGGATATTTATACGGTCGATAACCGAGAAGTAAGTTTGAGAGAGCGTCTATAGATGATTTATAACCAGATGTCTAGAAAAAAATTACTTTGTTTATAATATACACATATTTATAAGAAAGGTTCGTTGCCTGTTGATATCAAAATCGCGAATTAGGCCTGTTTTTTGGCGAATTCTGGTCAATAAATTTAGGGTTTTGAAAAGAATCTGATCTATTCGCTGAAACTACGCTATTTCAATAAAGGCAGCACTGCTAAACCAATTCAACGATCCCGTGTGGTCACGGTTCCACCTTCATTGCTTTAACGCAATAATCAAAAAACCGATCAGCATGAGAGTCGTGCCAACCAGCCAGAAGTTGGTTGTAAGTCACGAGAGAAAACAAATCTCATAGCAGGAGGGATGAAGCAGAGTGCCCTAATCGATAACTAGGTAGGTTTAGCCATTCCGAAGAAATGGTAATCAAATTTTTGACCGAAAAACCTGTTTTGATTTTTCTTCTAATTCTTCAATACTTTTAAATTTGTATTTATACGGAACACGAGACAAATCAACTTTTGGTTTATGCAGGTGAGTTTCTTTTTTTGGTAGCATTGGCAATGCTATACTTTGTTCGTCCGTATATGCATAAATAGAAAGTATTTTTTTTATATCGACCTGCCCATTAAAACTTATATAAACGGTAATTCGGTTTTTTAAAATATTTTTTGGCTTTAAGTTGTCAGGGCTTTCTTTCCCCCATTCGGCCTCTAAAGTTCTATAAATGATACGACAGTCCATGTCACGTAACTTAAAGAAGTTAGTAATGTCATCTTTGATAATGCGGAATAACTTTGCATTATCTTTTCTTGATTTAGATGTTTTGACAATGATTTTATGATTAGAGGCCCACTTCTTAAAAAGTTTATCAAGTGAATTAAGTCCGATTAAGCCGACTTTGGATTTTTCAATTTTTACTCTAGCCCCATTAGCGAAAAATTCAACCAATGCATAGTGAATCCCTTTCTTTCTCTTTCCGTTATATTGGGGCGTTGGAAAAGCATCTTTATTTATATTTTTTCTAGTTGTCTTTACATCTACATTACGACTGTTTACAACGTAATCTGTATGGTTTGAGTGTTTTTTTTCAATATGCATTTTCTTCTTTTTTTTGATGCAATAAACAAATAAATACTCTCCAAAGCTACCAAGACGAGGTTTGTTAAGCTTTTTGATTTTTGTATTAATTTTACTCATATAATTAAATCCAATTAAAATCGAAATGCCCTGCTATTTCATCAATGTGTGGTATTATATGAGCAGGCATTATTTCATAAATGGTTGGATATTCAGTTCTCAGGTAATAACCCTACCAACATTACAGACACATTGCTGCCCGCATTTTATGGCCAATATATTTTTGACATACAAGTCCTTTGCTGCTTATACTCCCTCCGTCAAAAAAATACATTATAAAAGATGAGCTAGGTAAATTGTACTGAACCAAGGAGAGATCTGTCACGATGAGCTCAAAACAGTGTAAATTGGATAATCCAACGGCGGTGATTGGAGAACTGGCCAAAAGATTACAAGCTAAGTATGGAGACGAAGTGCTGACCGTTTTTGGGGATGTCTTGAAAGAATACGGGTACCAGAGCGGATTAAAGCTAAGTAAAAAGATGACAAATGTCAGTTTTCCCGAGCGTATAACCACATGGCTTGAACCTTTTATTAAAACTGGTAAATCGGAAGTTGTTGAAATGAAGACTGACTTGGTGACAATGAAGGGTCATGATTGTCCGTTGAATCTCGAAGGAAGCAATAGAAAGCTTTGTGAAGCTCTCATGAAGATTGACGTAGGTCTGGCAAGTGCCCTAGCGGGAAAGGACATCATCTTGAAAATTGAAAAATCCTTAGCTTGCGGTGATGAACACTGTCTTGTAACCTTTTCAAAATAACGGGGTGGGACACTTTATGAAAGTAATAGCTTTTAACGGAAGTCCAAGAAAAAAATGGAATACGGCAACGTTATTGAAGCATGCCCTTGATGGCGCAGCGTCAAAGGGAGCTGAGACTGAACTGATCCATCTTTATGATTGCAATTACAAGGGTTGCATAAGCTGTTTTGCGTGTAAGCTTAAAAACGGTAAAAGCTATGGTAGATGTGCGGTTAAAGATGATTTAAAACCCATTCTTGACAAGGTTCACAATGCCGATGCCATTATTCTGGGCTCACCCATCTACTTCGGCATGCCTACAGGAGTTATAAGATCCTTCATGGAAAGGCTGCTGTTTCAATACCTTACCTATGATGCAAATTATTCTTTCCTTTTTAAAAGAAGTATCTCAACGGGGCTGATCTATACTATGAATGTTGAGCAAAGCCTCATTGAAGCCATAGGTTATGAAAGAACACTCATGGATATCGAAATGACATTTAAAAGATGTTTTGGAGCAGCTGAAACACATATAGTCACAGATACATATCAATTTGATGACTATTCCAAATATGAGACGTCAGGTCTAAATGAAGCAAGAAAGGCAAAAAGAAGGGCAGAGGTGTTTCCAGAAGATTGCAGGAAGGCTTTTGAAATGGGCGTCAGATTTGCTGGTCAGTGAAGTATTTGATCTTGGTCAATAATCAGGAACGGTTACATTATCAATTTTATATCTTATAGGAAAAAATAATGAAGAATGTAATAACTGATTATAAAGAATTTTTTAAACCATCTATAAAAGGCCGACTGAGTGAGTTTGAAACTTATTTTGCAGAATCATTGGCCAATGTTAATGCCGCAGATCAGGATGGTTTGACTGCGTTGCATTGGACTGTTGCTCTGGGCAGGAAAGATATCGCAAAACTCCTCCTTGCGAAAGGAGCAGATGTAAACGCTAAAAGTAATATAGGGTATACTCCTCTTCATATTGCTGCTTTAAAAGGCCATACAGATATTGCAAAACTTCTCCTCGCAAAAGGAGCAGATGTAAACGCCAGAAGTAAAAGCGCGATGGTTCCTCTGTCTATAGCAACTTTTAAAGGTCATACAGATATCTCAATACTTCTCCTCGCAAAAGGAGCAGATGTAAACGCTAAAAATAATCTTGGGATAGCTCCTCTGACTTCAGCCGTTATTAAGGGCCATACAGATATTGCAAAACTTCTCCTCGCAAAAGGAGCAGATGTAAACGCTAAGGACAATTACGGTGTTGCCCCGCTATTTGACGCTGCTATGAATGGCGATAAAAATCTTACAGAATATCTCATTGCAGAAGGTGCAGATGTGAATGTCAAAACTAATTTAGGGCGTACTCCTTTGCATATTGCTGCTTTAGAAGGCCATAAAGATGTTACAGAACTTTTCCTTGCAGAAGGTGCCGATGTAAATGTGAAGGATATTGAAGACCACACCCCGCTGCATGATGCTACCTTGAAAGGCCATAAAGATATTGCCGAGCTTATCACGAGCAATAAGAGGAGTTGGCTGCAAGTTATAGGATGAACCTAACATGTAGAAATATTAGTCCACCACTCTATATTAACTATTTACTAAAAGTTAATATTGTATATGGTATAGACACGGGAGTTGAGAAAGGCGGGATTTGACTTGACAGGCAGTATTAAATGAATTCCTGCATGCTCGGTTACTCCTACCATTTGATTAATTCATGAAGTAGGAAAAACTGAAGAATACCACTTGTAACCTTCACCGAATGCTCCATCATCGAGATTGACTTTATATTGTTAACCCTGTCCCAGAGGGGATAGAAGGGGGATCATTCCCCGAATTTCAAATGGTTCTCAAATCTTCTCTTTTTGAGAAGACTCCGGACGTTTCAAGAGTTGAGCAGCCGTGTCATATGCCTTTCTACCCTTCTCCAGCGCTGATTCATATTCTGTTTTGGTTTTTTCCTTTAATTCTTCGGCTTTCCTTATAAGATCCTCCCGCGTCTCTTTTCCGCTTTTTGGCGCATAGAGAATACCAATAATAGCCCCGATTGCTCCTCCGATAAGTAAACCTTTAAAAAAATCTTCAATTCTTTCTGACATACTTTCACCTCCCTAATAGGATATGTAATGTTATTTTAATGCGATTGAATTTCGAAGCAACAAGAAATAACTGTAAGTTGATTAGTAGGTCATGTCTACCATGGTTTATGTTACATAATCCTACGAAACATTATGCTGATCCCAAGTTTATTCAACCAATGTTCGGCATCTATTGTGTGTTGTTCCTGTGTCAGATTTAAATCACCCAAGTATCCGCATATCCCAATGACAGATTTATGTTTAAGGGTCGCAAGAAAACACTGACCGATAAATCTTTGGATAACTTCTTTTGGCATCCGCCCATTTCTTGCTTTCACTAATTTAATCTCAACCGCAAACGTTTTTCCCGATGGATCTCTACCTGCAAGGTCAAATGTGTTCTTTATCCCAAACGCATTAATAGAAGCCCACTTCTCACTCTCTTTCCAGCACTTCGGACATCCCGTTACTCGGTTGCCATTACCTTTTAAAGCACTTCTACAGTTTGGCGTACAGGTAACTTTATTATTCCAAGGGTTGGTATATAGCAATATTTCTGGATGATATTCGAGAAGCTTTAAGGCGATTGGAATGACAAAATGTTGTTCAAAATCCGCCTCATTTTTTATGTGCGTCGGGATCTTTTCATGATTAAGATGATCAATAAACTGTTTTAGAAATACATATATCACAGATTATCCTCCAGCAAATTACCCTTATAGTTCATTTCCCTCATACCCCAGTGAAGGTTCCTTATGCTTCATCCAAGTATCCGGGGGTGAAAAAGGCTGAGCGGTTCTTGTACGTTTTCAAATGGTTTTGGATAAATTGGATCAATAACTAAGAGAGGGTGTCAGCACCCATATAAACCTTTCCTGCCTTTTCGGAAAGAATCAAAGCGTGATGTTGCGTATAGCGGGGACCCTATCGTCCATCTGTCAGGGTGTTCTTTTGGGTTGCTTATCTAGATTCTTTTTTAACTTTTGCTGCTGTTTTTCGGCTTTGTGTTTCTGACTCTTTTCCTTGTCCTTTTTCCCCTTGTCTCCCATGGCCTTCCTCCTTTTCCAGTTGCTCCTCATCTTCTCAGTTTGAGATTGTCAATATGTTGCCAGTTCCATTGAATCATAAATAAGCCACATGGGATATAACTCGAAAAGATGAAGCAATAACTGTTTAACGCTTGCACATTTGTTGATTTTTATCAAGGAAATGCTTCAGGAAGAAGATATCATTGACCAAACCTGTTTTCTAACAGCATTTTATGATTACTTTTCTATAATAAGCCTTGACTTTATATAAGTATCATATTAGTAAACGACAAATTCGTATTGAGCCTGTCATGTATTGATCGTCCAGGCACAGTAAAGTTGGGTAAAGACATTTGAAGCGCAAAGGTTGGCCACCATGCACTTTAGGGTCATGGTGGCTTTTTTCTTTCTGCCATAGTGCCACTCCGACTGCGAAAATAAAAGAGAAAGGAGAATGCCAGCTATGTCAGAAGGTAAAGTCAAGTGGTTCAATGAACGCAAGGGTTTTGGGTTCATCGAAATGGATGAAGGCGGTGATGTATTCGTTCATCACAATGCGATTCAAGCCAGTGGATTCAGGACATTAAACGAGGGACAACGAGTAAGTTTTGATGTCCAGCAGGGACCGAAGGGTCCATCTGCGGAAAATGTAAAGCCTGTGTAGGAACACAGATGAAATCGAGAGGCACTTCTGCATCATTTTCATATGTGGGAGTGCCTTTTTTTAATATAATTGTAATTGAACTATCCTTTCGACACTTTACTGGTCAGTTCTTGCATTATCTCCATCTGGATTTCCTGGATTTCCAAGAGTCTCTGCCATTGATTCATAAGCAGATTATCTATTTTCTCGTGTAGATTGCGAATCTCCAATTCCGCTTTGAGGTTTACTTTATAATCATACTCGGACCGTATGCGATCCTTTGCCTCCTCTCGGTTTTGACTCATCAAAATGATTGGTGCCTGTATCGCTGCAAGAGCCGAGAGGACCAAGTTGAGAAGAATGAATGGGTACGGGTCAAATGGCTTCCAAACCAGTATGATGGTGTTTATAGCGATCCATATAAGGAAGACAACGGAAAAACTGATGATGAATGTCCAACTTCCACCAAACTCAGCTATGGCATCCGCCATGCGCTCACCTATTGTGAGTTTTCGTTCATACTCGATATTGATATCCTTCGATACAAATTCCTTTTCCTCTAAACTTTTAACAACCTCTTCTTCTGATGCTGACAATTTGCCTTTTTCTGCTTCAAGAATACCTTGAACATATTTCGATCTAACTTGATTAAGATCATGAAGACAAATAAAACCACTTGAAGACCAATCAGGATGTGAATTGTACCAATAAGTGTTTTGCTGACCAATTCTGCTGGTATAACCTCGCTTCGATCCTTTTGTTTTCCACAAATTTGACAAAAAACGGGCCCCTGTTTTTTCTTTGTCATATTAAGAATACCTCCTAATGGCCAGATTAAAAGAGGGAATTTGGAAAAACGACACCTGATCCTTCACTGCCGTTATTATTCTTCTTTTTTAGAAAACGCTAAAAATACTCCAACCAAAGCAACTCCTACACCGAGAATTGAAATTTTTATTGCTCTATCTTTTCGTACTTCATCACGCATTATATTATGAACAAGCTCTGTAACATCTATTCCCGGAATCTCTTTTATCGGGATAGCATAAATGATGGCACCTATAATCATGACCAAACCTATCCCCAAAATCAAAAAACCAGTTCTCTTCCTATTCATATGCCCAACCTCATTTTAGAAAAACCGATAAATGCAAAAAACCAAATTGGGGGGGTCACTGTATTGATCATACTATTTTTCATCTATATACACTGAACACCCAATGAAGATTTTAGACTTGCCGTTAACTGAAATGGATATCATGTTGCCCTCAACTATAATTTCTCCAGTGTAATTCTGTAAAGACTGGGTAATACCAGAGCCAGATATCATGACGTCTTTTGTAATCCCTGCGCCTAGTAATACTTCATTGCGTTTCATTATCTTCTCCTTTTTCTATGGAAGACATTTACGATCGTAGTTGAGACATTATATGTACCCTTGTCTAATAAACCACCTCTATTGCCGGGACATCCACTAATTCAGACCTTCGCATATGATTGTGAGGAATTAGGTTCTTATATGTCAATAAAATAATGAATCACAATAGGTCGTTGTTGATTACCGTTCGAAAAGCACAGCATGAATGATCTGAACTAGAAAACAACATTTCAGGAATGAGGAAGGTAGTTCTTATCAATCAATTTTGTTGCGGGTATTCTCACCTCGACCGAGTGTTCCTGATGGTCGTCAACAAGGGTAATCGTTATACCCTGTTGCGGGGTGCCATCGACGGTCACACTCGCTGTGCCATCGCCAACCTGCCTGCGCAGGACGGCAATGTGATAGACCGTTTCACGATAACGGTAGTGTATCGTGAAGCCCTCCCAATCCGCCGGGAGGAGCGGTGCGAAACTCAGTCTATCTATCTCCAGCCTCAGCCCCAGGAGCGATTCTACGATTAGCCGGTACATCCAAGCAGCCGAACCGGTATACCATGTCCATCCGCCGCGGCCGGTGTGCGGTGAGAGCGCATAGACATCGGCTGCGACGGCGTATGGTTCCACTTTATAAATCGCAATTGAATCAGGAGATCTCACATGGTTCACCGGATTAATCATGGCCATCAGTTCCCAGGCGCGATGGCTGTCACCCAATTGAGCGAAGGCCATTGCCATCCAGATCGCCCCATGGGTGTATTGCCCGCCATTCTCCCGTACGCCGGGGACGTATCCCTTTATGTAGCCGGGATTCAAATCAGACTTGTCGAAGGGGGGGTCCAGGAGTTGGATCAGCGCCTGGTCCCGGTGAGTAAGGCGCTGATCCGCCGCCTCCATGGCCATGCACACGCGCTTGGCATCACCTGCGCTGGAGAGAACAGCCCAGCTTTGCGCAATCGAATCGAGCCGGCATTCGGTGTTACTGATCGACCCGAGTGGCGAGCCGTCGTCAAAGTAAGCGCGGCGGTACCACCCGCCATCCCAGCCATGCTGCTCGATGTTCCGGCGCATCTGAGCCGCCTCTGCCTCACACCGTTCGGCAAAGGGTAGATCGCCACGCCTACGGGCAACCTCAGTGAATTGCATAAGCACATCATACAGGAAAAATCCCAGCCAGACGCTTTCGCCTTTCCCCTCTGCGCCCACCATGTTCATGCCGTCGTTCCAGTCGCCGGAGCCCATGAGCGGCAATCCGTGATTACCATAGTTGAGACCTTTCAGGATGGCTCTTACACAGTGCTCATAAAAACTGGCCGCTTCTTGAGAGCGGCCGGGCAGATCGTAATAAGAATCCTCATTTGCATTTACCAGGCGGCCCTGGAGGAAGTGGATAGTCTTATCCAATATGCTGTAATCCCCGGTACTTTTGACATAGCGGCATGTTGCCCAAGGCAACCAGAGGTAATCGTCTGAACAGTGCGTCCGCACACCGCGGCCTTGAAGAGGATGCCACCAGTGCTGTACATCACCCTCGGGGAATTGACGACCTGCGGCAAGAAGAAGATGCTCACGCACGAGGCGCGGCGCAGTGTGGATGAGCGCCATTACGTCCTGCAACTGATCGCGAAAACCGAAGGCGCCCGCAGACTGGTAGTAGCCGCTCCGCGCCCACAGGCGGCATGCCAGCGTCTGGTATAAGAGCCAGCCGTTGGTCAACATATTGAGGGATTGGTCCGGTGTTTCCACGTTCACTGCGCCGAGCGTCTGTTGCCAGAATTGCCAGACCGTCTCAAGCGCGTTACGAGCGGCGGCAGATCCCCGGAACCGACGCACCAGGTTACCGGCATCCTCGGCGTCCCGCCCGACGCCTAGCCTGAAGATGATTTCACGTTCCTGCCCAGCGGCCAGCTCGAAGGAAACCTGAATCGCAGCGCAGGGATCCAAGGCCGCCCCTACCCTGTCGGAGAGCCGCACCCGGGTCATCGCCGCAGGACTTGCGAGCGTGCCGTTGCGCCCCAGAAATTCAGTCCGATCGCCGCTTACCGTCCGGGTCGCTTCATCGACGTCGAAAAAGGCCGTCCGGTCGGGGAACTCCGTATTGTAAGGGTTCCGCGCGAAAAGCGCACCACTCACAGGGTCAATTTCAGTAATCACATGCATGGCCGATTTGGGTCGCAGATCTCCCAGAACCCATTCCACATATCCGGTAGCAGAGAGCCGACGTGATCTGCCTAACTCGTTTCTCACCCTCAACACCGTAAACTTGATTGATGCGTCCATATCCACATAAACCCACATCTCGGAGCTGATACCGCGCTCTGTATGCTCGAAGACGGTGTAACCGAATCCGTGCCGGGTGGCATAAGGCGTCGCCCCTCGGCTGGGCAGCGGCGTAGGGGACCAGAAGTGACCGCTCTCTTCATCACGAAGATAGAATGCTTCTCCGCTTGTATCGCTCACGGGATCGTTGTACCAGGGAGTGAGGCGGAACTCATGGGCATTCTCGTTCCACGTGTAGGCTGGCCCACTCTCCGAGATGATGCTTCCGAAGCACGGATTCGCCAGGACATTTACCCATGGCGCTGGCGTTACCTGATCATGCGTGGTTGTAATGATGTACTCGCGGCCATCAGGGGTAAATCCGCCTAATCCGTTGAAAAACAGTAGATCGTGGCGAGGCAAGGCGGCAACTGCCGGGGGAGAGCCACGGTGCGTCCGGGTCGGCGTAAGGCGTGGCATAGTTGATTCCACTAAGCTTCTACGGTTGATCTGGTCCGCCAGCATCCCCCGGCTGTCGGTGACGATGGTACGAGCGACCGTTTGGAGCAGGATGCGTTCTTCGCTTGATATTTGGTCCGCAGGCCTTACAAAAATGCCGCCCAGCTGATCCGTCACGCGGGTGCCTTCGCTCGCGGCAATTAACCCCATGATTTGTTCCTGGAGTTGCTGTCGGTAACCGGCGTGATCTTCGTTCCAGATCACTAGGTCCACCGCCAGCCCTTTTAAGCGCCAGTATGCATGGGCCTGTATGAGTTGGCGCACCAGGTTAATATTGGCCGGACTTTCAATTTGAAGCAGTATGATCGGCAAATCGCCGGAAATAGAGTAGCCCCAGAGACCGGATTGCCCGCGGCGATTTTTGATGATGACGCTTGCGTCGGCGCGAAGCGAAGCATTGGCATAGATTATCGAGCTGGCGAGACGTCCATAGAGTTGTGCGTCGGCTTCCGTGGCATTGATCTGCCGCAAAAAGATATCACTGTGTGTCCACGCCAAATAGAAGACCCGATCCGCGAAACGCCGATCCTGGTATTTCTCGACCAGGCTCAAGGCTGCGTTGCGAGTCTCGCCTATACCGAAGACGATATTAACCGTTGCCGTTTCTTCAGCATCGAGCGTGATTCGATAACGGATCGAGACAATCGGATCCAGTACAGATCCTTCACTGTTGGATAAGGTCGCTGTATCACCCATTGCTAGTGGGTCGGCAACCGTATTTCCGCGGCCAATGAACCGCAGGCGGTCGGTCTCATAGGAGATTTCTCCGATTTTCGCACCGTGCACAGTCATCAAATGAATCATCCATGGAACACGCTCACCCCGGGAGCGGGGCCGGCGCGCGCAGAGGATCGCCCGTTGCCGACGGAGGATCTCGGTCTGAACAAAGAGATTGCTGAACGCCGGATGCAGTGCATCAGCGGCCGGCGAGGTGAGGACGACCTCCGCATAACTCGTGACATCAATGGTTCTGCGTTTCCCGGAACGGTTGATAATGGTGATGCGACGTAGCTCAATGTCATCCTCGGGCGAAACAGCAATTTCCATATGCGTATCGAGATCATGGTCGCGACAACGGAATTCCGCCTTCGCTTCCGAGAAAATCGTTTCGTAAGTATCCGCTTTTTTTAGCGCTGGTTGATAGGCCGTTGACCAGAATTCCCCACTCGTCACGTCGCGTAGGTAACAGAAAGTGCCCCAGTTATCACAAGTACTGTCTTCACGCCAGCGGGTGACGGCAATATCCTTCCAACGGCTATAACCTCCGCCCGCGTTCGTGATCATCACGTGGTATCTACCATTTGACAAGAAGTGCACTTCCGGTTTCGGCGTGTTCGGGCTGCTGAACACACGTACTGGCGTTTCCATACCCATGGATTCTATATGGCGGCCTGAGAGCTCGGCGGTGTGCATATAGAATGCTGTTACCTTGGGAATTCGCTCCTGGAGTAGCAGCATGGTCGCCTGGAACATGGGTATCGACTCAAATCGCTTTTGCATCGGACGGTCCAGAAGCACATAGGCTAGAGAGAGGAAACTCATCCCCTGATGATGTGCCATGAAGGAGTGAACCACGGCGCTCGATTGTCCACGTGGCAGACGAGAGGGAGTGTAGTCGATTGCCTCATAGAAGCCATAGGTTCCCATAATGCCTTCAGACGCAAGGCGCTCGAGATTCGAGCAGGCCTCTTCGGGCGCTACCGTCAGCGCCAGCGCCGAGGCATAGGGCGCAATGACCAGATCCTCAGCGAGTCCACGTTTGAGACCTAGGCCGGGTACGCCAAAGGCGCGATAATGGTAGTTTAAATGCACGTCGACAGCGTTGTAGCCGGATTCCGAACTGCCCCAGGGCACTCCGCGTTTCTTCCCATACTCGATCTGTAGGGCCACCGCCGCCTTGCAGGTCTGGTCAAGTAGCGTGTGTTCATACGTCGGCATCACCAGGAGCGGCATGAGGTATTCGAACATCGAACCGCTCCACGAAAGGAGGATCTGCTCTCTACCAGCAGTGGTCAGCAAACGTCCCAGAGCGAACCAGCTCTCCTGCGGGAGCTGTCCCTGCGCAATCGCTATGAAAGTGCAAAATCTTGCTTCTGAAGCCAGCAGATCGTAGTAACTCGGGTCCCGCCGACGTTCACCAACGTTGTAACCGATAGCCAGGAGATTTCGTGCCTTATCGAACAGAAAGTCGTATTCCAGATGGGTGAGTTCATCGATTTGCCGCGCCAGCCCTTCGATAGTCCTGATCCGCTCTCCCGCGTGCAGGCTTGACTCCATAATGAACTGGCGACATTCGTCAGGCCATATGTTCTTCGATTTCTTGCCAGAGTTTGAGCGCCCGATTGCCTGCAGGAATCCCGTATCAAGGTTAGCCAATTGGCGCAGCGTCGGGATTTCATCGATATCCGGCATTTCGCGGGGCCTGTCCGGCGATGCCGGCAGTGATGTCCAGGCTGCGAGAAATGTCAGCTCATTGAGGACGGCCCGGCATTGCCCAGCAAGGGCATGCGCCCACCACTGCACTTGGCTCTCGGTGTCCACATCGAGAACATCAAGACCAGTCACCACTTCTGCGGCAGACGTTGCCAACTGATCAAGGCATAGTCGCACAGCCGCCAGCGTGGTGGGCGGAGATTCAATTGTGGACTTCAGCAGTTTTTGCAGTTGTACGAGTTGGCCCGAAGGAGTTTTTCCAGCGGTCTCCATGAGGACACGAACAGTATCATTGATTCCCTCAAACAATCTTGATCCCAGAATCGGATCATCGGGTAGTGCGAGCAGCCCCTGGCGCAATGTCAGCAGATGGCCGGCAAGGTTTCCGCTGTCCACGGTCGAGATGTAGGCAGGTTGGAGTGGTTGCAGGGATTGCGTGTCGTACCAGTTATAAAAGTGGCCTCGGTATCGTTCCAATGTTTCCATCGTATGAAGTGCATTTGCAGTGCGCTCGATGAGTTGTCCCGCCGAAATATAGCCGAAGTCGTAGGCGGACAAATTTGCAAGAAGGGCCAAGCCCATATTGGTCGGCGACGTGCGATGTGCGATCACGGCAGCGGGATGTTCCTGAAAATTGTCAGGGGGCAACCAATGATCTTCTGGGCCAACGAAGGTTTCAAAAAACGCCCAGGTCTTGCGAGAAAGCTTCCGGAGAAAGGTGATTTGATCAGCTGCCAGCTGTGCTTCGCGACGAGCAAGCGTCCTGCTGATCCACCAGGCAACAAAAGGAGAGACAAACCAGAGTCCCAGTATTGGCCCGGCCACTGCTAATGTCTCCGGCCTCGAAAGCGTCAGATCGATAACCGCGGCACCGGCTAGAACCGGGCCGATCCACATGGATCGACAAAAAAACCAAAGGTCCGCGCGATTACTGCCATATCGTTCGTCCGGTGTATTCCATTCGAGAAGCAGCTTGTGGGTAACCAACATCCGCCAGCCTGTGCGAACAATCGCATCGAGACTGAAAAATGCCTCGTAGGGAAGGCAGATGAGCGTAAATATCGCCTGAGCGAAATTCCGGCCGGCAGAGTGCAGGTTCGCATCGAGGTGCTGACTCAGAAGCACATCATCTGGTTTTCGAAGCGTTTGCAGAAGTGAGGTAATCAGAGAAGGGATCAGGATGATTCCGAGCACCGAAAGGGTCCAGAACCAGGCCGCTGACAAGACCGACCAGCCCAGCAGTAAAAGGATTGTCAACACCGCTGGCACGAGACTGCGCCGCAGGTTGTCGAATATCTTCCATTGGGACAGCCATGAGAGCGGATTCTTTTGAAGACGCCCATCAGGGCCGGGAACACCAGACAGCAACCATTGCAAGAGCTGCCAATCGCCGCGAATCCAGCGATGCCTACGGTTCACATCCGCACTGTAACGATGCGGATACTCCTCATATAGCATTACATCGCTCAACAATCCAGCCCGAGCATAACACCCTTCCAGAAGATCATGGCTTAGGATCCGGTTGTCGGGGAAACGTCCTTTGAGTGTTCGCTCGAAGGTATCAACTTCATAAATGCCCTTACCAATGAACGAGCCTTCGCCAAACAGGTCTTGGTAAACATCGGAAACTGCACGCGTGTAAGGATCGATACCGGGCTCGCTTCCGCACATTGCCGCATACCGCGATCGGTTCATGCCAGGCAGGCTTACGGCAACCCGCGGCTGAAGGATGCCGTAACCCTCACAGACATGCTGCTTATCTTCGTCGTACCGTGCACGATTAAGCGGATGTGCCATAGCACCAACAAACTGCCACGCTGCATCGCGCGACAATTGCGTATCCGTGTCCAGGGTGATCACATACTTCACGCCTGATAAGATTGTCGTGTCACCGATGATGAGGGAGAAACAATCCCCCGCATTTTTACTGCCGCGCAGCAGAGCGTTCAATTCCGCCAGTTTCCCCCTTTTGCGCTCGTAACCCATCCATATCCGTTCCTCAGGATTCCATCGACGCGGGCGATGGAAAAGGAAGAAGGGGCCGGCTTGGGAATGACCATACTTGGTATTCAGCTTTTCGATCTTTTGTCGGACAAGCTGCAACAGCGGTTCATCTTCGGTCAGTGTTTCTTCCTGAGCGTCTCGAAAATCGGTCAACAGGCCGAAGTGCACGTTAGCGTCTCGATTTGCCAGAAACCGCACTTCAAGCGCCTCAGTCAGGTCCTCTATATTCTGAGTGCTTATGAGCATCGTCGGGACTACCACCAGTGTGCGGAATTCCGGTGGGATCCCTTTGGAGAAATCCATGCGCGGAAGCGGATGGGGTGTCGACAACAGCGTTGCTAGCAAGTTTGCCAGCGCAATAGCTAATTGACTTGCGCCCAGAAATGAGAGGAGTACGATCAGAACAATTGCCCACCCCGGTAACGCACCGAGATGCGCCTTCGCCAGCAAGCCCCCGGCGAAGATTGCCGTCATCAGCGTAATTGCACCCAGATAGACGAGTAAAGGAAACCGGCGACTCCATCTCTGAAGGTACTCCGATGGGGAAAGGCGTACCTCCAGCGCCCGTTCGAGTTGGTGTAATCCCTTGTCGATCAGATAGAAGCCGACATGTGCCGTGCGATTATTGCTGTCTTTTCCATTCGGACTCTCATGCGCCAACCTGATCGCAGTGCGCGCCACCTCGCTCTCGGAAAACCGGCTGTATTTCGCTATATTTTCTATGACATGGCGATAACGGTCACGGGTAGAAAAATGCATCCTGCTGTAAACACCGCCGAGGTCCTCGCGAAGAGTCTGATCGACAATGCTCATTGACTCGACGAATTCACGCCAGTCAATCGCGTCCAGGGAACGAAGGCTGCCGATGCTGTTGCTTATGGATACCTGATCGGCAGCCTGTTGTTGGTTCTCCGCTAGCACCATTTTCTGAATCGTCTGGCCATGCTCAGACAGCCGCTGCTCAAGCCAGGTAAGCGGCAATGACAGGGCAGGGCCTTGTCCCTGCAAGCGGCGCGTCATTTCCGCTATAAAAGAGCTCACCATCGGTGGGTTCGATCGCGCCATGTCTGCGATCACCAGAATAAGGCTCTTCGGGTCCTTAACGGCGCTCTCCGTCATCTGATCTGCCCAATAATCGGCGAGGTTGCGATCGATTCTATCGGCAGCAATCCGGGCAGCAATACGACGGAGATTCTCAATCAGCGCCAGGCGCAGCATAATGGGTATTGCCCACAATTCGCATAACTTCAGGAAAGTGACAGTCTGGTAGGATGCGGTAGATCTGCTAAGAATCTCAGGATCGACCCGCCCATCGCCATGTGAGATCATCTCCAGCGCAATATCATAGACGCGCGGCAGAGTAGCCGACGGACCATTCATCAGGCGAGGGAGTTCCCGGCTGTATCCCTTTGGCAAATGCCTTCGGGCGGTTCGTATCTGCTCTTCAATCAGATAGAAGTTGTCGAGTAACCATTCCCCGGCAGGTGTTATGCGGCGGTTCGCCTTTATCGCCTCCGTCAGCAAACTGTAAACACCAATCAGGAGGCCTTCATTCTCAGCCAGCCGTGTCAAAAGCCGATCCGGGGTTTGTCCAGGACTTAACAGGTGTGAGCCCGCGAGAGTCTTGGCATGCTGCTCCATCTGATCGGCGCTGAATAACTCCGCTCGCAGAGGTGGTTCGAAACAGGCGAACTTTTGTGCTAAACCTTTTCCGCGGATACTCGACCACAAATGGGACAGAATCCCGGGAATGGTTTTGCTGTTTAGCTTCATTGAATTGATAAGAACTTCCTTTTTCACGGTGGGAGTATGTGACTGACCTTGATAAGAACTTACTTTTCCACGGTGGGAGTATATGAAGAAGGATCTTGTGTGTCAATTGAATAGTGACCAAACGACGTGGGTGTATCAATGTCTGTTTAAAAATAACCATTACGCATTGAAGTCTTGTATTCATGTTAGAAAAGCTAGTTAATTGATTTCAGTAGCACTCAGCTTTGCAAAAACATGCCCTAACCAGAGTCCATTTAACGACTTCTCCTACAACTAATTTATTTATTCTGATTGGAATACTGAACATTACGCATTGAAATAGAGCATGCCATGAGAGAACTAGAAAAATTCCCAAGACTCCTGAACTCAATTTTTCTTTCAGCGAGTTATTTTTGATCAATTACTTTTTTCAAGTGACTAAACCCTGAAGCTGCAGTAGGCCACCCGGCATAAAATGCAATATGCGTAATCGCAGCCACCAGTTCTTCCTTCGTAAGCCCGTTTTCGAAAGCCTTTTTGAGATGAAACTCTACCTGCTCGATACGGTTCAGTGCGACCAGGCATGTGACCGTGATTAAACTCTTATCGCGCTTCGAGAGTCCAGGGCGTTCCCAAATGTCACCAAAAAGGAATTCCACCGTGAGCTTTCCAAATTCCGGTGCAATAGCCATCATGTCATCTATCGCTTGATGTTCTTTACTGTTTGCCATATGCATCTCCTTGCTTAAATCACATTATTGGGGAGGCTCACCTCGGTCTTCCCTTTTGTCAGTATTACGTTTATCGCCAAATACATGGTAGGCAATGCTATCCCATGCGTTGTGAATGCCGATGAAGAGCAATAGCAGCGTTGCACCTCCAACTCCAAACAAAGCTTTGCGTGTTTCGAAGGGAGTTACCAATGCCGATAATACAATAACAAAATACGTTGCTAACGGCAGTATGGTGTGAAACAACCAGTCCTCGAATGCTGGTTGGTATACAGATTGCTCCCGGATATGCCTATTTACGATCATCATGTACACTATGCCGCTGAAACCCATTAGGCCCAAAAGAACTGTGACAAGGGTGATGGTTTGCCATGGTACACGTAGAAGTGCTGACACAAGCAAAGCTGCGCTGAAATGAACGATCGTTGGCGTTGCAAATGCAGCTCCAGCCATGGACCCACGCAAAGTCGGCCTTTCGGCAACGAGCACTACAACGATAAACTGCAATCCGATCAGGGCGCCAGCAGCTGCCCCAACAATTGTGTAGAAGCTCCCCCATTGTTCCAGTATCGACATATTGTCACCTAATCTGTGGACACCCCGCTTATACCAACAATGCCCAGCGCGGCAAAGGGCCTCCTATGTCTCGTTACATCCTGTATCCTGGTTTTTTGTACAGTTTATCCTTCTTATTCAGAATATCAGGTTTATAGACCTTCTCTGCCCAGTCCGATGAATTGATTTCTTCAATAGCAACTGAAACCGAACTTTCGTCACATTTCGCATAGGTCACAACATCTTTCACGATCGCATCGGCAAGTTGTTTCTTGTCTTGTTCAGGCCTTCCGGGCCATAGTTTTACGATAACATGAGGCATTTTTCTTTCCTTTCTTTACCGAATAACATGTTGGTAACCCCTGAATCGTATACAGTAACCGTATGCGGTGTGGAGGCACTTGTCTTCAGAATGTTCTGACGCGAAATTTGCCTTTCAAGCTCTTGCATGTCAGAGACCGGTCCTTTTTTCCAGGGCTTCTGGGTACCGATCCCCCTGGATTGTTATCTTTGATGCCGCGTTATCGATCTCGCGCAGATCCTCTGGCGTAAGTTCGACTGTGACTGCCCCAATGTTCTCTTTCAGACGTGAAAGTTTTGTAGTGCCTGGAATCGGCACGATCCATGGCTTCTGGGCAAGCAGCCAAGCGAGGGCAATCTGGGCGGGTGTCGCCTTCTTCAGGTTTGCAATGGTTTGCAACAGATCAACCAAGGCCTGATTCGCTTTTCTGGCCTCGGGCGTAAAACGGGGTACGATGTTGCGGAAATCGGATTGATCGAACGTGGTCGTTTCGTCGATCTTCCCTGTGAGAAAACCTTTACCAAGGGGACTGAATGGAACAAAGCCAATTCCGAGCTCCTCGAGCGTCGGCAGTAATTCCTCTTCGGGCCGTCGCCACCAAAGAGAGTATTCGCTTTCAACGGCGGTTACAGGCTGAACCGCGTGTGCGCGGAGGATCGTTTTCACGCCTGCTTCGGAAAGACCAAAGTGCTTCATCTTACCTTCCTGAATTAGGTCCTTCACCGTCCCCGCGACGTCCTCGATCGGCACTTCCGGGTCCACACGGTGTTGATAGTAAAGGTCAATTGCTTCGACCCTTAGCCGCCTGAGCGAGCCTTCAATGCTCTGCCTTATGCGTTCCGGACGACTGTCCTGAACCTGCTGTCCTCCGGTATCGAGCTTAATCCCAAATTTGGTGGCGATTACTACCTGGTCTTGGAATGGGGCCAGAGCTTCACCCACGAGTTCTTCATTGGCATAGGGGCCGTAAATTTCGGCGGTGTCAAAGAGTGTAACGCCGCGTTCCACCGCCGACCGAATCAGTGAGATGGCCTGTTTCTTTTCTGTGGCCGGACCGTAACCGTGGCTCAGCCCCATGCATCCGAGCCCGAGAGCGGAAACCTCTAGACCGCTTTTCCCCAATTGTCGTTTCTGCACATTTTCCTCCTGTCTCTACCATGAAACAAGATCCGATCTTTGGTTACACGCTCCTGGCGATGGATCTCGAGTTAACATATATCCCGCAGCTTGCCGATCCAAGAATCAATAGCTTGATCCATCTCGCTTTTTCTTGCTTGCCTTGTGTTGTACAGGTCAAGACCTTCAAGGATAACGGCGTTTTGGACCTGCTGTTTGAAATTCGAGAAAAATTTCCCGAGCCCTCCCTAGTGGGTACAAAAGGCGGACACTTTCTTGCCTGCGAAGTCCACCTGCCTTAAAAAACTCATCACCGGGGTTGAGACGGTGTACCACCATACCGGACTGCCGATCAATATCAGATCATAGGACGACATATCCGGTAGGCTTTTCTTCAATGCCGGCAAATCATCCGACTGCAACTCCCTTTTCGCCTCTTCTGTAAGTGCGATATACTCGGAGGGATAGGTTTTCACTGTCTTGATTTCATACAGGTCGCCTCCAGTTTTCTCTTGTATCTTTTCCGCAATACCCTTTGTGTTCCTGGTAAGAGAGTAATAGGGAATCAACACCTTGCCTATGTCTTTTGTTTTTTTGCTCATAACGATACCTTTGTTTTGCATTAGGTATGATTTTACAGCCTAATTGGTAAAACTATAGATTACCTTACAATGATTATCATGTGAAAGCTTTACATTTCAACTCTATTCATGTTTCATGGACTACAGTCAACTATCATCAATTCATTTCTGCATTGAATAGTGTTTCATTGGTCAACATAGCAAACATAACCCTGATGAGCTTGTGAGCCGTGGCTAATACGGCCTTTTTGTAGGGCAGCCCATCCTGG
>Ga0326727_10008098_pt1 | contig 27002 bp, 24 predicted proteins | sample MB2enrmetagenome_FD_207643 | JGI IMG/M metagenome (GOLD analysis project Ga0326727, IMG submission 207643) | Lab enriched peat soil microbial communities from McLean, Ithaca, NY, United States - MB29MY | ecosystem: Environmental > Terrestrial > Soil > Wetlands > Peat | place: USA: New York...
TGACCGCATGGGTGAGCGGGTCCTTGATGGCCTCCAGCAGGCTCTTGTCCAGTTCCGTGTCCTGGCCCTCGACCTGCACGCGGACGCGCCGGTTGAGGGCTTGCGACAGGTCGCGCACGATGCGCGGTATCTTGGAAAAGATGTTCGACACCGGCTGCATCCGGGCCTTCATCACGTTCTCGCGCAGATCGGCGGTGACCATGTCCAGACGACGGCTGAGCATCGTCATGTTGGGATCGGCCGAGGTGGCCTGCAAGACCTGGTTGCGGGTTAACACCAGCTCGCCTACCAGGTTCATCATGCGGTTCAGCAGCGTCACATCGACGCGCAGCGTGCTCTCGGCAGCGCTTCCCTGAGTCCGCGGCCGAAGCGTTTCAACTTCGGATTCCGCCGGGGCCAGGGATGCCGGGACAGGCTCCGCTGGCTTGGCTTGTTGCGGGACTGGGTTGGCCGGAGGCGGCGCGGGAGGAGCCTCGACGGGAGGTGCAGACGCCGCGTAAGTGCTGGCCCGGGCATGAGCCGGATGTTTTACATGCGCCTGCGCCGGAGCCTGCAACTCCTCCAATTGGCTGATCAGAATGGCATCTTCGCCTTCGCCCTCACTGCCATCGGCATCGATGGTCTTTAGAATCGAGCGCAGCCCGTCGAGCAGTTGCAATAGCCCGGTGATAGTTGGCTGGTCGGCGGTCAGTCTGCCTTCTCGCAACAGGCCTAGCAGGTTTTCGCCCGCATGGGCAAGATGTTCCAGCCGCTTGAAGCCCAGAAATCCGGTGGTCCCCTTTATGGTGTGAACCGAGCGGAAGATCTCTCCGATCAGTCCCTCATCCTGGGGCCGCTCCTCCAGATCGGTCAGACAGTGCTCCATCCGATCCAGACCTTCCTGGCTCTCGATAATGAATTCTCTTGTCAATTCATCCATAGCGTCTACTCATCTGCCCGGCCGGGAAGGCAACTCCAGGCACAAAGAGTCCTTAAGCCCTTTATCGGAAGGATGAAGCACAACTTGAGGAATGGATTTTAGCCAGGGACAGGGGCAAAACGAGTGATTATGAAATAAGGAAAGGTTTTAGCGACAGGCCTCTTCAGCACCGCACCCCATCCATGCGGCTTGTTTCTGCCACAAGGGTTAGGCACTGCGGGAACCCCCGGCGACCCGCTCCGGATTTACAGCAACGCCCAAATGCTTTAACCTCAATACTCACCCATTGGGGAGATGAAACACGCAATGAACGACCTATCTTTGCCGGAAACCACGCTTATGAGCCTGCTTGACAGGGCGCGTGAGGCCGCGCTGCACGCTTATGCCCCTTACTCCGGCTTTCGGGTGGGAGCGGCGCTCCGGCTGACCAATGGCGCAATCGTCAGCGGCGCCAATGTGGAGAATGTGAGCTTTGGACTGACCATCTGCGCCGAGCGTGCCGCTTTAGTACAGGCTGTTTCCCAGTTTGGACCTGAAATCCGCGTCGAGGCCGTTGCCATTGCCAATTTGAACTCTGTTGCCAGCCCGCCCTGCGGCGCCTGCCGCCAAGTACTTTCCGAATTCATTCTTCCCGATGCGCCAGTGATTTTTCCCTCCACCGGCGGCAACCGCACCATGAGCTTCCTGGATCTGCTGCCGCTGGCCTTTGAGATGAAGCTGAAATAAGACTGTGTCCGGAACAGGAAAAGCGGAGTCGAATTGTGCCCGTCGTCACTCCGGGAGCGAAAGCCATCCACTACTATGGATTCGAGGAGATCGAGAATCATGCCCCGTAAAGCTCTGATTGCCGCCAATTGGAAGATGTACAAGACGCCCGCTGAAGCCAAGGCCTTTGTTGATGCCTTTTTACCGCTCGTTGCCGGGCATACACGCGACGAGATCGCCCTGTTTCCCTCGCCCGTGCTTCTGCCCACGGTGATTGCCGCCGCCAAGGGGAGCAATGTGGCCGTGGGCGCGCAGAACATTCACTTTGCCGAGGAGGGCGCCTTTACCGGCGAGACCTCGGTGGGCCAACTGAAGGCCGTGGGCGGAACGCACACGCTGATCGGCCACTCCGAGCGGCGGCAGTACTTCGCCGAGACCGACGAGATCGTCAACAAGAAGCTGCACACCGCGCTGAAGCACGGTTTGGTCCCCGTGGTCTGCATCGGCGAAGTGCTGGCCGAGCGCGAGGCAGGCAAGACGGCCAGCGTGCTCAAGACGCAGGTCACCGGGGCCTTTGCAGGAATCACGGCCGAAATGGCCGCGCCGATTGTAATCGCCTACGAGCCGGTTTGGGCCATCGGCACAGGCAAGACGGCCACGCCGGAGATGGCGGTGGATGCGCACAAGATCATCCGCGCCGAGGTGGCCAAACTGCTGGGACCGGCCATTGCTGACAATATGCGCATTCTCTACGGCGGCAGCGTGAAGCCGGACAACGCGACGGCACTGATCGGAGAAGAGGAGATTGACGGCGCACTCGTGGGCGGAGCGAGCCTGAAGCCGGATTCGTTTACGGCGATTGTGAAGTACTAATCGCTGTTAGATTGGTCTCCCAGGTCTCCGAAACGAGACCTGGGTAGCCCAGATCGCCTAAAACGAACCTCTGCTGCCACCGCATAATTCCACTGCATGCCCTATGGCTTTCGTCACGCGGTTGGCCGTGTCTCCGTCGAAAAAGAAGAAATAGAACTCCTCTTTCTCCTTGGCTCGGACAATCAGGTCGAAGACAGGCGGATCCACCTTTGCGTTCCAAGTCGTGTGCCCTGCGGACACATCATTTTTATTCTGACGCTCGTCGCCAGTGATCAGTGTTATGTCCTGCACATCGTGCAGGTTGAACGAAGCGTCGCTATCGGAGATCTGAGCGCCGTCCCGGATGATGGTGTAATGATAGGCGATGGTGCAGGCCGTCGCATCGGCAACCACTTTGCCGGCCTCGAAAATGAACTGATAGGTCCAGTTCGTATTATCTGCGCTGTCATGATAATGAGTCGTCCAACTCATTTTTCCTTGTTCGTTCAACTTCGCCTGAACGAACTGCATGGTCAGTGCCAGCGACGGTCCGTTGCCGGTGGGCTGGGGCGGGGGCGCGCCGGCTTGTTGGCCGCATAGAGTCAAAGCCATTCCACTCGCAAGGCTCATTGCCAGCCAGTTCCTCATTTTCATGTCCATTCTCCTTTGGATGCCCATTTCAACGTCAGAAACCTCTCTTGGCTTCTGTCCCGAACCGGACTTTCACTGTTGTGATGTTTTCGAACAGAATGAAGATGCACAGATAATTGGGAAGACCAGGAAAATCAAGGTCAGACTAGCGAAAGCGAAAGAATCTGCAAGTAAATCATTACATATCATTCGATAACTTGTTTCACATCGACACCGAGCGGAACCGAAGCCGCAGCCCAACGTACAATGACTCATGGCCCAACGCGACCTGTACATTGACCGCCTGCGAACCGCAATGACCGCCCTGGTCGTCGTCTTCCACGCCGCCATCACCTATGGCGGCTCGGGCGGCTGGTTTTACCATGAGGTTGAATCCTCCGCCAGCCCCTCCAGCCTGATTATGACCATGTTTTGCGCCACCAACCAGGCTTACTTTATGGGCTTATTCTTCCTGCTGGCGGGTTACTTCACGCCCGCCTCGTTGGAGCGCAAGGGCTATGCGCGCTTCATCGGCGACCGCTGCCTGCGCCTCGGCCTGCCCTTGCTGGCCTTCGGGCTGATTCTGGGGCCGCTGACCGCAGGGATGGTGAATTACGCAAAGGGCGATGGCTTTTGGTCCTGCATTGTGTGGCTCTGGCGGCATAAACAATTCATCAACGGTCCGATGTGGTTTACGCAGGCGCTGCTGATCTTCACCCTGGCGTATTGCGCCTGGCGGGCTGTTTTTGGAGCGGCTATCACGCAATCGGAGCGCACGCCCCGCCCGGTTCCCGCATATTGTTGGTGGCTGGCGAGCGCCATCGGAGTGGGAGTGGCCGCTCTTGCGATTCGCCAATTTGTGCCTACGGGCGAAAATGTGATCGGCCTGCAACTCGGCTACTTTTCCAGCTACATTTTTCTTTTTGTGATGGGAATCGCCGCATGGAGCAGGGACTGGCTGCGGCAGCTCGAATGGAAGCAGGCGCGGCCCTGGATTTGGACGCTGGCCGTTGCATGGCCCTGCCTGCCGATTTGCATTGCAGCGGCACTCAAGTTGATCGGTCCTGGAAAGTCCAACTTCTCCGGCGGGCTCTCCTGGCCCGCAATATTCTATGCGCTGTGGGAGCCATTCGTGGCCTGGGGATTGATCGCCCTGTGGCTTTTGGTCTTCCGCGCGCGCATGAACCAGCCCTCGGCGCTTTGGGCGTGGCTCAACCGCCGCGCGTATACGGTGTACATCATTCATCCGGTGGTGCTGGTGGGCGTGAGCCTGCTGCTGCGCGGATGGGCGGCTCCGGCGCTGGTCAAATGGGGCGTGGTTGGAACATTGGCCTGCATCTGCTGCTGGCTGTTGGCTGATCCGCTGGTGCGGCTGCCGGGAGTGCGGCGCGTGATCTAGGGATGACCCTCAGAATGGCACATTCTTGCCGCCGCACAACTCAACCGCATGGGACATGGACTGGGCAACACGATCCGCCTGTTTTTTATCGATAAATTTGAACCCTTCTACATTGTCCTCGGGTTTTCGCATCATCACCAGGTACACTTGCGGGACAAATTTCGTGTGATAGGTTTGTTTTTCTTCAGGGTATGCTCTCTCCGCTTCATACTGCTTCTTCTCAGCCTGTTCTTCGTTCATCATCGAGAGGCCCAGCACATCGCGCAAGCTGAATGAAACGTCCTCATCGTTTACTACATCGCCATGCATCGATCTCCACCAGTGATAACGAATGGTGCACGTGGCGGGATCGGCAACCACATTGCTAAGCTCTTCGATGTACTTCGAGGTTCCATTGCCTTCCTCTTGGTCAAAGATATGAACCGTAAAGCTGAGCCTGCCAACCGCATTCAATTCTTTCTGAATGAGCTGCATGGTGTCGGCAAGCGATGGCGCGTTGCCTGCAGGTTTGGGAGGAGACGCGACGGGCTGCTGGGCAACCACCGGGATGCTCAACAGCGCCAAAACATAAACAACAGACAGAACACGTAATACGCATTTCATGCATTGGCACCATTAGAACGGTTCCGGAGTTTTCTGGCCGCCGCCGCAGAGCTCGACGGCATGGACCAGGGCTTTGGCGATGCGGTTGGCCATTTCTTCATCGGCAAAATAGAACCCATTGTTTTGATTTCCTGTCCTTCGCGCCTCAACCAGAAACACGGGAGGATCGATTTTCGCATCCCAGGCCGGGTGTCCGCCAGCGGCAAAGTGCTGCTTCCAGGCCTGCTCAGCCGTCATCACCACCAGGTCTTGCACATCGCGAAGGCTGAACGCTACATCGGCCTCCGTGGGAGCCTCGCTATCTATCTTGTTGTACATGTGGTAGCTGATGCGGCATGTCGCCGGATCGGCAACGATCTTGCTTGGTTCGCCGCTGAACTGATGTGTCGAATCCTTCCCATCGGCATTGTCATGCAAATAAATTGCATAGTTCAGCCTTCCTCGCTCCTGCAGCTTGTCCTGAATGAACTTCATGGTGACTTCAAGCGTGGGGCCGTCGGCGGCGGGCTTGGGCGGGGGCGGGATGACGGTTTGGGCGAAGGCGGTTGCCGAAAAGAACAGCACCGTGAGCGCGGCAATGTGAATGGATTTTGTCAAGATTCTCTTCCTTTCGTTTCCGTTAGAACGGTTCCGGACCTTTGCCGCCGCCGCAGATCTCGACTGCATGGGTCATGGCTCTAGCGACGCGATTGGCCATCTCTTCGCTGGAGAAGAAGAGCGGAGTCTCCGTATTTCCCTTGAGTTTCGATGTCACAGCCCAGTAGGGAGGATCCTGTCTTTTATCCAGTTGAGGGTTTCCGCGCGCGGTGTCCTCCATCTTCGCTTCGTAGTTACTGGTCCTCACCTCTAACGTCAGCACGGTGCGCAAGTCGAGCGAATAATCCTTATCAATGCCCACTTTACCGCCATTCGTGGTGACTTTGTGCCAGGTGATGCTGCAGGTGGCGGGATCGGCAACGGCATTGGTGGCTTCGATGCTGATTTGATATACCGGCCAGTCTTCTCCCTTGGCATTGTCATGTGTATTCAGCGTGTAGTTGATTTTTCCCTGCTCGTTCATCTTGTCCTGAATGAATTGCATGGTGACGGCCAGCGAGGGGCCGTTGTAAGCGGGCTGAGGCGGGGGCGGGACGGCGGTTTGGGCGAAGTTAGGAATGCTAAGCAGCACCACAAAACAAACGACAAATACAGCGCGCAAAATATTCTTCATTGCCTCTCTCCTTAAAATGGTTCTTCAGTTTTGCCGCCGCCACAGAGTTCGACAGCATGGACCATGGCCTTGGCGAGGCGGTCGGCAAGCGCGGCGTCGGTGAAGGTGAAGACGTTCTCCACGCCATGCGGCTGACGCACCACCAGTGCCGTCATGGGCGGGTTGACGGATGTGACGGTGGTATCGGGATGGCCGTTCTTCGCCAGCCATTCGGTTTCAAACTGTTCCCAGGGCTTGACCACAATCTCCTGGACAGCGCGCAGTGAGAAAGAGCTATCCTCACCTTTATTGTTTTTGCCATCGCTGGTTGGGACCCACCGGTAAGATGCCGAATGCTTTGTGAAAAGGTGGTAAGAGATGCGGCACTGGCTCTGGTCGGCTACGACATTGCTGATCTCGTGCGTGACTGTATCGGGTACGGCTCCCAATACTCCCTGTGTAGAGTCGATCCAGGAGGCCTTGTTGTTGTCGTTCAACTTGTCCTGGATGAACTGCATGGTGACGGCCAGCGAGGGGCCGCTAGCGGTTGGCTGGGGCGTGGGCGAAGGCGCAACGGGCTGCTGGGCAAGCGCAGGACCGATCAGCAGAACCGTGAAACAGACGAAAAAGACAAAACTCAAAACGTTTTTCATAGACTCACTCCTTAAAACTTCTCTTTGTTGCCGCCGCCGCAGAGTTCGACGGCATGAAGCATTGCCTTGGCGACGCGGTCGGCGAGATCGGCATCGGTAAATGTGAAAATATTATCCTCTCCATGCGGACGGCGCACGACCAACACCGTAATTGGAGGGTTGGTGGATAGGACGATGGCGGAGCTGCCCATCTTGGCATACAACTCGTTGCGCTCCTGCTCGAAGGGCTTGAGCGCAATCGCGCGGAGATCGCGCAGCAAGAAGACGTCGTTTTCGTCGCGGGAAGTGGGGATTCGCTTCTCCCAATAAGGCGAGCCCTGATTGGTTGTCTTCCAATGATAGGAGATACGACACTGGTTCTGGTCAGCTACAACATAGCTGATCTCGTTTTGAATAGTCTGGCTCCATGTGCTCCCGTTGCTCTCGCTGCTGGTGTCCTGGAGAGTTGCGGCGAAGGCGAGCTTGCCGATCTCATTCAGCTTGTCCTGGATGAACTGCATGGTCTCGGCGAGGGATGGGCCGTTGTCGGCGGGCGCGGCGGCGGGCGGCTGCACGGCAGGCGCTGAATCCTGTGCCATGATGGCTTTCAGTTCGGCTTCCGTTGCTCCGGCTTGTTTGAGCGTGACCAGCGCATCAATAGAGGTGTCAAACTTATCGGTGATGGCACGAATCTTGTCGAGGACCACGCTCTCCGGCATTCCAACCTGCAACAGCTTCAGCACGGCGGCGTTGGCGGGGGCGTCATTTGCAGGTTTAGGCGGAGGCGGGACGGGTTGCTGGGCAGAGAGTGTCAAAGTGATGGCGAAAAAAAGGCTCGCCGCAAAGAGATTTCTCATGTTCATGATTTTGTCTTCCTTTTAGGGCAATGGCGGAAGCAGGGATTGCTCGCTGCTTCCGCCGTGACGTGGGCATAAATCGTTTGTATCCCACACATTTCGCACAGAACGCGAAATGGATGGGGCACCCGATACTCTAATGCGCCTGCGGCGCTGACGGAGTGGAGGCAAAGGCCACCTGTGTCACGCTGTCTTCGGCCTGGTCGGCTTGCTGCTGCTGGGCGTCGAGATCTAACTGCACATTCACGTCGCTGGGCGGCGGCTCATCCTCGGGTACGGGAGGTGGCGTAATGGCCGCTATCGGGGCCGCGGGCAATCCGCCCTTGCCTTGCTGATCGCGCAGCGCCTGCAAGCCAGAATCCAACTGGGCGCGGAAGTTGTTCTGCATCTCCTGGAGAGCCTCCAGCGGCACGCTGACGGTAAGCCCGGCCGGGCAATCGCCCATGTGGCTGCTGAGGACGGCCAGGCTGGCTGTCGTGGCTCCATCGGGCGGCGCATCCAGCAGCTTGATCACGTCTCCCGCCGAAAGCGCGCATTGCTCGCCGTCCGCAGTGGAGACATTCTGGACCTGATCCGCCACAAACAGATGGTTGGGCACCATCACCTGGGGCAGGCCGTCGAGCGAGGGCGCCTGGTCGGGCTTGGCAGCGGCGGCATTCTCAAAGGCCAGTTGCTGCTTGACCTCGTCGGCGATGACCTGCTTAATCTCCGGAGTGATGGGCGTAACAACCGTGGCAGACATCTCGTCGCCGGCCGGCTGCGCATCCCCGCCGGCTGCGACTTCATCCGCATTCTGCCCGCCGCCTGCGGAACAACTGGCTGCGCCTGCCTGAGCCCCCGCGTCGAAGCTTTCGGCAAGCGTCTGGCCCAAATAGTAGTCAGTGAGCCAGTTGGCGCCGCTCTGGAAGCTGCCGGAGGGGTCAAGGAATCCGGCGTTGCATGCAAACCAGGCAGAACTCGCCCATCCCCACATGTAGGCTGCCGGGGAGTCCCAGGGGTAATAGGCCCATCCGTAAAAGGCCGGAGCGTAGGTAGCGCGCGGAACGTAATTACTGAACTCCCTGCCGTGATACTGGTACCGGGCGTATTCGCGAGTGAAGCGATGGTCTCCATGCACGTAGGACCGCTGGTAATAGTCGTGGCCGTGGTAGCTGACCGGGCGTTCGAGATACCCGCGGTGCGGTCCGGTCGAGATCAGCCTGCCATGATCGGGGCGCTCGCTGATGATGATCCTTTGCCCGCGCGGGCCGTGCGCGATGTCCATGGCGGGCGTATGCACGGAGGCCAGGCGGCCATCGCCGCGGAAAGTGGCGGTTTCCCCATGGCCGCTGTAGGAGGCCAGAGTTCCGTTAGGACGCAGATTGAAGTTGCGGCCGTTGGAGGCGGTTACGGTCAGGCTCTTATCCGGATGAACGGCTACCTGGCCCGATGGGATTGGCCGGTGGTTGACGCCGCTCAGGCCGCCGCGCGCGGTGTTCACCTGGTGTAGCACGGATTGCGAGCTGGCCGGCGAAAGCCTGGAGCTATCCGCGCCGAACTTACCGCCAGTGGCGGGCGCGGGCATGCTGTAGACGGCATGCGTGCTGCCGCCGGTTGGGCTCACTGGCGAAGGAGGATGCGGAGTGAGGGAACTGCCGCCCGCAACGGTTGGGGCTGGCGGAGTGGTGGTGTTGATGTGTCCGGCAGGCGGGGTTGCCGGGGTGGTCGCTGGAGTGTATGTGTTGGCGTGCGGAGCGGCTGGGGATGAAGGCGAGTAGCTCGTGCCGCCGGTTGAGGCATGGGGAGTGTACGTGGTGACCCCGTTCGCGCTCCTTACGCTCTCCCCGCCGACGGAGGCGGTGCCGGAGGTATGGGATGCAGATGAGGCGCCAGGGGTATATACATGCGGGGTGTAGGTTGTAGCGCCCGATGAGGGCCGCGAGGCCGATGTATTACCGCCCGAGGGCGCGCCCGGCGTATAGCTGTGCACCGGGGCCGACGGATTCGGCCTCGACGGGCTGCCGCCGCCGCTCGGCGGGTGATAGGCCGGAGTCGATGGAGCCGACGGGTGGTAAGCCGGGGCGGGCGGGTGGTAAGCCGGAGCCGGTGGATGATAAGCCGGAGCGGGCGGGTGGTAAGCCGGGGCAGGCGGGTGATAGACCGGCGCTGGGGGGTGATAGGTCGGCCTATACTGGGCCGATGCCATCAAAGAGGTCGACAACAGAACTGTAACCAAAAACAGGGGACTATATACATGCGTAGAACTCTTCATCTTCCACCTCCGGACAGCGGTTTGCGCGTTCATGTGATCGAAATATCAACATTTCAACCCGGGGGGGAGTCGAAAGTCTCTGTGAATCGAAGATAAATCACGCAGGCATCTAATTTACCACGAAATCCACCTATTTCAGCGGGTCGGCAGGAAGCGTCCAGCCTTCCTTCTCGCCCTTGTTCTGCTCCTTGAGCCAGTCGATCAACGGCTGGAAGTATTCGACAATGGCCGAGGCGTCGGCTTTGTCGCTTCCGGTCATGGCCTTGAGCGCCTCCGGCCAGGGTTTGGATGCGCCCATGGACAACATGGCATTCAACCGCGCGCCAGCCTCCCTGGAGCCGTATACCGAGCAGCGATTCAGCGGCCCCTTGTAGCCGGCGGCCTGGCACATGGCGCGGTAGAACTGGAACTGGTAGACGCGGGCCAAAAAGTAGCGCATGTAAGGCACATTGCCGGGGATGTGGTACTTGGCGCCGGGGTCAAAGTCGGCCTCGCTGCGCTCGACCGGCGGGGCAATTCCCTGATATTTTTCGCGCAGAGCCCACCAGGCGCTGTTGTAGTGCTCCGGCGTCACCTCTCCACTGTAGACCTGCCAGCGCCACTTGTCGATGAGCAGGCCGAAGGGCAGAAAGGCAATCTTGTCCAGTGCCGTGCGCAGCAGCAGCGGAATATCCGCGCTGGGCGGCGGAACCTGGTCGATGAGGCTAAGCTTCTTGAGGTAGCCGGGGGTCACGTTCAGAGCGATGGCGTCACCGATAGCCTCGTGGAAGCCGTCGTTGGCGCCGTTTTGGAAGAAGAAAGGCTGATGGCGATAGGCCATCTGGTAGTAGTTGTGGCCCAGCTCGTGATGCACGGTGACAAAGTCGTCGGCGGTGGGCTGGAAGCAGGCCTTGATGCGCACGTCGCGCAGGTTGTCTATATCCCACGCACTGGGATGGCATACCACGTCGCGATCGCGTGGATGAGAGAGCATCGACCGCTGCCAGAAGGTGTCGGGCAGGGCGTCAAAGCCCAGCGATTTGTAGAAGCCTTCGCCGAAGCGAACGAGTTGTTCGGGAGTTGTGTTGCGCGCTTTCAGAATCGCGCCCAGGTCGTAGGGCAACGGTCCGGAGGGCGGCGCGACCACGTCGTAGATGTTGCCCCACTCCTGCGCCCACATATTGCCCAGCAAATGTCCAGGAATCAAACCGTCGGGGCGGCGCGCCTGGTCGCCATACTTTTCGATGAGCTTGCGGCGGACGTATGTGTGCAGCTCGCGATAGAGGGGCTCGACCTGGGTCCACAACCGCTCGATCTCGTCCTGAAACTCTTCAGGGGTCATGTCGTACTGCGAACGCCACAGGGCGCCGGTGTCGGCAAAGCCCAGTTCGCGCGCTCCCTGGTTGCTCAGCTCGGCCAGGCGCGCATAATCGCCGCGCATGGGCTTGCCCACGGCGTGCCAGCCCGTCCATAGCGTTGCCAACTCCTTTGGATCATGGCTCTGGGTCATCTTGATATTGATATCGTCGATGCCCAGGCAGTGGTCGGGGTTGGCATCGGGGCAATATTTTCCGCGGCCATAGGCGGCGTCGAGTTCGGCGGCCTTCTGGGTGGTTTCAGCGCGCAGCTTGGGGTTAAGCGGCGCGGGCAAGCCGATGCCCAGCTTGAGCAGCAGCATCTTGCGCGCCGCATCGGGCGGTAACAGGAGCCCGTCAAATTTGCGCGACTCGTAGATCAGAGCTGTTTGACGTGCGATCAGCCGGTCGTTGGCCTCGGCCTCGAGGGCGATGGTGTCATCGGTGATGTAGGTCTCCTCGACCCACGAGGCGCGGTTCACATTGACGCTCATCGCGTCCAATTCGTTTTCCGCGCTGTCGATAAAGGCGAGTGCCTCGGCGACCGTAGGCTTGGCGGCGGGTTGTCCGGCGGGGGCAGGCTGCGCCGGGGTTGTGGGGGCGCACAAAAGAATGCCGGCAAGCGCCAGCATGGATAAAAGACGCAAACAAATTTTGATTTTCATGGCAAGGGAACTATAAAACATTGTTCCAGGGTTCGGGAAGCGGCCCCGCTCAGCCGTGGAAAGCATGCAGAAGGGAATGGCCTGAGTGGAGTGCCCGAATTCTTGAATAGAAAGCTGCTCAGCGGCTGAAGAGCATCTGCCCGCCCACGGCGATCATCGTCAACGCAAAGATGCGCCGCAGCCAGAGGTCGGGGATGTGCTGCGCGCCCACGGCTCCAATATAGCCGCCGATCAGAAAGCCGGCGGCCAGCAGAAGCGCGATCTTCAAATCGGCGTTACCCCTGCGGTAGTACTCCAGAAAGGCAAAAACACCCACCGGCGCCAGCAGCGCGCCCAGCGAGGTTCCCTGAGCCCGGTGCTGGCTCATTCCTGCGAGCCAGATCAGCGCGGGAACGAATAAAATGCCGCCGCCAATTCCCACCACACCGGAAAGCATGCCCACCAACAACCCCACCAGCAGCATCATCCAGTTCACAAGAGCCTCCTTATAGGCGCAGCAAGGGGCAGCCACACTTATTCCCAGCGTATATCATGCGCCTGCAAAGGCATAAGAGGTATTTTCCTTCCGTTTTCTGTTCATATTTACATAACGTTTGCAATTTCTTTGCCTGGTTGCAGTAGTCTGTTCTTAGTTCCGTGCGGCCTCCGCATCTGCAGTTCAACGGCCGCCGGGCGAGGGCAGACCGGTTGAGCCAGACCATTTTTGTACTGGAAGACGACGCCGATATCGCGCGGCTGGTGCAGTATCACCTGGAGGCGGCCGGGTATGCGGCACGCCTGTTCGGCACGCCCACGCATTTGATTCCCGATGCCGAGCGCGAGGCGCCGGCGCTGTTTCTGCTGGACATTATGGTTCCCGGCGGCGACGGTCTCGATGTGTGCAAGCGCCTGCGCAAGCACCCCATGCTTTGCAGCGTTCCTATCATTTTTCTTACTGCGCGCGCCGGCGAAAGCGACCGCGTGCTGGGCCTGGAAGTGGGGGCTGACGACTACATCACCAAGCCCTTCGCCACGCGCGAGTTGGTGGCGCGCGTCAAGGCCGTGCTGCGCCGCTTCGAGCGGCCCGACACGCCCTCAGTTATCCATTTTGATGATGTCGTCATCGACGCCAACGCCATGCAATTGAGGGTGCGCGGCGAAGTGCTGCCCACCACGGCCACCGAGTTCCGTCTGCTGGATTACATGGCGCGGCATCCGGGCCGGGTCTTCAGCCGCGATCGCTTGCTGGACGCCGTCTGGGGCGATGCCCGCTTCGTCACGCCCCGATCGGTGGACGTCTATGTAAGCCGCATACGTGAGAAGATCGAGGTTGACCCGGAAAACCCGCGCCACCTGAAAACAGTGCGCGGCGCCGGCTATCGTTTCGAGCTTCCCAAGAGCGAGTAGGGCGCCTTGAAATCAAAGATATTCTTGAAGCTGCTCGGCCTCTTTCTCCTGCTGCTGGCCTTCCAGGCAGCGGCGATGGAGTTTGTCATCGTACCCTTTATCGCGCGTAGATTATTGGAGGTTCCTCCCGGCGGGACCAACCATTATTTCGGCAACGAGACTCTGTGGTCCGGCTTGATTGCGCTGGCCGTGGCGCTGACTCTAGCCGTATGGGTTGCCAGCCGCATCACCACGCGGCTTGACCGGGTCATCGGCTTCACGCGCCGCATCGCCGCGGGCGAACTGAGCGCCCGTCTTGAATACGATGCCGACGATCCGCTTTCCTCCATTGAAGCGGAGTTGAACAAAGCCGCCCAGCGGCTCGCCGAGAGCGTGGCCGAAAGCGAGAACCGCCGCCAGGAATTGGCCGGCCTGCTCGACTCCCTGCAGGAAGCCGTGGTCGCCATCACGCCTGAAGGGCTGGTGCGCTGGTCCAATGCCGCAATGGAACGCATCGCCGGCACTCAGATTCGCGTTGGCCTCCCACTGGTTCACTCGGTGCAGGATCCTGTACTGCTGGCCTGCGTGAAAGCGGCGCTGGAAGTGCGCGAAGAGCGTTCCGGGCGCGCCAGTACGCTGATGCCGGGCCGTGTGTTGGAGATTCGCGCCGTTCCCATGGCCACCGGCGGCGCGCTTGCCGTACTCCACGACGTGACCCGCATTGAAGCCGCGGAAAAGTCGCGCCGCGAATTTGTCGCCAATGTCAGCCACGAGTTGCGCACTCCCCTGACTTCCATCCAAGGCTACGTGGAAACGCTGATGGAGGAACCTCGCCCCGACCGCAGCAGCACGGACGAGTTTCTCGGCATCATCCTGAAAAACGCCACCCGCATGAGCCGCATCACCGAGGACCTGCTCGCGCTGGCGACTGTGGAGAGCCCGGATTACAAGCTGGCACTACGGCCCACTCGGGCCAGCGCGCTGATCCACGACGCCCTGGACTCGCTGGGCGGCCTGGTGACTGACTCCGGCGTCGCGCTGGAATCAGCCGGCGCGCCGGAAGCGCTGGTAATGGCCGACTCCGACGCGATGAATCAGGTCTTCGGCAATCTCATTGAAAACGCTCTCAAGTACGGCAAGACCGGCAAGCGAGTCCTGGTTGGCGCGCGGCTATTGGAATCGGAAGTGGAGTTCATCGTTCAGGATTTCGGCCCGGGCATTGCCAGCGAGCATCTCACGCGCATCTTCGAGCGCTTTTATCGCGTTGACAAGGCGCGCTCCCGCGAGTCGGGCGGCACCGGTCTCGGCCTGGCCATCGTCAAGCATATCGTCCTGGCCCACGGCGGGCGTATCTGGGCCGAAAGCGAACTCGGACACGGCGCCACATTCCATTTCACGCTGCCCCAGTCCGCGCAGCCTCCGGCGCCCGTAGCGCAGAAGACACCCGCCGCCGGTGCTTAGACAAAAAAGCAAATTGCGAGGAAGCCGCGGCCGGGAGGGGTGGTGAGCTCGGAGCGGTTCGAACGCTCGACCCACGCCTTAAAAGGGCGTTGCTCTACCAACTGAGCTACGAGCTCTCACAGGGCCACTCCATTTAAATTATCACAGAGAGAGATTTGCCGCCTGACCAGCTTCATAGTGCGCGAGAAAGCTCTCAAAGCCGGCGCGCTGACTTTTGCGCCTGCACGGGCACCACCTGCACGGTGACATCGCGGACCTCGGCGAGAAAGCGGTTGAGCACCGAGCCGCGCAGCAGCACGTCCCAGCGTGAGCGAGCCGACTGGCCGAAGACCACGTGCGATATGCCCTCCTCCTGGGCAAAACGGATCAGGGCATCGGCGACATTCTTGCCGCTGAGCGAGACCACCTTTGCGCCCAGGTCGCGGGCCATGCGCTGGTATTCTTCGAGACGATGATAGGCCTCGGGATCGCCGTGGCCTTTGTCGTCTTCGGGACGCGTGACATAGACGGCGTACCAGTTGCTGTCCAGGCGTCCGGCGATGCGGGAGCCCACGCGCAAGAGGCGCTCGGCGCCGGGACGGGTGCTGAGGCAGACCATCACCTTCTCCGGCATGGACGCCTGTTCCAGTCCCTGGGTGCGGCGGTACTGAGATTCCTGGTTGCCCACCTGCTCGGCGGTGGTGCGCAGGGCCAGCTCGCGGAGCATGTTCAGGTTGCCCTTGCGGAAGAAATTGGCCAGCGACTGCTCCACTTTTTCTTTGGCGTAAATCTTCCCCTCGCGCAGGCGGTTGCGCAACTCGTCCACGGTCACGTCCACATTCACCACTTCGTTGGCGCGCTTGAGAAAGCTGTCGGGGACGGTTTCGCGGATGACCGTGTTGGCGGAGCGGTTGACGGTGTCGTTGAGTGTTTCCAGGTGCTGGATGTTGACCGCGGTCATGACGTTGATGCCGGCATCGAGCAGCTCCAGCACATCCTCGTAACGCTTGCGGTTTTTGCTGCCGGGAACATTGGTGTGGGCCAGCTCGTCGACAATGACGGTTTGCGGATGGCGGGCCAGGATGGCGTCCACATCCATTTCCTTCAGGTTGACGTTGCGGTAGGGAATCACACGCTGGGGCACAACCTCCAGGTCGCGGACGCGGGCCGCGGTCTCCTCGCGCCCGTGAGTTTCCACCAGGCCGATCACCACATCCATGCCCTGCTGATGCTTCATCCGGTAAGCGTCGTTGAGCATATCGTAGGTCTTGCCCACACCCGGTGCGGCGCCGATGTAGACGCGGAGACGTGCGGGTTCCTGCTGGCGCTCCAGTTTGATCTCTGCCATCAGCCCTCCTCGACGGGATAACGGACTTCGTTGACGGCCGCTACGGGAAGAGTGAAGCGGAAGGTGGTTCCGTGTCCCAGGCGGCTCTCGACGGCAATCTGGCCGCCCAACTGCTCGACCAGGCGGCGGACCAGCGCGAGGCCAAGGCCCGAGCCGCTCTCGGAAAATGTATTGAAGCGGTCAAAGATGGTGCCCAGCCGGTCAGGCTCGATGCCGCGGCCGGTATCGCGCACTGTAAACTGCACGAAGTCCTGGACCTCTTCAGCGGCCAGCATCATCTCACCCTCTTGCGGCGTGTAGCGAATGGCGTTCGACAGCAGGTTGTCCAGGATGGAGTGCACCGCTCTCCGGTCAGCCTGGACGAAGGAGAGGTCGGCGTAAGCCATCACCTCGATACGGATGCGCTTCAGCATCGCGTCATCGCAGAAGCGGTCCCGGGCCTCGTTGAGAATCTGCAAGGGCCGCAGGCGTTCCATAGTGAACTGGCGGCGTCCGGCGTCCAGCTCGGCTACCTCGATCAGGTCGCCCATCAGATCGTCCAGCTTCTCGCTCTCGTTGGCGGCCGCGGCCACCAGTTCGGTTTGCAGAGGGAGCAGCTCTCCGGCAAATCCCTTGCCCAGGGCGTAGAGGCCGCGGCGCAACTGCAGCAGCGGGTCGCGCAGCTTGCGGCTGGCCACGCTGATGAATTGCGTCTTGAAGCGGTCGGTATCCTGCAGGGTGGTCACGTCTTCGAGCGTGGTGACCGTGCCCAGCAACCGCCCCTCGGCGTCGCGCATGGGCGTGGTGCGCAGGCGGTAGCTGCGCTCCTGCGTGCCGATGCGCAAGGGCAGCAGGGAGGCATCGCCCTCCTCGGCTACCGGCTTCTGCATCGAGACGGCATCGTGGATGGCGCTTAAGATTTTGTCTCCGCCGGGCGCTTTGGCCAGCGCCATGCGGTCAGCGGCGGTTTCACCCAGCAGTTCGGTGGCAGCTTTATTTACCTTGAGCAGCTTTCCCTTGCCGTCAGTCACAATGATGGGCTCAAAGATGGACTGCAGTACGGCGTCGGAGAGTTGAAACTCCATCTGGCGGCGTCCGGCTTCGGATTCCCGCAGCTCGCGCAGCCGGACGGCAATGCGGTTCAGTTCAGCGGCAATGATACCGAAGCTGTCGTGGCTGTTCCACTCCACGCGATGTTCGAGGTTGCCTCCGGCAATCCGGCGGGCGTCTCGTGCCAGCCGGCGGATAGGCCGCAGCACAAAGTAGGCGGCCGCAGCCGCGACCACCGCCACAGCCGCCACAAACAGAAACGCAAACTGAAGCTGTCCCGCTGCCGCCAGGGCGTTGCGCGTTGCTATTACCAGTCCGGCAGCGAGGCCAACCATGAGCACGCAGCCGAGAATCAGTCGCTGGGTAAGGTTGAGCATGGACCGGTCTCCAGGCCGGAAAGAGTCAACTCCATCATTCTCGCGGAAACAGCCTCAATGCGCAAAGGGGGGAGAACAGGAACAGAAAACAGGACAATGAAAAATGATCTTTTTATCCCGCAATTACACTTTTGCATTGGACATTTCAACAAACTGCCGTATACTGATTTCCATGAGTCAGTCGCTTCATGCCTCCCGGCATTTCGCTTGTTGTCGCTGTTGCCGCTAGCAACAGTCTTTCCGCGCGACTGAAAATCCATTTTGCTTCTGCAATCCTTTGGGCATGGCTGATTGTGTCTCTGCACATCAAGGGAGAAAAAATCGCTCTCCGCGTTTTGCAGGCGCAGAGGGATGCTTTGGCCGCACAGATCTACCCCTCAACCGGATTCTATCCAGGAGATAATCACTATGCGTGTCTTTGCATCCATTTTCCATTCGCCAGTGTTCCAGAGCCTGTGGGCAACGCTCATTCTGCTCTTCGTTCTTCCCTTTGCCACCCATGCCGCTCAGGCACAGAGCCTGGGCTATGAGGGTCCAACAGGTGTCTTCGTCACGCCGCTGGCATACACTTCAGCTTCTCCGGCCAATGGCCTGGGAAAACCCTCCGTTTCCTATCACTTCCTGGCAGGCGGGCCGGTGATCGGCGACTTCAGCACCGTCTCCGTCACCGAAGGCTTTGCCAAACGCTTTGAATTCGGCTACACCAGCGAAGTTCACGCCGGCGCCGACCCCGACGGCCTGTGGAAATCTGACTTCAGCATCGTCCACGGCAAAGCGACCATCGTTTTAGAGAACGCAGGAAAGACCAAGTGGGTTCCTGCAATCGCCGTGGGTGGAATCTTTCGCGCCAACGACAACGATGCGTTCGACGGAGTCGCCGGGCAAACCACAGAGAATGGCGACATCTATGTGGTGGCAACCAAGGTCGTCACCCAAATCAGCAAGAAGGTTCCGGTGCTGTTGAACGCCGGCTTGCGCGGCACCAACGCCTCGCTATGGGGCTTGGGCGGCAACGCTCCCGATTTTTCCGCACGCGGCTTTGGCGCGCTGGCCTTTGTCTTCACTGGTCCCAACAAGAGCACCATCATCGTGGGCTCTGAGACCTCGCAGCAGCCGAAGCAGATCAAGGCTGGCGCCGGCTCGGCCCTCGACATTCCCACGTCTGAGGTCTATGCCGTGCGCTTTGTTCCTTCGCCAAAGCACAAACTCAACATAGATGCGGGCGTTCTGCACGCGGGCGGCAACGTCAGTAGTCTCGGTGTGCCTTTGAACCTCAATGCACGCGCTCGCGTGGCCTTCGGCATCTCCTACGGCTTCTAAACCAGTGGACAGTTGTCAGTAGACAGTGGTCAGTGAACAGAGGTCATCGCTCGGCAAGATTCAGGTTTTGTATGCGGCTGGGCGGGGAACTGATCACTGTCCACTGCTTTTACGGTACCCGGCATACCGACAATGCATCGTTGTGCCACTGGCAGGCGAGGCCAGCCGGCTGAGGATAGGCAACCAGCACCCAGTTGACGCCAAATTCCGCCTTCAAACGCTCAAAATCGGCAAGCTGGAAGCGAGGCCAGCCTTTCTGGGCTTGAATTTGCCGCTCCCACACCTCGCCCAGTTCCGGAACCTGCGTCACCACCGCCGTATCTTTGATGAAATCGGCTAACTGGCTGCGTTCGGCCAACGCGCGAAAGCTGTGATAGTCCTCGCCGGGCGCGGCCAGGTACTCGGGGTCAAGGGCAAAATAGGCGTCGGTGGGCGTGTTCTGGCGAATCCAGGCGAAGGCCTGCAGCCACGGGTTGGCAGTGGAGCGTCCGGGCAGTTCCAGGTGTTCGCTGCTGCTGTACTGCAGCCGCTGCGAGATGAACATGCCCGTATTGATGACGAGCAAGAACACCGCCCAGCGCCAGAAGCTGGCCTGGAGCAGGTATTTGCCCAGCAGGCAGCCGCCCACCAGCATCATGAAGACATAAATCAGTTGTAGGAAGCGCATCGGCTGCAGGGGAGTAAGGCGGATCAGGGCAGGGAATCCCAGCATGACCATGGCCACCGCCAGTTGAAAGACCCCGTAGAGGAATACGGCCAACGTGAAGCGCCCCAGCAGCGTCTCGCCGCGCTTGCGGGCGATGCGCCAGAGCAGACAGAAGAGGACCAGGGGCGCCAACGCTCCCAGCCACTCGTACCAGGCCCAGCGGGAGAGGAAAAAGTAATTGCGCGTGAGCAGCGCCTCGCGCCAGGCGGGCGTAGGAGGCTCGAAGACCCAGCCCAGGGGAACAAAGGCGGCCGCCCAGATTCCGTGCGCGGACGCACGCCATCGCAGCAGCCAATGATGCAGCGGTTCCAGCAGGACCATAGTCAGGAAAAAACAAAAGGAGATGCCCAGGGAGCCCATGATGGGATGAAGCAGAAACGCCAGCAGCAGGAGGGGGACCGCCTGCCAGCTCTTGCCTGACAGAATTCGCGAAGCCGCAAGCAAAATGAGGGCCGTGGCCACATTGCGCGGGTGCAGATGCTGATCGACCATATAGAGCGCTGTGCCGGCCACCGGCATGGTGAACGTGGCGGCCACCAGGGCAACTCCGGCCCATTGTGCGCACGCATCCTGAAACAGCCTGCGCGCGATCATCCAGCAACCAAAGACGATCAACGCAATCGATGCAAACTGCAGGAGAAACTCTGCACCGGCCACGGATATTCCGGTAGATCGTACAAACGCGGCGACCCATACGTCAAAAAAACTGGCTTGCATTTGATAGCGGAAAAAAGCGGAGTCGTGGGGGTAAAGCGCTGGATTCAGGTTGAATTTAACGGCGGTCAGATAGACGCCGTCGTCTTCGATCCCGGGATGGTAGCCCATCACGGCCAGGCCGAGCGTAGTGAACAACAAGGTCAGCAAAAAATTGCCCGGAAAGTAGCGCCTCAAACGGATAAACCCCGTATACTCAATCACGGTATGTCGCCAATAGAGATAGCTTCATCGTACACGCAGGCGGGCGGCTCGGCAACGCGGCCGGAGTCAGCGGCAGAGCCCCAGGCGCGCGTTCAGGACAAACTGGCGCTGGTCATTCCCACTCTTCGTGAGGCGGAGAATATCGGCGGCCTGCTCGTCCATATTCGCTCCGTGCTCGACCCTCTCGGAATTGATTACGAGATTCTGGTCGTCGACGACGACAGCTGCGACGGGACCGAGGAAATTGTCTTTGCCATCGCCCGCCAGGACCCGCGCGTGTGCCTGCTGATCCGCAAAGGCGAGCGCGGCCTCTCCGGGGCTGTTCTTTACGGCTGGCGGCAGACGGATGCAACGATCCTGGGCGTGATGGACGCTGACTTGCAGCATCCGCCGGAGCTGCTGCCCGCTTTGATTGCAGCCATCTTTGCCGGCCACGATTTGGCGATTGGCAGCCGCTACACATCGGGCGGAGCGCTGGGCGCCTGGAATCCGATCCGGAAGCTGCTCTCCGTCGCGGCGGTGTGGGCCACTTGGCCCATTCAACGGCCAGGCATCCGCGCTCACGACCCGATGACCGGATTCTTCCTGGTTCGCCGCGCGTGCATTGACGGAATTGCCTTTCAGCCCAACGGCTTCAAATTATTGTTGGAGATTCTGGTGCGCGGCCGCCTGCGCTCGATTGCGGAAGTTCCACTGGCCTTTGGCAGCCGCAATCGGGGAGCGAGCAAAGCCAACTTTAAAGTGGGCTGGGATTACGCCAAATTGCTGGCCCGGCTCTATGCGGAGAGATTTGGATTTGGGCGTCGAGGATGAGGCAGACACAGATTACAGCGCCGGCAGCAGCATCCGCAGCAGCAAAAACCCGCCCACGCCGGCGAAAAATACCAGCGCCATGCGAATGCCCGGCTCGCGATTGACCTCGGGAACAAGGTCCGTAGCGGCCACGTAAAGCGCTACGCCTGCTGAGAGGGGCAGTCCGTACAACACAAGGCGGGGAGACACTCCAATCACCAGCACGCCGGCCAATGTGGCTGCCGCCAACGCCACGGCAGAATAAAAAGCCGCCGAGCGGCTGCGTCCGCTGGCCAGCATTACGCTCGCCATGGTGAAGCCCTCCGGCGCTTTGTGCAGCAGAATCGCCAAAAAGATCAGCCAGCCCAGCCAGTTGGAGACAACAAACCCCGAGCCGATGGCCACACCATCGAAGAGCGCATGGACGCTCAAGCCGGCCAGCACCGAGTAGCCGGTCCGCCTGGAGACAAACTCGCCGGTGTGCGTCTCCTCGCCATAATGAAAATGGGCGTTGATGGTGTGCTCCAGCAGATGCACTACGCAATAGCCAACCATGATGAGGACCGGCCCCAGCAGGGGACTTAGACGCAGACCTTCCGGCATCATCTCCAGCACGGCCGTGGCCATCAGGAAGCCCGCGCCCAGCGCGACAAAGTAACGCAGGTAGCGTTCCACGCCCTTGGCGCGCACCAATACAAATCCGCCGGCCACGTCGGCCAGCGCGGCAATCGCGCCGAGAATGAGGGAAATTCTGAGCATTGGCCTTTACCCGCTATGCCGGATGTGCAGCACGTCGCCATCCTGCACCACGTACTCCTTGCCTTCCACGCGCAACGTGCCCTTGGCCCGCGCTGCGGCCTCAGAGCCGGCGTCCAGCAGGTTGTCCCAACGGATGGTCTCGGCGCGAATGAAGTGATGTTCGAGATCCGTGTGAATGGCCCCGGCGGCCTGTGGCGCCTTGGAACCCAGCGGCACCGTCCAGGCACGGCACTCGTCCTCGCCAGCGGTAAAGAAGCTGATCAGCCCCAGCAGCTCATAGCTTTTGTGGATCAGCCGCACAAGACCGCTCTCGCGTAACCCGTAGCTCGCCAGAAACTCCGCTGCCTCCTCGTCGTCCATCTCCGCCAGTTCGGCCTCCACCTTGCCGCAGATCGCCGTTGCGCCGGCGTTCCACCCCACGGACGAAGACCTGTCCGTGAGGACCCCGGCGTTGGGCCGGTGCGCAACCTCGTCCAGCTTGAAGCGGCTCACCGCCGAGTCCAGGTCGTCGCCCAGCTTGGTGCTTTCGCCGATATTGACGGCGTAAAGAATCGGCTTCTGCGAGAGGAACATGAAACCCTTGATGAGCTTCTTCTCCTCTGGGGTCATCTCCAGCTCGCGCAGCGGCTGCTCCTTTTCGAGAGCCGCTTTGGAGCGTAGCAGCAGGGCGTGTTCCCGCTCCAACTCGCCGGTGCGCTGCTTCTTCATATCCTTTTCCACGCGCTCCAGCCGCTTTTCCACCTGGGCCAGATCGCTAATCATTAGGTCGAACTCGACGTTTTTGATGTCGCGCAGTGGATCGATGGGGCCGACGTGGGGAATCGACTCCTCCTCAAAGGCCCGCAGCACGTGAATCAGCGCATCCACCTGGCGCAGGCTTGCGAGGAACGCGGTCTCCTTCAGCGCCTCCTGACCGATGGCCGCCACGTCCACGAACTCGACCGACGCGTAGGTAGTCTTTTTGGGCGAGTAGAGCGCCGACAGCTTGTCCAGCCGCTCATCGGGCACCCTGGCCACGCCGATGTGGGCCTCGCGCGAGTGGCCGCCGTGCTCCAGTTTGGCCTTGGTGAGAATCTTGAACAGCGATGTCTTGCCTACCTGCGGCAGGCCGATAATGCCAGTCTTCATGCGCGTCCTAGAGCGGTTCTCCAATTCACTTGCTCCAGCAAGCCTGGTGAAAGGTGGCTTTTTCTTGAGGAAAAAGCCACTCAGCGCCGAGCTTCCAGAGTATAGCTATTGGAGAACCGCTATAATGGTGGGCCTGCAGGGATTTGAACCCCGAACCAAGGGATTATGAGTCCCCTGCTCTAACCGTTGAGCTACAGGCCCTTCAACAACTTAAGTCTACAGTTTCAGCGAGGGTAGCGGATACTGTAGCGGGTGGCAGTCATTTTGGCTTGTGAACGGCGTAATCGCAGGACAGTTGCAGCCGCTCGAATGCCCGCTCCACTGCCGCCGGGGTTGGATGGATATACCGTTGCAAAACCATGATGCTGCTGATCGGCAATCGCATCATGGTGAAGGCGTCCACTCCCGATTCCCCAAGCCTAGTAAGCATTGTATGACGTAGGGAGTGCATAACGAAATCGGTTGAGAAGAGTAGGCGGCGTTTTCATCAATGCCTCACCGATACGCGGACCCGATTGCCCATGCCGCATAGCGGTAAGATAAGAGGCGGAGGCAGCTTCAATGCTCATTGTCCACGTACATGTACACGTCAAGCCCGAGTCGGTGGAGGAGTTCAGCCGGGCTACCATCGAAAACGCCCGTGCCAGTGTTCAGGAGCCAGGCATTGCTCGCTTCGACGTGGTGCGGCAGCAGGATGACGCGACGCGCTTCGTGCTGATTGAAATCTACCGCGACGCGGAGGCGGCGGCCGCGCATAAGCAGACCGCTCACTACGCAAAATGGCGCGATGCGGTTGCGCCCATGATGGCCGCGCCGCGCTCGAGCGTGAAGTATGACGCCGTTTTCCCCGATCCTCAAGAATGAACAAGGCTGAAACAATGCGCTTCGAGTTTGCTACCGCAACCCGCATCGTCTTCGGCGAGGGCGCCGCCGCCACTCTGCCCGAAGTGGTTCGCAGTTTCGGCGCTCGTCCGTTCGTGGTCACCGGCTCTTCACGCGAGCGCGCGGCGTGGCTTGTCTCGGCGCTCTCGGCGGAGAGCCTTGCAGTGCCATGCGAGCCGTCGGTTGATCTGGTTCGCGACGGCGCTAGGCGCGTGCGCGAAGCTGAATGCGATGTCGTGGTTGCCGTGGGCGGCGGTAGCGCGATCGACGCCGGAAAAGCGATTGCCTGCATCGCCACCAACGGCGGCGAGCCACTGGAGTTCCTTGAAGTGGTGGGAAAGGGGCGCGTCCTTTCGGCTGCGCCGCTGCCCTTTATTGCCGTGCCAACCACTGCCGGGACCGGCAGCGAGGCCACGCGCAATGCCGTGCTGGCGTCGGTGGAGCATCGCGTGAAGGCCAGCTTGCGGAGCCCCATGATGCTGCCCAGAGTAGCTCTGGTCGATCCCGAGCTGACTTACACACTGCCGCCCGCGATCACCGCCTACACCGGACTGGACGCCCTGACGCAGTTGGTTGAGCCGTACGTGAGCGCGCGCGCTAATCCGATAACCGACACGCTTTGCGTGGAGGGGATCGGGCGCGCCGCCGGGGCGCTGGGCCGCGTTTATCGAGACGGCGCCGACCGTGAGGCGCGCCGCGAGATGGCGCTGGCCAGCCTGTTCGGAGGCCTGGCGTTGGCCAATGCCGGGCTGGGCGTGGTTCACGGTCTTGCCGCGCCGCTGGGAGGTGAGTGGAATGCGCCGCATGGAGCGCTCTGCGCGGCGCTGCTGCCGCATGGCATGGCCGCCAACATAGCCGCTTTGCGGGCCCGCGCGCCGCTGCATCCGTCGCTGGAACGCTACGCCACAATTGCGCGCCTGCTGACCGGCCGCCTGGAAGCATCCGCGGAGGACGGCGTCGCATGGGTGCGCATGCTTTGCTCTGATCTCAACGTTCCTGAGCTGCGCGCATGGGGAATCGCGCAAGCCGATCTGCCCGCCGTGGTGGAGAAGGCAGCCCGCGCCAGCAGTATGCAGGCCAATCCGCTTCCGCTTACGAGCGAGGAGCTACTGGCCGTGGTCTTGGCAGCGTGGTAAGCGCCGCTGAAGTTGGCGAACAACACTGGAGCGGGCCTTCGTTGAACCGAAAGTCGCGCTATCGGTTCGGCGAACCCAGCCGGCTCAAGCAAAGTCGCCGTAAACGATCTTCGGCGAAAGATGGTTGCCCCCACGCGCCACAGGGACGGAGGGTTCAGCAAGTGGTTGAACATTCAGCGTCAGGTTTGCGGAAGGCTCTGCTGAATCTCATTTTGCCGGAAGATCAGTCTCCTCAAGGAGAAAAACGGATTAGCCTGTGGCCAGATATTTCCGCATCCAGTCAATGACCAGGCTGCGCATTTCGGGCGTTTCTTCGTGGGCGCAATCGAAGAGTTCGATGCGGCAATCCTCCTGGCGGCCGTGTTGCCGATAGAGTGGCAATAAATTTTCGCGAATCTTCTCGACCCCGGCGGGCGGCGTGAGGGGATCCTTGCGACCGTTGACGCTGAGATGAGGCCGCGGGACGATCAATTCGTTGATCGCGGTGGTGTCGAATTCCTTTAGCAACGATGGAACGTAATAGAAAATGCTGTGACCGCTGAGGCCGTGTGCGGCGATGAGCGAATCAAAATCGGTGAGACAACATAGGTCGATGGTCAATTGGACACGGGGATCGAGCGCGGCAAGCCACCATGTCTTGGTAGCTCCCATCGACATGCCGGTGACGCCCAGCCTTTGCGGATCCACTTCCGGGCGGGATGCGAGGTAAGAGAGGGCCCGGAATTCATCGAACATCATCATGCCCCAGAGCACCTGGCCGCGCCAGAGCATGAGCTTGAAGGCGTCTTCCTCTCCGCGGTGGCCGTTGGTGTCGTGCTGGCGCTCGCCAAAACACCAACTGTCAATGGCCAGCGTGACCACTCCCATTTCCGCGAGGATGGGAGCATAGGCGGGTTGAACGCTGGTTCCTTGGAGCAGTTGTTCCTTGCCCAGACCGTACATTCCCGCGTGCCAGTGAATGAAGAGAAGGCCGGGCGCGCGGCGCTCGAGCTCCTTGGGAATCAGCAGGAGAGCGGGAACCGGTTCGATCCCATTCAGGTCGAGGACAAGACGTTCGAGAGTGTAACGGTCGTGTTCTTCCGTGCGGACCAGCTTGGGCGGCGCGGGTTCATGCTGCCAGGGCAGATCGCCAAGAAGGCCCCAGAGATCGTCGCGCCGGCGCTGCTGGTATGCGGTGAATGCGGTAGCCGTTTCGGCGATCAAGTTGCCAGCCGCGGAATTCAGGCCGAGAGGGACGCCGCCGGTCAACAGCGCGAATCGAGATACGAATTGGCGGCGGGTGGTGGTTTTTTGACCGGAGATTATCATGGCAATCCATTCTATACAATATGCTCGGCAAAACGCTGCGCGTGGGACGAATTTCATGGTGAGTCGCAAGCATGGACTGGCCGGCAATTCACGCAGGACTTCGAGCTTTTTGCCGACTGCCGAGCGGCAACGGCAACTTCGAGGTCGGACAGCCTTTGACACTGCGAGCAATTCTCTCTTCCAGCTTGTTCACAATATCTAAGGTTTGTGCGGCCAGCGATCTGTAGTGGATGGCTTGAGTGACGGGGAAATGGCCTGGAATTCACAGAAATAGCCCGATAAACTCAAGAAAAAGTCTGTTAAAAGGAGGAAATCTTTGGTTTAGATAATCTGGCTCCTCAGGTAGGACTCGAATCATCAATCAAACGTATTTTCAACAATATGCAGGTCAGCGGATGACACCTTAGACCATGAAAAGCAGTCGTAATCCGATAAACAGAGCGCATTTAGAGCGCGGA
>Ga0326727_10008099_pt1 | contig 26995 bp, 22 predicted proteins | sample MB2enrmetagenome_FD_207643 | JGI IMG/M metagenome (GOLD analysis project Ga0326727, IMG submission 207643) | Lab enriched peat soil microbial communities from McLean, Ithaca, NY, United States - MB29MY | ecosystem: Environmental > Terrestrial > Soil > Wetlands > Peat | place: USA: New York...
TAATTCTCTTCCGCATCCGCAAGAACACAGTTCGAATCGAGCGGGTGGTGCATGGCCACCGGGATCTTCTTACGATTCTGGAGGGGACCGAGCAATAGAGTTTGCCCGGATCGCGAGGCCAGTTTCTCACCCTTGGCAAAATGCGCGAAGCATGGGGTACCCGGCAATGCGCCCCAGAATTACGCGCCCCCGCGCTCCGTTTCTTCCGCCACCTGCTCCAGCAGCCGCTTCCACGTCTTCTGGTTTTTGCGGAAGCTCTTTTTAAGGTCGTCGAGGATGCGCTCGAAGTCGGAATTGGTGCGCAGGTTATTCCACGCCGGATTCTTCTGGAACCAGGGATAGTTTTCGTTGCCGAGATAGATGGCGCGGCGCAGCCAGTGCAGCGCCTCGCTCGAGTCGCCTTCAACGGCGAAGTAGGTGGCGAGGCGATAGGCCATTTCGTTGTCGGCCTCGGCCGCGGTCATGGTGTCGTCTTTGAGCAGCGCGGCGGCGCGCGCGCGATCGCCGGCCTGCACGTAGCAGAGCGCGAGCGTAGGCACCGCAATGCGCATCTCCTCGTCGTCGTGAATCACGCTTTCAAGAATGTCGATGGCCGCACGCAGGTTGCCGAGGCGCATCTGCTGATATCCGGCCGAGGTGCGCAGCAGCGGATGGCGGGGCTCGAGCGCGAGGCCTTTCTCCAGCTCGTCGCCGGCCAGCTCGATCTGATTCTGGTAGTGGTAAACGCGGGCGCGATGGTTGTAGAGGATGGCCGCATTGGCGGGGTTCAATTTGAGCGCACGACTGAACTCGGCCAGCGCCTCATCGTACATGCCGTCGCCGCGCAACGCCAGGCCCGCAACCATGTGCACGTTCCAGTCGTTGGCCGCAGTTGAGAGCAGGCCGGCGATGCCGTGGCGCGCCGATTCTTTTTCACCGCGCGAGATCAGCATGTAGATGCGGTAGAGATTGGCCTCGGTCGACGCCGGATCGAGCCTGAGCGCCTCATCGAAGGCGCGGCGCGCGCGCATGATATGCGTCTGCCCGCCGAAACCGTGGCGCGCGTACTGCAATTCGGCGATGCCCAGGCCGGTCCAGCCGGCCGCGAACTCCTTGTCGGCCTCGGTGACCTCAGTGAACAGCGCATGGGCGCGATCGAGGTCGGCGCGCGAGCCGGTGCGCACCATGAAAGAGCTGAGCATCGCGCTGGCCTGCAGGTAGCGCTCGCTGATGGGCCCGGGCAGGGAGCCTTCGCGAGCCGCGGGCCGCGCATCGCTTTGAAGGTTCTCCATGCTGGCCGCGGCGCCGAGGCCGTGCAGCGAGGCAAAGACCTCGTTTGAAATCTCGGTCTGCACCGCAATCAGATCAAGCAATGCAACGCGAATGGCTCCGCCGGCGCGCAAGCTCTGCTGAGCCACGTCGAGCAGCTGCCAGTTGAGATCGAATCCCTGGTCTGACCTCAAAAAACTTCCCGCGAGCACAAACGATGTGAGCAATTTCTGGCCGATGGCAAGCGGATCGAGCTGCGCGATGGGCAGCGACATGAGCGTGCTGGATGGGCGCACGACGAGCCCGGGAATGCGCGCCAGCCGCGCGGAGATTGCGTCGGCCAGGGCATATCCGTAAAGCGGCGCAACCTCAGCCGCGCCGAGATTGGCGAAGGGCAGCACCACCAGCGAGTTTTGCGTGGATTTCTCGGGCGTGGATTCGCGAAAGCGCTCGGCCAGCATGGAGAGAAAGCCGGTGGTGCGCTTCTCAGGCTCGGCGGCCATGGTGGGCAGATTGGCCGCGGCATCGCCGGGAATGATGCCGGTCTCAATCTGCAGCGCCTTCATGATGGTCTTGAGCGCCTCGCGCACTTCGGCGGCGGAGGCGTAGCGCGACGCGGGAGTTTTTTCAAGACAGGTCGCGATCACGCTCTTCAGCTCCGGCGAGATGCCGGGCACGATCGAGCTCAGGTCGGGCGGGTCGAGAAACTGGATGGCGCGGATGGCCTGAAAGTCTTCGTCATCGGGCCGCGCGAAGGGATGCCGGCCGCTGACGAGCTCATAGAGGATGATTCCCAGCGCCCACACGTCGGACTGCACGCTGGAGTGGCCGGTGACAAACTGCTCGGGGGCCATGTAGCGAATGGTGCCGCCGCGCGCGGTGTAGGTTGCGGCCAGCGAAACGTCTTTGGCGAGGCCGGTCCTGGATGGATCGAATTGCATGTCCTCAGGCGCCAGCCGCCGCGCCAGGCCGAAGTCGAGAATCTTTACCAGGCCGCCATCGGTGAGCATCACGTTCTGCGGCTTCAGGTCGCGATGAAAGATGCCCAGCATGTGCGCGGCCTGCAGGCCGTCGGCGATCTGGATGCCGACCGAGAGCACGAGCTGCAGATTCGATAGGCCGCGCTCAATGAGCTTGTCGAGCGACTGGCCGGGCACATACTGCATGGCGATGAAGCCCTCATCGCCGCTCTCGCCGACCTCGTAAATGGCGCAGACGTTGGGGTGTTCGATGGCCGAGGCCATGCGCGCCTCTCTGAGCACGGTTGACCGCATCTGCTCGGCCGTGAGCGCGCCGGCGCGCAGCATCTTCAGCACCATCGGGCGCTGCAGCAGCGTGTCGTTGGCGAGGTAGACCACGCCACTGCCTCCGGCGCCCAGGCGCCGCAGAATTTCGTAATGTTCAATCGTTCTTCGCTTCATTGGCTCAGTTCAAGTTTAACGGGCGGGGCATCAGCGGAGCGCAAGGAGGGTGTAAGCGCCGTCCCTACGGGACTTTGGAGGGACTTTGAGAACTTACTTTTCCCCACGTTGAAACGCGGGGCTAACGACCGCTGCGCCTACGGCGCGGAGGCGATGGCAGCTCGCACGCCATTGCCGACGCCACTGGCCCCCGGTCCCTGATCTCTGAAGCAGCGCCGTCAATCCGAGTCCCCGACCACTGACCCCTGTTTTTCAATGCCCGCGGCGCGGCTCGGGATCTTCGCCGTGCGGATTCTTTTTCAGCTCTTCTAAGATGCGCCTCTGGCCGCGGCGGCCGGCCGTGAGCATGGCGATGCCGAAGACCAGCAGGACCATTCCCCACCACAGGTTTACATCGATGCCCAGGCTTCTTACGTAGAGCGCGGAGTTGTCGCGAGTGCCCAGCCCAAACGCGGTAAGGATGGCGCCTACCATCGTAAACATCAGTCCCATGGGGATGCGTAGATCGAGACTCATCGGAAAGGCTCCTTCGCAAGCGAATTCTCGAAAATCAAATCCAAACTCTTACCAGAAGAAAATATTCAATCCAATCGCGCCCACCAGCACTGCACCCGCCAGCGCCTCGGGCCGTTTCCACCACGGCAGATGCGCGTGCGAAGGCATCTTGGTCATCGATCGCACCAACCCAACCAGTTCCTCATCGGGCTTTGGCTTGGTCAAGAGACTCACCACTACTGCCACCACGAAATTAACCATGAAGGCCCAAATGGCCCCATAAAAGTTCTGCGCCATGTCGCTGGGGTAGCGGTGCAGCACGGCGATCCAGCCGCCGTGAATGCCGGTGTGCGCCTCGAGCGGCAGCGTGAGCCCGTGATGGATCATGGCCGCGCCGGTGCCGGCGATGAGGCCGGCGAATGCGCCGTGCCCGGTGGCGCGCTTCCAGAACATGCCCAGCAGGAACGTGGCAAAGAGCGGCGCATTCACAAAGCTGAAGACAAGCTGCAGCGTGTCCATAATGTTGTTGAAGTTGATAGCCGCGAATGCTGTGCAAATTGACAGCAATATGCCGCCCACCGTGGCCCATCGGCCCACGGCCATGTAATGCCGATCGCTAGCGCCCTTGTGAATGTACGACTGGTAAAGGTCGTAGGTGAAGACGGTATTGAAGGCCGTGACATTGCCGGCCATGCCGCTCATAAAGCTGGCCAGCAGCGCGGTGAGGCCCAGTCCCAGAATGCCAGTGGGAAAGTAGTGGAGCAGCATGTTGGGCGTGGCCATGTCATAGTCCAGAAGCGGCTTGCCGCTGGTGTCGAGCATCGCCTTGCCGGTTACGGGGTTGATCTTGGCGGGGATGAGCCCGTGGCCCTGTTCCACTTCCTGCGGCACCACATTGATCTCGTGGTAGATGCCGTTGCTGTCGGAGTGCACATATGTGGTTGTGTGCGGCGTGGGCAAGCCGATGGCGATCAGGCCGGGCACAATGACCAGGAACGGGAAGACCATCTTTGGAATGGCGGCGATGAGCGGCACGCGCCGCGCCGACTCCATGTCCTTCGAGGCCATGGCCGTCTGGATGACCAGGAAGTCGGTGCACCAGTAGCCGGCGCCGAGCACGAAGCCCAGCCCCATGCCGATGCCGATGATATCGATGCCCATGGGATTGGTGCTGGCGTGCATCACGCCCTTCCACTCGTGCATGTAAGCGGCCGGCAGCGTTGCTTTCAGGCCCGCCCATCCACCGATGTTCCTCAGGCCCAGCAGCGTCAGCGGCAGAAAGCCGGCAATGATCAGGAAGAATTGCAGCACCTCGTTGTAGATGGCGCTGGTGAGTCCGCCGAGAAAGATGTAGAGCAGGACGATGAGGGCCGAGAGGCAGATGGAAACAGTGAAGATCCAATCCGTGGGCCAGTTCAGCGAGATAAACAGGCGGTCGAAGACATGCAGCGCCTGGATGAGCCGGGCCATGGCGTACATGGAGATGCCGGAGCTGAAGACGGTCATCACGGCGAACGAGCAGGCATTGAGCGCGCGGGTCTTCTCGTCGAAGCGCAGGCGCAGGAACTCGGGCACCGAGCGCGCCTTTGAGCCGTAGTAGAAGGGCATCATGAAGATGCCCACAAAGATCATGGCCGGGATGGCGCCGATGCCGTAGAAGTGCGCGGTCTCAAGCCCATACTTGGCGCCCGAGGCGCCCATGCCGATCACTTCCTGCGCGCCCAGGTTGGCGCTGATAAAGGCCAGGCCGCAGATCCAGGCAGGCAGGGCGCGGCCGGCCTGGAAAAAGTCCTTGCTCGTCTTCATGTAGCGCCGGAGGGCAAAGCCGATGCCCAGCACAAAGAAGAAGTAGAGCAGCATGATGAGCCAATCGACTGAGGTCAGTTGCAAGGCGGGCTCCTGGGGCTGTCAAGGGATTGAAAAGGCTACGGAAACACTGTACGCACCGGGGGGAGGGGGAGTCCAGTGGAAATTGAAAAGGTTTTCAATGCGCCCGGATCAAGCCGCGGCAGTTACAAGCATTCGGCCGGCAGGTTGTGAGCTCCGCAGTGCGGCGCACGGGTTTTTCCGCAACCGGTACAGCCGAAGATTAAAATAAAGAACGGTTCAAATTTTTCAGGGCCGGCGATGGAGTAGTTGATCCGCAAGATGGCCGGCCAGAAACAGCACTCTTAAACATACGGGCACGTTATCAGTCAACGAACTTTGGGCGCCTTCGCAGCCGGACCTTTCATTGACTTCCTGGCTTGGCTCAGGTGAAATGGAATCAATGAACCCGGCCGAATCTGGCCAAGCAAGGACGAGTGACGTCCCGATTGAAATATGGTGTCTTCAATGCCTGACGGGAGATGTGTGCACTCGAAGTACCGGAACGGTATCGAGCCTGGCTGTCCTAACTAGAACCTGTTATTAACTTTAACAAACTGCATAAATTGCCCAGATGCTCAGAATCGCGTTGAACGCGCAGTTTGCGCGGTGCGATGTGGCGTTGGTGTACGATGTTCCCTTGAAGTTTGGCCGCCGTGGGGAGATGGTTGATTCTATTGAGTTTATGGGGCAAGGCTAACGACAGGTTCAAAATTGGCTCTTCCGGATCAGGAAGAGCTGAAACAAAAATTCCTCGATAGAAAAGAGGTTTTTCAGATTTGGCGTCCCTTCCAGAGAAAGATTTGACACTGCGAGATCTGCTCGTAATCTACCGCCGGCGGCGCAGAATCGTGTACGCGACCCTCTTGAGTTTCGTCCTGCTTGGCGGGCTATATTGCACCTTCTGCACGCGCCGTTACGAGGCGACGGGCACGATCCAGATTCAGAAGGAGAGTGCCGACGCCATGGATTTAAGCGATCTGATGGGCGGTGCAGAAGGCGCTTCCGACGCTCTCAGCGCAAACATCGATCTACAAACGCAAGCTAACATTCTGCAATCCGATACGCTGGCGCTGCGGACGATCGAGAATCTGCATATGGAAGGCACGCGCGACTTCCAGAATCACTGGAGTCCTGTGGGCTGGCTGCTGACTGTGTTTTCTCCGGCCAGCCTTGCAGATCCCCCAGGCACCACGCTGGAGAATGCTCCTGAGCGCCGGCGCAAGGCGCTGCAGATCTTCGCCAAGAACCTGACCGTGAAACCAGTCAGCGGTACCCGCCTGATTGAGATCGATTATCTGAATCCCGATCCGAAGCTGGCTTCGGCGGTCGTCAATTCATTGATGGAGGGGCTTGCGGACTACAGTTTCCAAACCCGCTATAACGCGACCAATCAGGCCTCGGTGTGGCTTAGCGGGCAGCTGGGCGAACTGCGTCAGGAAAGTGAGAATCTGCAAGCCAAGGTCGTCGAACTTGAAAAAGAATCGGGCGTGTACAGCCTGGGCGTTACCGATACGCAGGGCCGGGAATTGGCGTATTCGGGCGTGCTGGATCAATTGCAGCAGGCGACGCAGGCCATGAACATGGCGGAACAGGAAGTGATCCTGAAAGGCGCGATCGCCCATGCCGCAGAAGCGGGCGACGCAGAGATGCTGTCGGGCCTGGCGGGCAACTCGATTTCGGGACAATCCTCGTCGATGAACAACTCCTTGTTGCTGATCCAGAATCTGCGCCAGCAGGAAGCAACACAGGCCGCCACGCTGCAGCAATTGCAAGCCGAGTACGGAACCAATTATCCGCGGGTGATCGAAGCTCGAGGCAACCTCACCGCGCTGAACCGCTCCATCCGCCAGGAGATCGCCCGGATCAAGGGGCGGGCCGAGAGCGACTACCAGATTGCCGAGCAGGCCGAAGCCGGCGCCAAACAGAAGTACGTGGAGGACAAGAAGCAGGCCGACCGGTTGAACGACAAGGCCATAGAATTCGCCATCGTCAGCCAGGAATCGCAGGAAAGCCGTCAGCTATACGAAGATCTGCTCAAGCGGCTCAAGGAAGCGGGCATTCTTGCGGGTTTGAAATCCTCGAACATCACGGTCGTCGATCCGGGGCGCGTACCGTCAAAACCCAAAAAGCCGAATGTGCCGCTGTATATGGCGATCGCGCTGGCCGGTGGATTTTTCCTGGGCTGCTGCGGCGCACTGCTGGTGGATACGCTCGACAACAAGGTCAACGGTGTTGGCGATGCGGAGCACACCATAGGGCAAACCGTATTAGGCGCACTGCCCTTTGTCACCGAGATGTCCGCCCTCGGCCACGAACAGCAGTCTAAAAAGCCGTTCAGCTCTTATATGGAGGCCATGCGCGCGCTCCGAACTTCGCTCATGTTCTGGCAAAGCAATGCGCCGCCGAAAGTTCTGCTGGTTACCAGTTCCATCGCCGGAGAGGGCAAGTCTACTTCCAGCATATATCTGGCTGTGGTGCTGGCGCAGCACGGCTGCCGGGTGCTGCTGGTGGACACGGACCTGCGGCGAGGTCTGTTGCGTTTGCGTCTGAATCTTCCCATGGGGCCGGGCTTGAGCGCGATGCTCTCGGGGCAGTGGGGCGATGCGACGATCCCGCACGTGGAAGGCGTGCCGGGACTCGACGTACTGCAAGCGGGCGTGCCGCCGCCGAATCCCTCTGAGTTGCTTGGTTCGTCGGCCATGCAGGCGTGTATCGAAAGATGGCGAACGGAATACGACTTCGTCGTTCTCGATGGCTCTCCCGTGCTTCCGGTAACGGATTCGGTGGTGTTGAACGCGCGGGTGGACGCCACGCTGGTGCTGGTACGCGACGGCATGACGGAGAAATCGCAACTCAGGCGAAGTTTCCAGATGCTGCATCGCGACGGCAGCCATCTGGTGGGGGTTGTGGTGAATGGCCTGCGCCCTCAAGACGAGAGCTATTACGGGTATTACGGCTATCACAGTTACGACAACAAGTATGCGGAGGGCTCCGATGGGGAAAGCAACAAGAAATAGATGGCTTCGGTTCTTCGCCGTATGCGGGATGCTGGTTTCGCTTTTTCCTGTCGCGGGGGAAAGCCAGCAGGCGCAAACAGCGGAAAGCCTTCTGATCGGACCGGGAGACATGGTGCACGTGCAGGTGTTCGACACGCCTGAGTTGGAAGAGCACGCCCGCGTCACCGACGCGGGTGAGCTTCCGTTAATCCTGGGAGGGAATGTCAAGGTTGCGGCCTTGACGCCCGAGGGGGCCGCGCGCGCCATCGAAAAGGTGCTCTTAAACGGCCATTACCTGCTGCACCCCCAGGTGCTGGTGACGGTGGATGAGTTCGTGACCCAGAAGGTCTCGGTGATGGGCGAGGTGAAGGCGCCGGGAGCATATCCAATCAATACACCGCGATCGGTACTGGATGTATTGACGATGGCCGGCGGTCTTACGGATCTGGCCGACAGGAAGATTGTTATCGAGCGGCATGGAACGGGCGAGAAGGTGGCTTATTACTTCTCCAACGAACCGGGCGTGGCAATCGATACCTCTGTCAGAGTGGACCCGGGCGACGAGGTTGTAGTGCCAAGAGCGGGAATCGTTTATGTGCTCGGCGATGTGGCGCGGCCGGGCGGCTACACGATGACGAACAATGAAGCCAGGATCAGCGTGCTCGAGCTGGTGGCGCGCGCCGGAGGCACAAATCACTCGGCGGTACCTTCCCACGCCAAATTGATCCGGAAATCGGGCGGCGGTTACGTTGAGACGCCTCTGCCGCTGAGCGCCATGCAGAAGGGCAAGCGGGCGGATATGCAGTTACAACCAGCTGATATTGTGTACGTACCATTCAGCTACATGCGGAACTTCACCCTGCAGGCCAGCGGCATAGCGGCATCAGTAGGGTCGGCTGCCGTCTATAAATTCTGAAATTGGCAAAGGATAGTGCGTCATGAGCACTCCGAGTTTTATCGGCTTGGCGGAGTTTTTTGTTTGCGCGTCGACTTTGCCGGGGGCAGAAGTCTTGCAAAAGGATGATCTAGCGGCGAAAGAGAACGTAACTCTAGTTTCAACCTTGGGGGAGTTATGGCGAGGGCTCGGATTCTTTTTGGTGATGCCGAAGTTGATGTGGTTACCAAGCACGAGGTCCTGGCGCGGGCGCGGGATTTCCTGGCGGGCAAATCAGAACGGCCAGGGGTGATCGCCACCGTGAATGCGCAATTTGTTTATTTAGCGGGGCAGCAACCGCGTTTTGCTGCATTTCTTGAGAACGCCGATCTCAGTCTGGCTGACGGCATGTCGCTGGTCGTCGCCAGCCGCCTGCTGGGCAAGCCTTTGCCTGAGCGGATTTCCGGCGTGGACCTGACAGAGGATCTCTGGGCGCTCTTGAACGAGCACGAAGGCTCGGTGTATCTACTGGGCGGCAAGCCCGGTGCGGCAGAGGAAACGGCGCGGAGACTCGGGGTCCGCTACCCTAACGTGCGCGTTGCCCTGGCCGATTGCCCGCGGTGGGGCTTTGAGAAAGACGAGCAGGCTTCCAGGGCGGTGCTGGAGCGAATCCAGGCGGCGCGGCCCGATCTGCTGCTGGTGGGGCTGGGCGCTCCCAAGCAGGAGTATTGGATTGAAGACAATATTTCCGCGCTGCCCTGCAAGCTGGTTGTGGGAGTGGGCGGCACTTTCGACATGCTCTCAGGACTTGTGCGGCGCGCGCCGAAGTGGATGCAGAGGACCGGTCTGGAGTGGCTCTTCCGGCTGTGCGTCGAACCGCGCCGGCTGTGGAGGCGCTACCTGGCGGGAAACAGCTATTTTGTGTGGCTGGTGGCAACGCAGAGCATTGCGCACCGCATTAACGGAGAACGCCGCCTGGGAGAGGAGACAGCAGAGTGAAGCCACTTGTAAGCGCAGTGATTCCAACCCGCAACCGGCCGGATGCGGGGCGCGAGAGCGTGGCCGAGGTGGCGCGATGATCTATCACCTTCTGCCGGAACTGGAGCCGTTTTCGATGTTATCCGGAGGCGCGCTGTCACGGGATGTCGCATATATCATGCCGTTCGACGGATCCTCGGTGGTGACGGGGCGGGGTGCGGATGATTCCTGGGGATATGAGCGAAGCCGAATTGTCATATTGCCCAAGCTTCACATTTATCGTTCCATTCCGCGCCGCAGGCTCCTTCCCCTTGGAATTCACTGCTCCCTGATACGGTTGGTCTTTCGAGAGTTCACCGAGAGGCTCGCGCCTGGGGACATAGTGTGGTGTCATAATCAGCCCTTCTTTGCAGCTGCGCTCGCGCCAGGGATTCGGGAGGCCGGAGCGAAGCTCATCTATCACATCCATGATGGTCATGCGGGATTTGCCGTGCGAGCGGCATTCGGGGCATTTCACGCCGATGCGTATTTTGTTGTGAGCGAGGCCATGCGCGAGAAGTGGTCGCGCTTGTTTCCCGGCCTGACGAATGCTCATGTTATCCACAATGGGGTCGACGAAAAACTCTTCCACCCGCTTTCGCACGATGTGCGCAGGCGAAACGATCCTCCCGTGATTTTGTTTGTAGGCCGGCTCGCTCACGAAAAAGGGCCGCACGTGTTGATTGAGGCGATACGAATACTCGAAGAGCGTGGGGTGAGCGCTCTGTGTAAAATCGTGGGCACGTCAGCATGTGGCTGGCGGAAGTCCACTCGTTACGCGCGGGAATTATATAAATCGGCGCCTAAGAGCGTTCGGTTCCTGGGGTACGTCGCGAACAAGCAGCTGCCGGACCTGTATAGGGCAGCCGATATCGTGTGCAGCCCTTCGCTCTGGCAAGAGCCGTTTGGAAATGTCAATATTGAGGCGATGGCGTGCGGGATACCCGTTGTTGCCACAGCGGTTGGCGGTATTCCTGAAATTGCTGCCGAAGGGGGCGTAGTTCTTGTTGAACCGGATTCGCCCGTTCAGCTTGCAGACGCGTTGCAAAAGTTGGTATTCGACTCGGACCTGCGCGGCAAGATAGCGGAGGCGGGGGTCAGGTCAGTCCTGCGCCGGTTCACGTGGTTCGCCACCTGTCAGCAATACCTCGGAGTCATTAACAGCCTTTGATCGGCGGCCGCCGGGCCGTGAGGACGCTACCACAATGCCAAGATTCTCTCTGGTTATTGCTTCCCTCGGGAGGACCGTAGAGCTGGAGAAACTGTTATCTTCTCTAAGCACTCAGACCTGCCGTGACTTCGAAGCTATCCTGGTTGATCAGAATGCGGATGACCGTCTCTGGCCGCTCTATGACCGATTCTCGCGGGCAATCCGGTTGAGACGGGTCCGGCACGAGGTCGGGGTTTCAGGATCACGGAATGCGGGGCTAGAAGAAGCACAGGGAGAATTCGTAGCATTCCCTGACGACGACTGTTGGTATCCTCCGGAGCTACTTGCGGGAGTGGCGTCCTGGTTCGAGCAGCACCCTGATTTTGTTGTTCTTGCGGTCGGCGCCATCGACGAGAGCGGCGAGGCGAGTGGAAACCGGTGGTTTACCGGCCGCTGCGAGATTCGTCCGCTCAACTCCCTTCGGACAACATTCTGTTCGAGTCTCTTCATCCGGAGGTCCGGCATCCCGGACCAAGTTCGCTTTGATCCTGCGCGATCACGCGGCGAAGAGACGGATTTCGTTCTGCGTCTACTGAAGTCGGGCGGAAGGGGCTATTTCGACCGCGGTATGCATGTCTTTCACCCGCGCCGGGACATGCTTAGCGGCACGGTGTCTGCCGAAAGGGCATTCAGCTACGGCGCGGGCATGGGGTCCCTGGTTCGAACCCACAGATTGCCCGGGGTGTGGGCCGGTCTCGTCGTTTACGACATCACTCGCGCCGTACTGGTTGGTGTGACGGGACATTTCTCGGCCGCCCGAAACTGTTTGACCCACACTAAAGGACTGATAGCGGGGTATTGTAATGGCGGTCGATAAAAGCTTTCCCAGAATCGCAATCACATACCAACACTCCCTGGAATTTGGAGGGTCCGAGCGAGTCCTTGAGGTACTGGCAGAGATGTATCCAAGCGCCGATTTCTTTTGCATGGTTGTCGACCCGTCAGCGATTCCGCCGGCGCTGCGCGGCCGGTCCATCACGGCTTCCTTTCTGGACCGCATTCCCCTGGCCAAGAAGCTCTACCCTTTCTTTCAAGTTCTTGCCCCCACGGCTGCCGAAGCGATGGACCTTTCGGCATACGATCTTGTCATTAGTTCCGACGGCAGCCACACAATGGGGGTGATCACCCGGCAGGACGCCCCTCATATCTGTTATTGCCACAGTCCCCATCGGTCGCTGTGGGATCAGTACCACACCTATTGCCGGTCCCTTCGCGGTCCCGTTCGATGGGCTTTCATCTTCTTATCGAACTATCTGCGCACGTGCAATTACCTTGCTGCGCAGCGCGTAACATGCTTCGTCGCCAACTCGCATTTCGTTTCCCAGCGTATAGCAAAATACTACGGCCGCCAGAGCACGGTTATATATCCGCCGGTGCGGGCCGCAGACGGATTTATTTCAGACCGGGTATCGGACTACTATCTCTCAGTCGGCAGGTTGATTCCGACGAAGCGCGTTGACTTGTTGATTGAAGCGTGCAACCGGTTAGAACGCAGACTCTTGATCTGCGGAACCGGAAGGGAAGAGACGCGGCTGAAGGCGATTGCCGGACCAACTATTGAATTTCTGGGACGGGTCCCGGACGCGCAACTTCCGCGCCTCTACGCAGAATGCCGCGCGTTTCTTTTTGCCGCTGTCGAGGACTTCGGGATCGCGCCGGTTGAGGCACAGTCGTACGGAAGGCCGGTGATTGCCTACGGCCTTGGGGGCTCGTTGGAGACAGTGCGGGTTGGCGATCGCGCGGCTGGCCCCGATACGGGTGTGCTTTTTCCAGAGCAGACGGGGAGGGCGCTAGTTGATGCGATCCAGGCCTTTGAGGCGAATGAGAGCGGCTTTATTCCCTCGGAAATCCGCAGGCATGCCTTGATGTTCGATAGCTCTGTGTTCAGGGCGAGTTTCGACGCACTGGTCACAAGTTCATTAGGGAAGAGGGGCGAGGATGGATTCTGCGGGTCACGCTAGGCGCCGGCGGCCGATTTCGTTGGTGCTTACATGGGTACTTCTGGTTCCCTTGCTCTTTTTCGTGGTTAAGGGGTCTTTCTCATTCGACCACAGGGGCCAGAATAATGCCGGGTGGCACGGTTACGGACGTTTGATGGATACGGGGGAAGATTCTGCATATTTCGCGGTCCAGCAGGCCCTTATTTATTTGACGCTGATCGCGGTGATGCGGGAGTCAGCGCTCCGGTTGTTCCTTAAACTGCGCAGTTACCCGATTCTCATGGCCTTGCCTATTTGGGCTGTCGCCTCGGCGTTATGGTCGCAAAGCCCCGCAAGGACGATCGTATTCAGCTCCTTTATCGTGATCTCCAGCATATTCGCTCTCTACCTTCTCGAGCGATACCCGGGAGAAGAATTGATCCGGCTATTGTTATTTGTCGGAGTAGTGGCGTTGCTACTGAGCTACGCCTTGGTCGGACTTATGCCATCCGCCGGCATTGATTACACGTCGGACGCCGGTTGGGGATGGCAGGGCCTCTTCTCCGCGAAGAATCAATGCGGAATCGTGGCGATCTATTTGGGGCTAACGCCCTTGTTCTTAAGTGGCTTGTCGCGCACCTACCGCGCTGCGGCTTACGCGTACATGGCGGCAGCGCTGATATTGGTAATCATGTCGCAATCGCGCACCGCCTGGCTGGTGCTCGCGTCGTCACTTGTGTTTTTAGCGATTTTGGAGCTTTATCGCAGATTCCGCCGCTTGGAGCGATTGTTATTGTGGGTCGCGGTTGTTGCATTTGTAGCAATGACTGCCTGGATAGCGCTATCGTATGCTCCGCTACTGGCGGTTTCGCTAGGTAAGAGCGCCACCCTGTCCGGGCGTACGGAGATATGGGACGCCATTCTGCCGGTTCTCTGGAAGAGGCCGGCTCTCGGCTGGGGCTACCGAGCGTTCTTTATTGGGCTGAAGGGCGAGTCGGGGGCGCTGGCGTTGTCTACCGGGTTCTTGAGCCTGGGGAATGCGGAGAATGCAGTGCTACAGGTCTGGCTGGAGGTGGGGGTAATCGGCGTGCTCCTAATGGCCGCCAGTCTGCTATCGGCTTGCAGGAACGGCGCGTACTGTATGAGACGGAACCCATCAAGGTACTTAAAGTGGTGCGTGACGATTGTATTTCTAAACGCCCTTACCGTCATAGACGGGGACAAATTCATGTTTGCGAATACGATAGAGTGGCTGCTCTACGTTATCGCCTACGTCAGCCTACAAGACCAGGCGCGTGGGCTACGCGCTGAACAGACCCGCGGAGGAATCGCCTAAGCCATTGTCACATCGGCGGGAAAATTCGTTGGCCCGTAACGCCGGCTGGATACTCCTGGGGCAGGGGCTCTCTGTAGTTTGCCAGGCTGCCTACTTCATCCTGCTGGCGCGGCTGCTTGGGGTGGTGGAGTACGGGATCTTCGTTGGCGCGATGGCCATGGTGATGATCGTGGCCCAATACTGCACACTGGGCTCGCATTCGGTTTTTCTACGCTACGTGAGCGCCGACCATACCCGCTACGCCCGCTACTGGGGCAACGTGCTGCTGACTACCGTGAACGTGGGCAGCCTGATGACGCTGCTGGTGATCTGCTTCGGGCCGATGATCGCGCACTCTTACTCGCGCCCGATGCTGGCCTGGACCGCAATAGCGAACTGCCTGTGCACGCAGCTTGCCCAGTCGGCCGGACGGGTCTTCCAGACCTTCGAGCGGATGCGCATGACTGCGCTCTTGAATTTGCTGACGAACCTGATGCGCACGATTGCGGCGGCTGTGCTGTTGATCGGCTGGCACCGGATCACTGCGGAACAGTGGGCATTTGCGGCTATGGTGGTTTCGGTGATCGCCGCAACGATCGCGGTGGTATCGGTGCGGCGGGAGTACGGGCCGGCCGAGTATTCCTTCCGTCTGGCGCGGGAGCGCGCGGGCGAGGGATTTGTGTTTGCGCTTTGTTACTCCACGACGGGTTTTTACAACGACCTGGATAAGGCCATGTTGGGCCACTACGGGATGAACTTTGCCAACGGCGTCTACACCATGGCCTACCGCGTGGTGGATGTGTGCACGATGCCCCTCTACGCAGTCCAGACGGCGGCCTTCCCACGGTTCTTCAAAAAAGGCGAGGAAGCAGGGCTCAGGAACACCCGCAGCTATGCGGCACGAATCATCAAGCGTACTGCTCTGACAGGAGTTCTACTGGCGGCGGCGATGTTCGTTACTGCGCCGCTGATTCCGAAGATCGTGGGGCACGGCTTCCAGGAGAGCACCGTGGCGCTACGCTGGCTCTGTCTGCTGCCGTTCTTTCGCAGTTTCCACGTAGGGGCTGGTGACGCGTTGACTGGGGCAGGGCACCAGAATCTGCGTTTGATCACGCAGACAATTGCCGCGGTCTTCAATTTTGCCGTGAACCTGTATCTGATACCGCACTATGGGTGGCATGGTGCAGCATGGTCAAGCCTGGCGACCGACGGTCTGCTGGCGGTTCTGAACTGTAGCATCCTGCTGGCGGCAACGAGCGGGATGATACGGTTGCCCAGGCGGCAGACAGAATTCAAGAACGAATGAAAAAAGAGGTCTTATCCAGGCGCCTCATCCGGTTTCAATCAATTGGGAGATCGACAAATGCAGTAAGTCACTGAAGAAGGCGACGGCCGATCTTTCTTCCTTCTGCCTGCTGGTGACGACCTATCGCATAGCCGGGAATTCCTGCCATCCGTTTTTTATTCTCTAAAGAGAATTGAGTGAGAGTTCAATCGCGTAAGTTTGCGCTGCGCGATTGACAACTCTCATGCCCAGTAGCTGCGGTCCAACGTGCGGTACTGGATAGCTTCAGCCAGGTGGGGGACGGCCAGGTGCTCTGCACCTTCGAGATCGGCGATGGTACGGGCCACCTTGAGGATGCGGTCGTGGGCGCGGGCGGTGAGCCCCTGCTGCTGCATAGCGCGCTCCAGCAGGCGCTCGGCGTCGGCGCCAAGTTCGCAGTGGGTGCGAATCTGGCGGGTGGTCATCTGGGCGTTGGAATAGATTTTGTCGCCGTGCTTCTTGAAACGCTGGCGCTGGCGGTCACGTGCGGCCATCACGCGGGCGCGAATCTGGGCTGATCCCTCGGCCGCCGCGCCGCCGCGCAGTTCCTTGTATTGAACGGCCGGCACCTCAATATGGATATCGATGCGGTCGAGGAGCGGGCCGGAGATCTTGGCCACGTAACGCTGGATCATGGGCGGCGTGCACATGCACTCGCGCGACTTGTCGTTGAAGTAGCCGCAGGGGCAGGGGTTCATGGCCGCGGCGAGCATAAAGCGCGCCGGGAAGCTGAGCGACATGGAGGCGCGGGCGATGGTGACGGTGTGATCTTCAAGGGGCTGGCGCATCACTTCGAGCACGTTGCGGGGAAACTCAGGCAGCTCATCGAGAAAGAGCAGGCCGTTGTGCGCGAGCGAGACCTCGCCGGGGCGCGGCACAATTCCGCCGCCGATGAGGCCGGCATCGGAGATGGTGTGGTGCGGCGAGCGGAAGGGACGCTGCGTAACCAGGCCGGAGCCGGGATCGAGGACGCCGGCGACGGAGTGAATCTTGGTGGTCTCGAGCGCTTCGTCGAAGGTGAGCGGCGCGAGGATGGAAGGCAGGCGCTTGGCCAGCATGGTTTTGCCTGAGCCGGGCGGACCGATCATGAGAATGTTGTGGCTGCCGGCCGCCGCCACTTCAAGCGCGCGCTTGGCGGTTTGCTGGCCGCGCACATCGCTGAAGTCGACGCTGAAGTGCTCGAGCTCGCCGAGGAGTTTTTCGGTAGAGACGCGGAACGGCTCGCGCTGGATGTGGCCGACGACCGAGGAGTTGAGAAGTTCGAGCACGTCGAGGAGCGAAGTGACGGGATAAACATTCACGCCATCGACGACAGCGGCTTCGGCAGCGTTGGCCACGGGAAGAACGAGGTTAGAGATGTTCTTCTCGCGCGCCATGACGGCCATGGGCAGAACGCCGGGGATGGGGCGCAGGCTGCCGTCGAGACCGAGCTCGCCGACGAAGAGAAACCTGCTGAGATCGCTGACGCGCAGCGCGCCGTAAGCGCCCAGGATGCCGACGGCGATGGGGAGATCGAAGCCCGAGCCCTCTTTTTTGAGATCGGCGGGAGCGAGATTGATGGTGATGAAGGTGGGCGGAATGAGGTAGCCCGAGTTCTTGATCGCGGCGCGGACGCGGTCGCGGCTTTCGCGCACGGCGGCATCGGGAAGGCCGACGGTATGAAAATGGTCCTCGTTGGTGACAGCGCCGCTATAGTCGACTTCGACTTCGATCAGGTTGGCATCGATGCCGTAGACCGCGGCGCTGAGAGCCTTGAAAAGCATGGTTCAAGAATGTTGCAGGGAGTGTATCAGATGCAGTGGGCAGTGAACAGTGAGCAGTGAACAGGGGACGAGGGAACCAGGGAACGAGGGAACAGGGACCAGGGAATAGGGAATAGGGAACGAGGGAACAGGGAACAGGGAATGGGGAATAGGGAATAGGAAACTGACAACCTAAGGACTAAGAGGCAGCGGCTGGGCTAAAATCTGATTCGTGACGGCGAGTCTTTTCGAACTCTACAAAATCGGAGTGGGGCCATCGAGCTCGCATACCATGGGCCCGATGCGCGCGGCCTGCCGGTTTGCGCAGGAGCTTGCAGCGCGCGACGAATTGGAGCGCGTGGCGCGCGTCGAACTGGATCTGTACGGATCGCTGGCGCTGACCGGGCTGGGACACGCGACAGATCGCGCGGTGTTGCTGGGCCTGGCAGGCAATGAGCCGGCAGCGATCGATCCGGCGGCGATTGAGGCAACGGTTGCGGCAATACGGCAGGAGCGCAGATTGAAACTTGCCGGCAAGCGCGAGATTGGCCTTGATGAAGCGCGCGACCTGATCTTCCATCGCGACACGATGTACCCGCCGGGGGCGAAGACGCATCATCCCAATGGATTGAGGTTGACGGCCTCGGATGCCGCGGGCGCGGTGGTGGACCAGCGCACCTTCTTCTCAGTGGGTGGCGGGTTCATTGTGGAGGATGGCGCGGATGCGCAGGCATCGACGCAGAGCGGAAGCCAAGTTCCATATCCCTTTCACAGCGCGGCCGAGTTGCTGTTGACCGCCGATCAAAACGGGTTGACGGTTGCCGAGCTGATGATGGCGAATGAGCGCGCGCTTTTGGGCGGCAGCGACGGAATCGCGACAGCCGGGGAGGTGAGCGCGGGCATCGATCGCATCTGGGCCACGATGAAGGGGTGCATCGAGCGCGGCATGGCGACCGAAGGGATCCTGCCGGGCGGGCTAAGTGTGCGGCGCAGGGCGTGCAGGCTTGCGGAGCGGCTGCGCAAGAAGGAAGCAGCGGGCGTGAAGGGCGATCCGCTGGCGCCGCTCGACTGGCTGACGGTGTATGCCATGGCTGTGAACGAAGAGAACGCAGCCGGAGGGCGCGTGGTGACGGCGCCGACGAATGGAGCGGCGGGAGTGGTGCCCGCGGTGGCGCAGTACTACGAGCATTTCATTGAAGGCGCCGATCACGAGGGCATTCTGCGTTTCTTTCTGGCTTCAGCGGCAATCGGGATTCTTTACAAGGAGAATGCGTCGATCAGCGGCGCAGAGGTGGGATGCCAGGGCGAGGTAGGGGTTGCGTGTTCGATGGCCGCGGGCGGTCTGGCGGCGGCATTGGGCGGGGCGAACGAACAGATCGAGCACGCGGCCGAGATTGCGATGGAACATAACCTGGGCATGACCTGCGACCCCATCGGCGGGCTGGTGCAGATCCCATGTATCGAGCGCAACGCGATGGGCGCGGCCAAGGCGGTGCATGCCACGCGCATCGCCATGAATGAGACCGAAGGGCACAAAGTTTCGCTCGACCAGGTGATCAGGACCATGTATCTGACCGGGCTCGATATGCAGTCGCGCTACAAAGAGACGAGCCTGGCGGGGCTTGCGCTGAACGTGATCGAGTGCTGATGCGCCGTCGCCGGGCTCGAGATAATGCGCAAGTATGCAGTGTTCATGCGGCTTTTGCGCATACCGATGCAATGAATCTGGAATCGTATTGCGAAGATTGGGTGAAGCGGCGCGAAGAGGTAGCGCCGGGTGATTTTCAAGAAAGAGCGCGCCGCCGCAGCATGCAAAAACCGAGATAGCAGCGTTGAAGGAGGCGAGAGGCGAGTGAATCGGAATAGAAGGGCTCGAGGAGTCGGGAAAAATTGTTGACAATTTTTCCACTCATAAGTCGTTTTTTTCTTGACATCGATGCTGCGTAATTCTATACATTCATCAACTGCAATGTATTCATTGCAGACATCGATGCAACCCATCGAAAAGGGAGAATAGGCAAATGGCAACCAAGAAAGCAGCCAAGAAGGCAGCCAAGAAGGCACCCGCGAAGAAGGCGGCAAAGAAGACCGCGAAGAAGAAGTAGTAGCGGAACACCAACCAAAAAGGCAACACTGAGGGGGACGCACAAAGCGTCCCCCTCAGTGTTTCTGCGTTAGAGCCTGTTATCAACTTTTCCGCAGGCAACGTTGCGAGTGCAAATCGCGCCAGACGAGGCGGAGGACGAGGGCTTTGGTGATTCCAAAGCGAGGACGACAACAAGGTATGGTGCGATTTGCGCCGCAACCCGAAGGGCCGGGGCCAAATTTCCTCATCTCTTTGTCGCTCGTCGCTAGCAGACACCCGGTATGCGTCGCTCCTCGCTTCGCGACCTGGGGAAATTTGGCCTCCAGCGCTGCCTACGCAAAAGTTGATAACAGACTCTAAGGTTTACACTTCGAAGGAGTGAGGAAACGCAAGAATGACGCGGCGAAGATGGATTGCCGAGCATTGGGATGAAGCCACAGCCACCATGGTGGGAGCGCAGGCCGAGCACATGGCGCGCGTATTGCGCGTAAAGGCGGGAATGCAGACTGAAGTAATCGCCGGCGGGCATGTGTTCCATGCCGAGGTGGCCGCGGTGAAGCTGGCGGGGGCAGAGAGCGAGGTGCGGTTCAATCTGCTGGCCGAGCTTGAGGCCGATCCCGCGCTGCCGGTGACGCTGGTGATCGCGATCTACAAGTTCGACCATCTGGAATGGGCGATTGAGAAGGCAACCGAACTTGGAGTGGCGGGCATTGCGCCGGTGATCGCACGCAGAACCGAGAAACACCTGGCGCAGTCCGCGGCCAAGCGCGCCGAGCGGTGGCGGCGGATTGCGCATGAGTCGGCCAAACAGGCGCGGCGCTCGGATGTGCCCATCATTTTCGATCCGGTGGAGCTGGCGGCGCGGGTGAGCGCGGAGTCGAGCGCGACTCGCATTGTGCTGGCGGAGCAGGAGCGAACCACTACCCTGCGGAATGCGCTGGATGAGGCGATTCGAGCGGCGGGCGATGAGATGCCGGTGTTCGAAATTGCGATCGGTCCGGAGGGTGGATGGGCGCCGAACGAGGAAGCGCTGTTCGATGCGAATGGATGGAAGGCCGTCTCGCTGGGGCCGCGGATACTGCGCGCGGAGACGGCGGCGATTGCGGCGCTGGCGGTGGTGGCGTCGAGTTTGGAGTGAAGTCAGCAAGTCAGCAGACCCGGCGTGTCCACGATCGACTGATAAGCGGTCCGATACGGATTGCGACCTTAAAGATGCGCGTAGTGCACTAGAAGACCTGCGAGAGCTCCTCCAAGTAAATCGCCGACGATGGGGATGGGCGCGTAGCTCCAATTGGAGCTGCCTTTGCCGGGAATGGGCAGGATCCAGTGCGCGATACGCGGGCCGAGATCGCGTGCGGGATTGATGGCATAGCCGGTGGTTCCGCCAAGCGAGAGGCCGATGCCCCATACCAGGCTGCCCACAAGCCACGGACCCATGCCTGCGGCAGGGCCGTTGATGGATACGCCTTTGGAAAAGATGGCGCTGGCAACGAGAACGAGGACCGCGGCGCCGATCAACTCGCTGCAGATGTTGGCAAGCGGGCTGCGCACGGCTGCGTTGGTTGCGAAGATCCCGAGTTTGGCCACGGGATCGGGAGTGATGCTCCAGTGAGGCGCGTAGTGCAGAGCGACAAGGGAAGCACCGCAGATGGCGCCGAGCAACTGCGCCGACCACATGCTGAGGACTGAAGAGTAGTCTCCGCTGACAACGGCGGAGGCGAGGGTAATGGCGGGGTTGATGTTCGCTCCGGGACTGCCGAAGGCCTGGGCGACAAGCACGCCGCAGAGTACGGCCAAACCCCAGCCGGTGGCGATCACCATCCAGCCGGAGCCGGCCGCGTAGGACTTGCGCAGCGTAACGCCGGCATTGACGCCGTTGCCAAGCAGAATGAGCACCAGCGTGCCCATGAACTCGCCGAACCACACAGAATGCATAGGGGCCTCCTAGTCGGTCGTGTCTTTTACGGCATTTTCAGAGTTACTGTGTCCTCGCGGCGTTATTCGGAGGTCGGCGCTCCCTGATGGTCGCGCCGACTGAGCATCGAAGCTTCGAGATACATCAACTCTGAAAATGCGATAGCCACAGCGCCGGGCCGCGTGCAGAAATTGATTTGCTGGACCCAAGCATTCTCACCTGCCGGGGCTATTGCCGCCAAGGGGGATTAAAGAGCAGGGACCAGGAATAGGGAATAGGGAATAGGGAATAGGGACCAGGGACTAGGGACTAGGGACTAGGGATAAGGTGGGCTTGGGGCAAGAGGCGGCGAAACTCTTTCGTGTTCACGCATCGGACATCGCCGTAGAATAGCGCCAGGCACGACAAGGCGGTTGAGCTGTGGCGGATGCGATCTTTATCGGGTTGTCGACGATCGACGTGATCTACCGGGTCGACGAGTTTCCCGGGGCGAATGAAAAAGTGGCGGCGCGCAGCCAGGACGTGTTTGTGGGCGGACCGGCGACGAATGCGGGCATTGCGTGCGCGCACCTTGGGGGCAAGGCCGCGCTGGTGACGACGGTTGGCAGCCATCCCCTGGCGTCGATGGTGCGCGAGGAAGCGGAGCGTTACGGGATTCAATTGATGGATCTGAATCCGGAGTTTGCGGAAGTGCCGGCAATCTCTTCGGTGACGGTGGCGAGAAGCGGACAACGGAATGTGGTTTCAGCGAACGCGGTCCGCGTGCGCACGCCTGAAGCAGTGGTTGACCGCGATGCGCTCGGACGTGCGCGGATGGTGATGGTGGACGGGCACCACATGCAGGCCTGCCAGGCGTGGGCGGCTGCGGCGCGCGCGTTGGGAAAACCGGTGGTGTTCGACGGCGGGAGCTGGAAGGCCGGAACGGACGAACTGCTGAAGAGCGTGCATACGGCCATCTGCTCGGCCGATTTTCTGCCGCCGGGATGCGACGGCAGCGAGCAGGTGGTGGAGTATCTGCGCGCGCGCGGCGTGTTCAATGTGGCCATTACGCATGGGGGCGAGCCGATTGAGTTTGTATCGGGAATGTCGCAGGGGACGCTGCGCGTGCCGCAGGTGGAGGTAACCGATACGACAGGAGCGGGCGATGTGCTGCATGGCGCTTACTGCTATTACGCGACCCTTGGGCACGGATTCATTGAAGCGCTGAGCGAAGCCGCGGAGATTGCAGCGGATTCGTGCAGGTATGAGGGGACGAGGGCGTGGATGGGAAAGACAGGGACCAGGGGCTAGGGACTAGGGACTAGGGACTAGGGAATAGGGAATAGGGAATAGGGACTAAAGGGACAATCGGTCATGAGTGACGACACAGGATCGCTCGCTGAGCGGAGCAGTCGTGCAGTTTAGATCCGTTTGATTGTCGCGAACCAGGCCGGCGCGCCGTGGACGTGGAATCTCGTATGAATCCGGTCCGGTGAGAGGTCGGCGATACTCCATCCATTGCCAGGGTTGAACGCCGCTCTCAGCTCTTCCTGACTAATAGGGTGCGGGCCAATATCGGGACCGTCGTCACTGAAGCACAACAAATACAGGGTTCCGTTGGGCCTGGTCACCGACGCCAGGCTCGCCCGGTATCCTGGTCGCTCGTTGGCGTTGAAGGTGTGGAACAATCCGCAGTCCAGCACGGTCTCAAACATGCGCCCCAAACGATTCAACTGGAACGCGTCAGCGGCAGCGAACTCAATTTCGATGCCACGTTGGCCGGCCTTCTCCCGGGCCATGGTCAGTGCCGTCTCAGCCACGTCAACGCCCAGAACCGAGAATCCCAGCGAGGCGACGAGGAGAGAGTTCTCGCCGGTCCCGCAGCCCGCATCGAGCACCGCTCCGGCGAATCCGCCTTGGGATGCCAAACGCACGATTGCCGGCTGCGGCCGGCCAATATCCCAAGGCGCTGGGCCATTCTGGTACGACGCATCCCAGGGCAGCCCCGTCATCCGTTCGTGACTGGTTGGGCGCCGGCCACGGAAGGGATCGTCAGCGAGTTTATCCGGTTGCTCCGACAACTTCGTCCTCTCCAAAATTGATTTTGACGCCTCATCGTAGCACGGCGATCCACAGGTCCTAGCTAATCCTTAACAGAGAACAGAGAACGGAGATGCTTCCGAGAGATTCAGAACCACGTCTTCTTCTTGTATTCGAGGTAGGAGTCGCCGAACTCAGCGGCGAGGACCTCCGATTCCTTGCGTGCGCGCCTGACTTGCAGGGGAATGAGGATCACGTAAAAGAGGAGCAGCAGGGGTTTGCCCGTCCAGATGATGATGCCCAGGATCATGAGCGCGCCAAAGACATAGATGGGGTTGCGGATGCGCGAGTAGATGCCGGTGGTAACGAGTGCAGTCGCCTTGGCCTGGAGACTGAAAGAGCGGCCGAGTTGCATGCGCGCGATGAAGAAGAGGATGAAGGACGGGGCAGCGATGGCGATGCCGGCGAAGCGGAGGGGCGTCCACGGCAGGCCTAATGCATGGGTGGCGAACAGGAAGAGCGCGAGGATGATGACAGCCAGAGTGACGATATTCAGTTTCATGGCCGTTACCTCTCTTACTTGAAGGGCCCTGAGCACCATGATAGCGCCGGTGGGCGCTGCCGATGCCTCCGGATTGCGCGCTGAAGCTGTAGCATGTTGGCTATGCGAAGCACTGCGTACAGGGGCGGGCGATGTCAGGCGCAGAGAGCCGCGGGCAGGAGGAATGATCGATGAGGGTGATGGCTGGATTGATTCTGGGAGGGTTGATAATGGCGGCAGCCGCGGGCGCGCAACAACCGCAAACGCACCACTGGGCGATTGTGATCCATGGGGGCGCGGGCGATATCGATCGGGCGACGCTCGGTGACAAGGGCGATGCGGCATATCGCGCCGCGCTGACCAGGGTGATTGAGACGGGCGCGGCAGTGCTGGACAAAGGGGGTTCGTCGCTGGATGCGGTTGAAGCGGCGATCAAGGTGCTCGAAGACGATCCGCACTTTAACGCGGCGCGCGGCGCGGTGTTCACCGCGGCGGGAAAGACGGAGTTGGACGCGGCCATCATGGATGGCGCGACGATGCACGCCGGAGCCGTCGCCGATGTGACGCACACGCGGTACCCGATCAGCCTGGCGCGCTCAGTGATGGAGAAGACGCCGTATGTGCTGATGGTGGGGCCGGGAGCCGACGCGTACAGCGTGCAGGCGGGGATGGAACAGGCGCCGGCGAGCTACTTCTTCACCGAGAGCCGCTGGAAGTCGCTGGTGAAGCAGCTTAAAAAGGACGGCAAACCTATTCCGCCGCGGCCTGAGGGCGCGCCGCCGGAAGGAACGGTCATTCCCGTGGCGCAGATCGAGGAAACGGCCGACACGCACCGTTACGGCACGGTGGGCGTGGTTGCGGTCGATCGGCAAGGCAATGTGGCCGCGGGCACCTCGACGGGCGGATTGCAGGGCAAGGCGTCGGGACGCGTGGGCGACTCGCCGATTATCGGCGCGGGCACCTACGCGTCGAACCGGTCGTGCGCGGTTTCAGGCACGGGGGTTGGAGAATTCTTCATCCGCTATACCGTGGCGCGCGAAGTATGCGCGCTGGTGCAGTACAAGGGCATGGGCCTGCAGCAGGCGGCGGATGAGGTGATACAGGCGCGGCTCAAGCCGATACACGGAGACGGCGGCGTGATTGCGGTTGCACCTGACGGGCAGATGGCGTGGAGCTTCAATACGCCGGGGATGTTCCGCGCGCGGCTGGCCGAGGGCGGCAAGGTCGAGGTGCATATTTATAACGATGAGCCGTGAGCCCGTGGGCCCGGCTCAATTACCGCGATGGCCTGGCGCACAAGCGGGAATTATTGCGCTGCTTGTACAATTGCGGCCATGGAAACCATCCAGTACATCTTGCCGCAAAGCCGCATTCCACGCACGTGGTACAACATTTTGCCGGAACTGCCCGCGCCGCTGGCGCCGCCGCTGCATCCGGGGACGCTGAAGCCGCTCACGCCCGACGATCTTGCGCCTCTGTTCCCGATGAGCCTGATTCTGCAGGAGGTGAGCGCGGAGCCGGAGATCGAGATTCCCGCAGAGGTGCGGCAGATTTACGCGCAGTGGCGGCCGTCGCCGCTGATGCGGGCGCGGCGGCTGGAGAAGGCGCTGGATACACCCGCGCATATCTACTACAAGTACGAAGGGCAGAGCCCGGCCGGCTCGCACAAGCTGAACACCGCGGTGGCGCAGGCCTACTACAACAAGCAGGACGGCACCAGGCGGCTCTCGACGGAGACGGGCGCGGGACAGTGGGGCTCGGCGCTCTCGATGGCGTGCAGCTTCTTCGGGCTCGAGTGCAAGGTGTACATGGTGCGCGTGAGTTACGACCAGAAACCTTACCGGCGAGCGCTGATGGAGGTGTTTGGCGCCAGCGTGACGGCGAGCCCGAGCAACGAGACCGAATCGGGCCGCGCCATTCTAGCCGAGCATCCCGATTCGCCCGGATCGCTGGGCATGGCCATTTCAGAGGCCGTCGAAGTGGCCGCGAAAGATCCGCAGACGAAGTACGCACTGGGCAGCGTGCTGAATCATGTGCTGTTGCACCAGACGGTGATCGGGCAGGAAGCGATCGAGCAGATGGCGATGGCCGGAGAGGATCCCGATGTGATCATCGGCTGCGCGGGCGGAGGCTCGAACTTTGCCGGACTGGCGATGCCGTTCATCGGGTTGAATCTGAAGGGGAAGAGCCAGTCGCGCGTGATTGCCGTTGAGCCAGCGGCTTGCCCGAGCATGACCAAGGGCAGGTTCACTTACGATTTTGGCGACACCGTGCACCTGACGCCGCTGGTGAAGATGCACACGCTGGGCTCTACGTTTGTGCCGCCGGGGATTCACGCCGGAGGATTGCGCTATCACGGCATGGCGCCGCTGGTTTCGCACGTGGTCGACCTGGGACTGGCGGAGGCGGTGACGGTGCAGCAACTGGATGCGTTTGCCGCGGGCGTGCAATTTGCGCGGGCCGAGGGCATTGTGCCGGCGCCGGAGTCGAACCACGCCGTGGCAGAGGCCATTCGCCAGGCGCTGATTGCCAGGCAGGAAGGCACCAAGCGGACCATTCTGTTCAACCTGAGCGGGCATGGGCACTTCGACATGCAGTCGTACATTGCCTACCAAGCTGGGAAACTGGAGAACTACGAGTATCCGGCCGAAGAGATTGCGATGGCGCTGGCGGGATTGCCGGCGGTGGAGTGAAGACAGGGACTAGGGAACAGGGAACAGGGAATAGGGAATAGGGAATAGGGAATAGTAGCCAGAAGCTAAGAGCTACAGGCTGAAAGCAAAACGGCCATCCGCTGCCGCGGATGGCCGTCGATATTTCGGGGGTTCTTGATGTCAGGCAAAAATGCCTGACCTGCCGGCATTACTGATGCGTTGCGGCGGTGCCGGGGGTCGAGTTCATCCGCGCCTCGGCCTTTTCGGTTTCGACCTTGTGGGCCGTGGTTTCGAGGGCCTCTGCCTCAGGCAGATAGGTAATAGCCTTCTGGATCACCGGGTCCCAGTCG
>Ga0326727_10008100_pt1 | contig 26995 bp, 30 predicted proteins | sample MB2enrmetagenome_FD_207643 | JGI IMG/M metagenome (GOLD analysis project Ga0326727, IMG submission 207643) | Lab enriched peat soil microbial communities from McLean, Ithaca, NY, United States - MB29MY | ecosystem: Environmental > Terrestrial > Soil > Wetlands > Peat | place: USA: New York...
CGAGGACTCCGAAGAGGAAGGCCTCGAACCCTCAGAGGACTCTGATCTGCGCAGTATGCAGAGGAGCGATGTAACTCCCTATGAATTAACAAATAAGGATATAGCCCTTATTCAAGTGCTTCAGGGGAATCTGCCGGATTCCGTAACGCCATTTTCAATACTGGCGGAAACTCTGCAGTGGTCGGTTGAAGAGGTTATCTCCTGTGCCTGTCGTTTACTGGAAGCAGAGGTCATCCGCCGTTTTGGTGCAGTTCTGCGGCATCAGAAGGCCGGTTTCGTGGCCAATGCTATGGGTGTTTGGCAGGTCGATCCGGAACAGGCTTCAGCGGTGGGGGAAACAATGGCCCGCTTCAAGGAAGTCAGTCATTGTTACCAAAGACCGACGTTGCCGGATTGGCCGTACAACCTCTTTACGATGGTCCATGGACGAACCACGGAGGATTGCGGGGACGTGATGAAGAGACTTTCTCTGGCAACCGGGATAACGACCTATTCCATGCTGTTTAGTACCGCAGAATTAAAGAAGAGCAGTATGCTCTATTTCCTGGAAGATAAAACAGATTAGTAAGGGGGGTATTCCATTGTCTTTTGTGGATGAAAGAAGCCGTCAGGCTTTTGCTAAGGCCCAGAAGGTCATTCCCGGCGGTGTTAACTCGCCGGTAAGAGCCTTTAAATCCGTAGGGCGTGACCCGGTATTTATCGACCGGGGTGCAGGAGCTCATATCTGGGACATCGATGGCAACCGTTACCTTGATTATGTTGGTTCTTGGGGACCATTGATTGTCGGGCACGCTCACCCGGACGTAGTTGCGGTGATCAAACGGGTAGCCGAGCGAGGGACAAGCTATGGCGCTCCTACAGAAGTTGAAACCGTGTTGGCGGAGGAAGTCTTGAAAGCGTATCCGTCTATGGAGATGGTCCGCATGGTAAACTCCGGAACGGAAGCCACGATGAGTGCGCTGCGTTTAGCGCGCGGCGCTACAGGCCGGACGAAAATAGTTAAATTTGAGGGCTGTTACCATGGGCACTCAGACCAACTGCTGATTAAGGCGGGAAGTGGAGCGCTGACTTTTGGTGTTCCCAGCTCCCCGGGAGTTCCGCCTCAAATCGCGTCGGCTACTATTTCCGCTCGTTTCAATGATCTTGAGGGGTTAAAAGAGATCTTTCAGCGTGAAGGGGAAGAGATTGCCGGTGTGATTCTGGAACCGGTTGCGGGAAATATGGGGGTCGTCTTGCCGGAAGACGGCTTCTTACAAGGGGTTCGCCGGTTAACGGAAGAGTTCGGGGCCTTACTGATCTTTGATGAGGTGATGACCGGCTTTAGGGTTAGCTATGGAGGCGCTCAGGGCTATTATGGGATTGACCCAGATTTGACCTGCCTGGGTAAAGTGATCGGCGGGGGACTTCCGGTGGGAGCTTACGGAGGAAAACGCCGGTTTATGGAACAAATTTCACCCAGCGGACCAATCTATCAAGCGGGAACTCTCTCGGGTAATCCGTTAGCGATGAACGCCGGATTAGTGACGTTAAAATTGTTGCAGCAGCCGGGAACCTATGAGGCTTTAACAAGCAGAACACTTCGGCTGGCAGAAGGATTAAAGCAGCTCTCCCAAGAGGCTGGGCTTCCTATTTGGCTGAATGCCGTTGGAGCCATGTTTTCTGTTTTTTTCACAGACGTTCAAGTCAAAGATTTTGCTACAGCCTGTACATCTGACGTGGAGAGGTTCGCCAAGTTCTTCCGAGGAATGTTGGAACATGGCATCTATTTAGCCCCAAGTCAATTTGAAGCAGTCTTCTTATCAACGGCTCATACAGAGGCAGACATTGATCATACGCTGGAGCAAGCTCGGACAGTCCTAAGAACTCTTTAGCAATTCGAGGGTTAAAGTCCAATGTTCGAATTTCGAATCTGTAGGTTTTCTGAATTGAGAACAAATTGGAAAGCTCTTTGATTCAGCTAGTGTCTCAGGTGTAGTTTTGTTCTTAGCAGTTGAAAACCTTATTTAAAGGGGTGTGCTTTTTCGTATGGATCGCAAACGCCTAATCAGAACCCTCATCACGCTCAGCTTATTGGCTGCCTTGGTAGCGGTGCTCATTATTTCCCAAAATCGCGATCCGTCGAACCCCCATGCTTCGGTATCTGAAGAAACTTGGATTCATGGACCGCAAGGGCATGGGTATGCTGTTTTAAATAACCAGCAGCCTTGGAAACAATGTTATCCTTGCCATGAGAAGAAAGGGCTTGGCGGAGAAACGTTTTGCCAGAATTGCCATGATCAGTCCGGTGTTAAAGTTGTGATTCCGAAAAAGCCTTCGTAATTGTCCCTCAGTTCCGGTTTGTTCTTTCCGGACGCTTGAAGGAAATAGCAGCGGCTTTGGTAATTAACAAACCAAAAATAAGCTTCTCCCAGCACTCACCATGAAACCAAGTCTGGAATATTATGGTATATAAGAAGGGGCTGGGAGGGAACTCGGTTTGAGAGCAGAGGAACGAATTGACTTAATTGAACGTTTAGAACAATTACGGGATTCCAAAGTCTTAGTCTATTTTTCCTATACACCTCTAGATGACACTATGATAGCTCCTCTCTATAAACAACTGAAAGAAATGGGTCACACCAATAAGATTGATCTTTTTTTACACAGTTATGGTGGAGCGGTGGATACGCCTTATAAATTGGTGACGCTGATCCGCGAGTTTTGCGAGGAGTTCGCTGTAATTGTTCCGTTTGTTGCCAAATCGGCGGCTTCAATGCTTGTACTTGGAGCAGATGAAGTGGTTATGGGACCAATCTCCGAGCTTGGACCCATTGATCCATTAGTTGCCCATCCCGTTTATAAGGAGATTTTGGTACCTGTCCAAGCAGTTTGGCATTGCTTAGATTACTTGCAGCGCTTTATTATTAATAGTTCTGAACCGGAAGTCGCATCATTTATGGTAACCCCGCTGTTGAACAAGCTTGACCCATGGCTCATCGGGGACTACGAAAAAACTATCAAAGCCTCGCGGCAATATGCCGAAACATTATTATTGAACAACATGCTGAAAGGTGACCCGGAGCGGGTTTTGAATGTTACCCACGCTTTAACCGAAGGTTACTTTTCACACGGGTATCCGATTGGTCGCCGAGAAGCTAAACAACTGGGACTCAAAGTGACTGAGGCCCATGGAGAACTCTGGGATGTAATTTGGAACTTATATCTTGGCTATGAAGAACTCTATAAGATAAAGGAAGATAAGGATAAGGCATTGAATAAGAGTTAAGTTCTATGGGGCTTCATTTCACAAAAAGACTTGCTTTTAGCAGTCTTTTTCGAGTTTCCATAAAAAACATATTGCGTGTCGACTTTTAATACGGTAGGATAAGCTTGTGCATAATGGTAAATATTTAATAAGAGTTGCGCGCTCAACCTTAAAATTAGGACAGCGTATTATAATGGAGGTGGACAATTGTGCTTACAACATTCGGGATCTTTAACCCTCTCGAAGGAGGAATCCTGCTTGTCATTGCCTTGGTTATTTTCGGACCGGGCAAGTTGCCGGACGTAGGAAAAGCCTTGGGTAAAGGGATCAGAGAGTTCAAAGTGGCTAGTGAAGGGCAAGATACAAAAGAAGACCTAAAGGAAGATAAAAAAGAAGAGGCTAAGAATGTTAAAGCTGAGTAATCAATTGCATAGTTTGTCATCTGCGATTTGACTTATATGGAATTGAAAGAAAGATGGAGCCAATTGGCCCCATCTTTATCTTTTGCTTTGTGTGACGTGTTCAAGTACCAGAAACCAGCCGATTTCCAATCAGCCCTGCAAAGGCTTGAATCTGCCTTTAAGTTTCTGAACTTCCAGAGCCTCGGCATCACACGTCGGATACCATCCTTTTTGGTTCATAATATTGTAAAGGTTCTCATGAATGCTGTGTTCCTCGGTGAGGATAGTCTTTAGATTTTGCCTCAAATTAGCACACGTTGACTCGGTAATAAACGTATTGACCGTCGAAGTAAGATGTTTTTCACTTGATAATAGGTCGGTTAAAATTTCTTGTTCTGACATCGAATTTTGCATACCTGATCCCGTCCTTTCATAATTTCCTGACTTACTGATGAGAATTTAAATAATTGAGTAAAGTATCATAGTGTTTACGATGTAGTGCGGAAATGGAAGAAAGTTGAGAACTGACAGCTTGATCCTGGACAGATTGTGAGGCTTGGGCAAATTTGTGGACTAATAAAGCTTCGGCCCCAAGTTGGTCATTCAAAATGGCTAAATTTTTGGCTGTTAATTCAGGCTTCGAAGTGTTCATAATCATTCTCCTCTCGGTACTATTTAACAACATTTATAGAATGCCTTGATGAGGATAAATCATACATGTAAAATAATGGCTGAAAAATTGAGGGACTAAGTTGTACTCATGTGGATGTAAGCGGATGTTGATCGGGACCTTTTTTTGGCAACACTAGTTTCAAAGAATAAACCCCCATTTTGAGCTTTCAGAAAATAAAGGAGAAATCTGCTAATGAATACAAAAGTTGCCCTACCAATGAATCGCGGAAGATTAATTTACAATTTTGTTGCGAAGATTTTTCCGCTTGTTAAACAAGAACTTAAGATATGGCAACAGATGGCAGCCCAAATTCCGGATGCCTGTCTAAGCCGGCAAGCTGGGGAAAGTATTCAATCCAAAGCCTTTCATTGCTTAGGCGGATGTATTTTCGCGCTTTATCCGGGAGCGAATAGCGCTGAAGCGATACAATTCCTAGTCGCTTACCAAACTATGAGTGATTATTTAGATAATTTGGTAGATAGCCTGAAGGTTCAGGATGAATTGGCATTTTCTCAGCTGCATTTAGCTATGCAAGAAGCCTTAAATCCCGAGGCGGTCCCTTCCGATTATTATTTATATTATCCTTATCGAGAGGATGGCGGGTATCTCGAACGGTTGGTCAAAACCTGTCAAGAAAGCCTTCGAAAGCTCCCGTCGTATAACATAGTTCAAAATAAAGCTCTTGAGTTTGCGCAACTCTATTCTAACTTACAAACCTACAAACACTTAGCGTTGGAAGAACGGGAAGGAAAGATGTTAAGCTGGATCACCCCATACTTAATGGCCTATCCGGAGATCACAAGCTGGGAATTCGCCGCTGCAACAGGATCGACCTTGGGGATTTTTTCTCTTTATGCTGTTGCATTCAACCCTCAGTTGACCTCCGGACAAGTGCAAAAGCTCAGCCAAGCCTACTTTCCCTGGATATGCGGCCTGCATATTTTATTGGATTATTTCATCGATCTCCGCGAAGACCGAGAGACGAGCCAGTTAAATTTTGTAGCGTATTATGAAGATGCCGCTATGACAACTCAACGTCTGCATCAGTTTGTAAAAAATTCCTTAAAGCAAGCAGAGCGACTGGAGCATCCAATGTTCCAGCGAGCGGTCGTCCAAGGACTTTTGGCCATGTATTTGTCCGACGAAAAGGGGATGGACACAGATATCCGCTCTGTTACGAAGCATTTGTTAAGAGATAGCGGGTTGGGAGTAAATCTTCTTTATAGGCTGTGTCGCCAATTGAGAAAGAATAAGTCTCTATAAAGAAAATAAGCATAAATAGAGAAGTAAGCAGGGACCAACTTTGGCGTATTAACATACCCAGGTTTGGTCCCCAGCTTGGTTTAAATACCTAATTTGTACGTTGTAAGATAGAATCGGCTAAGTGAAGAAGAGTAGATCGATAAGGACTCCCGGGAATATTATCTAAGCTTGCTTTGGCCTTACAGATACATTGAGTGGCCGTTGCGTAAGCCTGCTCAAGGCACCCAGAACAAATAAGAGCTTCTTTAATACTTTGGAGGGCTTGACGGGAGATCATACGTGCCTTCAGGATTTCCCTGAGCCAGTTTCCATAGCTGGGGTTATCCAAGAGATAAAGGATTGGAAGGGTTACGTTGCCATTGACGAGATCAGCTCCGACTGGTTTCCCCAGTGATTCTGTATTCCCGCTGATATCCAGGATGTCATCAGTGATTTGATAAGCATAGCCAATGTTTAATCCGTAGTCACGCATGAAAGTCAGTTCTTCAGATAAAGCACCTGCCAGGACAGCCCCCGATTGACAGCAAGCGGCTAGTAGGACTCCTGTTTTCTTGGCAATTCGGCTAAAATAATTTTGCTTATCGACAGAAATCGAGAACTGTTCCCCCGCTTGATTCACTTCTCCGGCACACATGGCCTGGATTGCCTCAACAAGGTATTGCATACTGTCCAGCAATTGATGTTTAGAAAGGATATTAAAGGCTTCAGCAAAGAGGTAATCTCCGGTCAGGATCGCCGCGTGGTCTCCATGGAGGGAGTTGACGGTCGGTCCTCCACGCCGGGTAGCCGATTCATCGATAACATCATCATGAATTAAGGAAGCCATGTGAATAAGTTCCGCAGCAACAGCCGCTTGGATCATCAAAGGATTTAAGGATGCAAAACACATACCACTATACAGAGTGAGGAGCGGCCGAATTCTTTTTCCACCGGATTGCAGCAGATTAAGACAGGTTTGTTGAATGAGACCATCGGCTTTACTGAGCACGACCTGCAACTGGTCTTCAACAAATAGCAATTCCGGAAATTGAAGCGCGGGATTTGATGGGTCCGTGGGGTTGTGAAGTTGTTGGATACTCATAGCATCAGCCTCTGCCCTCTATAAAATTATTAATAAAGTTTTTTATATTATGTCAGAAAGACAAAGATAGGATACCTTCTTTTCAAAAAATTCCCAAGCCGTTGCCGACTTAAACGATCCAAGAAAACTTGAGTAAGAATAATTCTTTAGGGAAATCTAAACCTGTTGGAACGAGATCGATAATTAAGAGGTGAGTGGGGTATGTCTGAACATAGTGTATGGCAGAACATGATTAAACCAACAATATTAGCCTATCTGATTGCCTGTGCAATACCCGCAGGAATTGCGGGCGCCTATTATCTGTATAGTATTTATTTTTAATTCTTTATCCGGCAATCGATAAAAGACGAAAATCTGCTTCCATGGACATTATTTTCCTGATACAATATAGATGTGCTTAATTTGGGAGAGATAAAGGATTGAGAAAAATGAACGTAATGATTTTGACAAGTAGCCCCAATTTAGACGGGTTGACAGCCGCCTGTGGCAACGCTGCCAAAGCAGGGGCTGAAGAGGCTGGTGCACAGGTCGTTATGGTGAACCTCAATCGCCAACAGATTGGTCACTGCCAAGCCTGTGGCAATGGCTGGGGATCTTGTCGCAACGAATACGAATGTCAAGTACAGGATGATTTTCAAGATTTGCATGTCTCTATGGCGAAGATCGATGCCTATATTATGGTAACTCCGGTGTACTTTGGAGATCTAAGTGAATCAGCTAAAAATTTCTTGGATCGTTTGCGACGCTGTGAGGCATTGAAGAAAGACAAGACAATTTTAGAGGGAAAGCTTGCCATAGCTATCGCCGCAGCCGGTGGGAGTGGCAATGGACTTACTTCTTGCCTTACTTCTCTGGAAAGATTCTTAACCCATGTCAGGGCTGATAAGTTTGATTTGATAGGAGTTACACAAAAAAATAAAGGATATATGCTCAATGCCATTCATGAAGCTGGGAAAGAGATGGTAGCGGTATTAATTCGAAAAGGTCAGTAAAGTAAAAGAGTAACACAAATCATGGTTGTGTTTTCTCTAAATTTAGCTGGAAAGAGCCAACGACAAAGCCGGTGGGCCAAGTCGTTGGCTTTTTGAATGCCATGAAATAATATTAACTGATTGTGACAATCTTGTATTGCAATAATAATATTGACTATTATAAGTCATAATGCTAATCTTCATATGAGGAATTTATAATCAGAAGTAGAGTCTGGGCATTGATCTCAAGTATAGCGATGGTTTTCGGCCATTTAGAAAATTCAGCTTGTGGTGCCGGAGTTGATAACGAAGTCATTGCCAGGGGAATTGTTCGTTGTCAGAAATATCGCCAACATCGTTCCAAAATATAAAGAAGCACATGAGTATGTGGCTACTACTTCAGCTACTACGGCAGCAATTGAATATGCTATAAAGGTTTTAAAAGTAAAAAATATTATTATTTGCGGTCACTCAAACTGTGGAGGGTGCGCATCAATCTATTTACCGGATGAGGTTCTCAGTGAAATGCCAGCTACAAAGAAATGGTTAGAAGTTTCCCGAAATGTGAAAAAAAGGGTTATGCAAGAGATAAACGGTACCGACTTGGAAATGAGAGAATGGCTGACAGAGCATATGAACATAGTTGAACAGATAAAACACTTGTTAACTTATCCTTATGTTGAAGAAAAGTATAACAAAGGTGAACTCGATATTATGGGCATGTATTACAGAATTGAAACCGGAGAAGTTTATATTTTCAATCCCGAGAAATCGGCCTTCGAATTAGTCAACTAAACTTAAAGCCATCACCCTAAAACCAAGGTGATGGCTTTTTCATACAAATTTATCGGAACTAGAAGGTTGATTCCTTTTTAAGATATTCAGCAACGGCGGCTGATTGCATTTTTTCCCAAGTTGGGAATTTTGTCGTTTTATTTATAAAAACATCAAACTTAGCGTCTAGGATAGCCATGAAGTCCTCTAGGCTTTTTACGTCATATTTTCCGGTTTCAAGCAACTCGCCAAAATTAGAAAATTGCGTGTGACCAGCCATAAAAGACGGCGTAAAAAGATCATTAAAACTTACCATACTCATAGATTTGTTCTTAGCGTTCTTTTCGATGTCTTCAGCTAAGCGATCAAAGTCGGAATCTGGTATGCTATTACTCATAATATTCACCCCCTTTCCGTTGAACGGTTAGTTCAAACACCTACTAACTTCGACATAAAAGGAGAAAAAACCTGTTCAATATTAAGTATTATAGAAGCTATTGCCTGCCATTGCAAATAGCAGGCTGGTTTGGAAATAAAAATTGGAATTGCCGTGCGAAAATTACAGAAGTATAATCTATACAAGAGGAATTGGGGGTGATTTGCAGAAAGATAGACCAAACATCTACACTCAGTGAGTTAGATAGGGCTAACGGAATACTCAATGAGTTCTTATCTTTATCAACAACAAAAAAAGAATTACATACAATAGTAAAACTCAATATTTTAGTTGAGTCGTTGTACCCTTTAATCCTTGCTGATGCTACGAACCAGGGGAAAAAAGTTGTCTTAGAAACTGAAGAAGTCCTGGAATTAACTATGAACGAAAGAGAAATCAGGCAATTAGTCCTGAATCTCACCAGAAACGGATTTGAAGCGATGTCTTCAAATGGTTTATTGAAAATAAGGACTTATATGGAGTCCGGCAGTGTCGTACTTGCGGTACAAGATCAAGGCACAGGAATAAGTAAAGATATTCTGGTGAGATTAGGGACCCCCTTCTTAACCACTAAGGAAGGGGGGACTGGTTTAGGCTTAGCAACGTGTTATAATATTGTTAAAAGACATAAGGTCAAGATTGATGTGGAATATCTTCCCCTTCCGGTACGACTTTCTTTATTAGATTTCAATTGTGCTAGGATAGACTCGTAATAAAAATGAGGTCTCGACTTAACCATTGAGACCAATTCAAAGGGTGGTGAGACGGTTGGCAGTCATAGGGGGGCGAGCCCATCTCAATGGGATTACATTTGCTACCAATACACATGTAGTGCGGGGGAAACTATCCCATGGGAATATATCGATCAAGGTAAGTCGACTGCCTGGGCTTCGGATTTTTAAGGTAATGGACAAAGTTCCTTTCTTACGCGGAGTCTCGAAGCTGGCAAAGCTTAATTTAAAGTTGTTTTTAGGTATGATCATTTTCCTCGCTACACCGTGGGATTGGATATTTCCGCCTGCGCCAAATGAAATGGTTGCTTCCGAGTCGGTCTGGCCTGTGTTCGTTTGCTACGGTCTTGTTCTCATTGCTTTAGTATTTCTTTTGAAACGCTTGTGGCAGTTTCATGGAGCGGAGCATAAAGCCTTTAACATTTATACAAGTGGGGCGGATCTTTCATTAAGTGCGGTAAAGGAGGCTAGCCGAGTTAGTCGGCGTTGTGGTACTAATTTAGTCGTGATATTATTTCCAATCATGATGCTGCTATTTTCAGTGACTTATCAGATGCCACTGCTTAGCTTGGCCGTTTCCCTATCCATTGGTTACGAGATCTTCAACTGGAGCTCTCGTCGTCAACGCTTAAAACCAGCGTTTCTGATTGCCGGATTCATTCAGAAATACATTGTGACGGCAGAGCCGACTGAAGAGCAGATCCAAGTGGCGATTGCAACGTTATCCCGGGCAATAGAATGTGAGGAGGGATTGGTGATTGCTTGAATCTTAACACAAATGCTCCCAATCCTGCATTTTCATTTGCTCAAATTCTTTCTCGGCGAGAATATACATAGAGCATTCCTTTAAATCTGGAAAGGATAGAACTCTCCTCTCCAAATATAATACTAAGGAGCATGAAATTTGAAGACTGATTTATCGTTATTAGCCGTCGGGATTGGCAGTTTGCCGCATTTGAAGCCGACAGATGCTTTAGAATTGATTCGAACTTTAAAAGAAGTACCCCATTGGCCTCAATTGCCCAACCAAGCTTCTTCAGAAGATATGTTGAACCAATATTCATTTCCCTTGGTTAAGCTTGGTTTGGTCGTCGAAAAAGAAGGAAGGTTCTTCTTCGATACTGCGCAGGCAAATTGGTTGGACAAAGTAACCGCCTTTTACAATCAATATCTGGAGATAATGGAAGGCAATTCAATCCAATTTGATTTGTTTTCATTTCCTGAAAAATCCGCTCAGGGATTCTATGCGTTTCTGGAAAAGTTAACAAAGGGTGATTTTAGTGAGGCCAAATTTATTAAAGGGCAAGTAACCGGACCGGTGACCTTTGGGCTTCAGTTAACGGACCAAGATAGAAGGTCTGCTTATTATAGTCCGGAACTGCGGGAAATTGTTGTAAAATCTCTCGCCTTGCAAGCGTTTTGGCAGACCAAAACTCTGATGCGTTATAACAAGCCGGTGATTATTTTTATTGATGAGCCGGGATTATACGGCTATGGACAATCAACCTTCATTACTTTGAAGAAAGAAGACATAACCAATGAGCTGAACGACATTATCAGCTCCATTCATGCAGCGAACGGAATTGTGGGTATTCACGTCTGTGCCAGTACAGATTGGTCGATGATTTTTCAGACCAATACCGATATTGTTAACTTTGATGCCTATGACTATTTCACAAGCATGCTGGTTTATCTCGAAGAACTTAAGGCTTTTCTGGAAAGAGGAGGGTTATTGGCCTGGGGATTAATTCCGACAAGTCAAAAAGTTCTGGAATTATCCGCAGCTGATTTAATCACTCTCTTTGAGCAACACGTTACTTTTCTTGCTCAAAATGGTCTTGACCGCAGATCTCTGATAGAGCAGTCCTTGATTACCCCAAGTTGTGGAGTGGGTAGTTGTTCAATCGCTGTGGCAGAAAAGGTTTATGTACTAACCCAAGAGGTAGCTTCACAACTTAAAAAATCATTGTAGCCTACGCTATACTATCTTGAGAATTCGGAGAGAACTTATTGCAGACTGCTTTGTAAGGAGATACTTCTGCATGCCCTTACGAAGCAGTCTTGATTTAGCCTTCTATTTGCCAGTCCACATGTCAGTTACATAATTAATGAAATAGCCATAGGGAAGATAGAAATAGCCTTTGTCTCCCCAGCTTTCACTCCAAGAATTTCGGCAAGTCACAAAGCCTTGCCCTTTACTATTAGGATCATCCCTATACCCCACAGCCAAGACAGCGTGGCCCCCCAAGAATTGTTCCCCGTGTTTGGGCAGGGGAACAATCCCGTTCTGTGCCACTTGGTCGGATTCAAAGCTTTCATACACTTTAATTCCAATTACTACCGGGTAGCCTTCTGCCAGGGCGTTCTTGAGCGTGGTTAAGTTGATCACCCGATGGTATTCAGAAATTTTAAACTGTTTGGCATCCGTGGTAGGTTTTACGGGCGGTGTTTGCGTAAATTTTGTAATGTCATAAGGCCAATCAGACTCCGGAGCACAACCCATCTGTTGAAGGACCTTCAGGCCGTCTCGGATCGTAGCTCCGGAGTCTTCATTTACCGTGCCTTCAAGATGGCGCTCTTCCCAGTAAAGCCATAAGCGACTTAGGCGGGTTAGTTTTCCGGTCCGGTTTTGCCAGTATTCTCGAAGGCCGGAGGCAAGGGCATTAGCAGTACAGCTGCCCAGGGCTTCTTGATCAACAATCGGAGAGCAATCGGACCGAAGGTCAACAACCGTTGGAAGAACTTTTATAATAAATTGGGTGGGCCTAAAAAATCTATCACGCAAATCTTCAGGGTCAGCTTTTAGTTTATAGACTTTTTTCTTCATGTTTTTCTCCTTTTCCTTGTGTGCTAATTAGCTTAAACGAGATCTATCTCCAGAGTTATCGTACTCTTGGTTGTCCATATATGTGCATAGTTCTGAAAAGATTGTTGAGGAGTCTGGAGCTGCAGTATGGTATACCGGATACCGCAGACATGAAAAATAGATATCGCTGTAAAGCGATATCTATGATATCCGTGGTTGGACGAAGAATAGGCTTCGCAGATGCCTTAGACATAAGTAAGCCAGCAGAGATTATCAGGATAATAGCTCTGCCGCAGCTCGCCTTTCTATTTCAGAAAGGCAGTAAATGAACCGATCGGTTGCTCGGTGTAAGCGTCAGTGATGTTTAAACTGTGCGTGTCAGGATCAAGTTCTTCTGGGTTCAAATTTACTTTGTATAGCTTAAGTTCAGCGTTAAAGGTATCCGTAAAAATAATCGCCCCCAGGCCATTCGGCTTAACTGAAACATTTTCAATGGATACCCGAAGGTTATCGTCCGTGACAATAAAAAACCATACTTTAGGGTAATTGAGCACAAAGTCTAGAATCTGTTGCAGGTTTGCTTGAGCCTTGGCTTTCATTTGGTTTACCCGTTCTTTTTGTTCCAGAGAGCATTGCATAGGGATTCCTCCTGTATTTTGTTTTTCTTCATAGCGTATATTTATATAATTATACACGACAATAGGTATAGTGTCAGGGTTGTTGCAGCTATAAAGGAAATGTTAACTATTTGTCGAATCAATAACTAGAAGCAGAATGATAGGGGAGAATATTTGAATGTTGAATTTAACGTCGAAAATTGAATTTGTGAAATTTATTAATGGGAAATTTCTAGGCAGGAACCTGAAGAGTATAGAAGTTAATTGTGTCGTAGACTGTATGCTGGATTTTGGAGTTGTAGAAAATATTGATGTTGCAGATGACAAGGTTTCAGTCTGGGGGGCCGACATGAGGGTATTTTGGATTAATTTGAATGATGTTATTGCAGTTAATTATAAACCGATTGAAGAAGATGTATGTTTGCTGATCGAAGCAAAGAATAATGTGGAAGTTCGCTTTACTGTGGAGTAATATTTCTGTTAGAAATAATTGGAATATAACAAATGTGATAGATCGATTAAATAAGGGACATAATACAAATGAACTTGAAGGGTGGTGAAAAAGATGGAATCACCTCGTATGAAGGTTAAATGCGGAGTCGAGAACTGTTCATATAACAAAAACCGTTCTTGCCATGCAGAAACTTTGGAAGTCAATGCAATGGGTGATGGAATTGCCAATACGAGCGATGGCACAGCCTGTACAACATTTCGACAATAGATACATTAAAAAAAGCAAGGTAGTCAATGACTACCTTGCTTTTTTTATAAAAGCGAGCTTAACGGCTTTCTTTTTTGGTTAGTCCTTTGATTTTTAGGACAGACCTTTTAATAGCTTTTTCGGACTCCACCAACTCTTCATTTGCCTGTAGCACTCCATTCCGAACAGCTGTTTTCACTACATAGTAGAAGAACGTAAGGCCAAGGAACCAGATTACGAGAAAGGTTATAAAATTGGCGAAGAAGAATGTTTCTCTCATGGGATCTTCCTTTCAAATAACATCTCTTTCTTAAACTATAGCTAAGTCTTATTTCTATATCAAACTGGAATATCCTGCCACGTGACATTCTTAATGGTTTTACGACGATTACAAGTATAAAGCTCACAAGTTTGACTACTAATGAGATTTTTTGAACTATGGGCATCAAACATCATAGTTTACTTTTTAATCGGGAAGTGACTATAATTAATCTAGAATAGGAGGAGAACGAAATATGCTAGTAGTTGGAGAATTAATTAATGCCAGCCGTAAGGCCATTGGCGAAGCCATCAGGGCTCAAGATGCTGAATATATTCAAAAGGTGGCCAAGGAAGAGTTCGAAGCGGGAGCGGATTATATTGATGTTAACGCCGGAATCTTTGTTGGCCAAGAGCCGGAATACTTACAATGGCTTGTGAAAACAGTTCAGGAGGTGGTTGATGCGCCTTGCTGTATTGACAGCCCTGATCCAAAGGCGATCGAGGCCGCTCTGTCCGTACACAAAGGTGTCGCGATGATTAATTCCATTTCCCTGGAAAAAGCACGTTACAATGCGCTGATTCCGGTTATTGCCGGAACGGACTTAAGAGTTGTGGCGCTTTGCATGAGTGATGAAGGGATGCCAGAAACTACAGACGCCCGATTAAAAATTGCGGAACAACTCATTGCTGGACTCGTCAAAAACAACGTACCGCTGGATCACATTTATGTGGACCCTTTGGTTCAACCGATTTCTACCAACAATACCTTTGCTGTAGAATTTATCAATTCCGTCGAAGCTATTATGACTAAATTTAACGGGGTCCATACGATCTGCGGATTGTCTAATGTATCTTATGGCTTGCCGGTACGGAAATTCATGAACCAGGCTTTTGCGATTATGGCTATCAGCAAAGGGTTAGATGCTCTCATTATTAACCCCTTGGACAAGATGATGATGGCAAGTTTGGTTACGGCTGAGGCGCTGGCCGGACGGGATGAATACTGCGTCAAATATCTCAAGGCTTTTCGAAGCAAGCAGTTCGAGTTCCTAGGCTGAATTTAGGACGCATGGGACGCATATGGGGACGGTTCTTTGTTGCATGCTGCATTGCTGTCTCTGAACGTCAAAAGGACACACCCCTTACAGGAATGGATTTTCGTTCCTGTAAGGGGTGCTTTTCTTTCCACACAGTGTTAGTTACTTAATTTGGAAGGCTGCAGCAAGTGGTCCTTTCTGCAAATCCTCACCTATAAAGCTAATGATTCCTGTCGTAACTCCCGTTGACTTTATTATAGAATAATGTCCATCGACATAATGGAATTCAAGATAGCCATTATCCGATTTAATAAATCCTTTGCCTCTTAATATATTGCCGTATCCTCCAATAATACACTTATCGAGTACGCTCTCCAATTGCTCTAATTTGAAAATTTTAGATGTCCGTAGTCCTATCGACTCAAAGTCGTGATGTAGTGAGTGGGCAATGTCAGTTACTATTAATAATGTTTGCTTATCTATCAGACTCAAGAGTTCCTCGTTAGATAGCTCAAGCCAATCCTTTGCAAGTATCGTCGCAGTCTCATTTAAGATGCGCAATTCTAATTTGAGCTGGAAAATTTCGTCGACCGAGAGAAACTGGGTTTTACTGACAACTAGGGAAGATGCACTGCAAATCTGACTTTTAAAGAAGCCCGAGTAACATTGGTTGTGGTTGGAGAAATTTTGAGCATCAACAACTGTTGTTATGGAATTAATGAAACAATTTGAGGAAATTTGAGGATCCTTAAATAAATCAAAGATCTCGCCTATTATAAATATACCGGACGGTTCAAAAATTATTCTGTTGAACTTGTGAGTTAAAATTTGCTTTAAGGTAAAGATAAAATCTCCCTTAAGTTTACAACAAACACAACCATTGGTAATTTCGTAAATCTCGAAACCCTCAAAACCTTCGAAACCCTCGATCTTAAGGACTTCACGATCTACATTAACATCCCCAAATTCATTTTCTATTAACGCAACTTTTTCATTGCTATCAACAGATGTAAGTATTTTCTTAATTAAGGTTGTTTTCCCAGAACCTAAAAAGCCGGAGATGATATCAAATTTCACCATAAGATAGATCTATCCTCCTAATGAGCTATATCGATTTTTATCCCATCATTTTAATTGTACGAAGAATAATAAAATTCCGCCATGGATTATTCGGTATTTATTTGGATTTTCTGAATTGTTTGTTGTTAAATCAACCCACTAATAAGGTTAGTCACAAATTGAATGACGATACTGTATGCCAGAAACATAGATTTCTGCGTAAAATTGACACCCTGACGCTGAGTCTTTGTAAAATAACAGGAAAAGATTTATCAATTAAAAACAAGATAGTCCATAGCGAAGAGGGGCTCCAAGGAACTAAAATAACCTCAACAGAAAAAGCAAAGTATTTCGAAGATTCAAGAAATTGACAAAGCTTTGAGAGGAGAGGATGTGTTTAGCATGTAATGCGGATATATGCCTTTAAATACCCAAGTGTCCTACCAGGTATAGTAAGTAGACTTAGGGTTTTACAGGATGTTAGGGATTATATGGAGCAAAGCATATCGATTTTCAAAATCAGTGAAATCAGTACAATCAGTACAATTCAGTGATCAAAATTTAAATGAACGAATTAGGAGGCAACAAAATGTATGATTTTTCGGGATTAAGTAATGCTGTTATCGCGGGAGAAGAAGATGTAGTTCTTGATTTAGCGCAAAAAGCTATTGGTGCGAAAGTTGACCCACTTTCTATTATTAATGATGGACTTATTGCAGGGATGAATGTAGTAGGTGCTCGTTTCAAAGTGAACGATATGTATGTGCCAGAAGTCTTGATGTCGGCTGCAGCCATGAAAGCCGGGGTGGCTCTCGTAAAGCCATTGTTGACGAGCAGTGAGACAACAACTAAGGGAACGATTATCATTGGTACAGTTACGGGAGATCTACATGATATTGGAAAAAGCTTAGTTGGAATGATGATGGAATGCTCTGGCTATGCTGTAATTGACTTGGGCGTAGATGTTTCAGGCGATGATTTTGTTGCTGCCGTTAAGGCGAATAATGCCGAGGTAGTAGCGCTTTCCTGCATGCTGACTACAACTATGTTGCAAATGAAGACAACTATTGAAACATTAGAGGCAAAGGGCGTACGTAAGGATATAAAGGTTATTATTGGTGGCGCTCCGATAACTCAAGAATTCTCAGATAACATTGGTTCCGATGGTTACGCGACAGATGCTGCCGGAGCAGTTGATCTTGTTACTAAGTTATTAAACTAAATTTAAGAACAAGGAGGGAATATTGTGGCTGTAAAGTATACTGAATTAGCTTACACTAATGTCGATGAATTCGTTTACGGGTATGCTAAGAACCCCGTTAAATGTTCTAATGGAATGGTCATTGGTGGAGGAACAGTTTATCCCGAACTGAATTGTACTCTTCCCATGATGTTAATAACTGAAGAAACTATGCCGAAGGTATTGGCACAGTACGAAGAAATGATTCATGGTGTCTGTTCTATGGGGGTTGAATTAAAAGTTCCCGGAATGTTAGTTGAAATCGAACTTCTTCCGCCTTGTACCTTTAACCCACAATGGGGAATTGAGGTTACAAAAGTCGTTAAAGGAGTAATGAAGGAATATGAGGCTAAATTTGGCCTCAAGAGCTTGTTAAGAATGACACCCGTCGATGTTCGCGAAGGGAAGACTCTTAAACATATGTACAAAGGCGCCGAATGGGACCAAGTAATCGATACGATGAAAGGCTGCGCAGCAAACGGAGCAGACTTTTTAGCGATTGAATCTATCGGAGGAAAACACCTCCATGATGAATCGGTTATGAATATTGACCTGCCTAAGGCGGTGTTTTCTTTAGGAATCGTCGGTTGTCGGGATATGAAAATTTTGTGGGATGAAATTGTAAAAATTTCAGCGGACAATAATGTTTTGCCTTCAGGAGATACTGCCTGCGGTTTTGCCAATACATCGATGGTAATGGGCCACAAGAATTTTATACCTAAAGTTTTTGCTGCAATTGACCGGGTTATGTGTGCCGTGAGAACTATGGTAGCTGTCGAATCCGGTGCTGTCGGACCGGACAAAGATTGCGGATATGAAGGGGTTTATCTCAAAGCTATTACCGGAACGCCGATTTCCATGGAAGGAAGAGTAGCAGCCTGTGCTCATTCCAGTGCGGTCGGCAACGTTTCTTTAGCTTTGGCGGATTGTTGGAGTAATGAATCTGTAGAAAATATAAGATTGCTGGGCAATATGGCTCCTACGGTATCTATGGAGCAACTTATCTATGATTGTCGCCAAATGAACGTAGCCACAGATAAAGGGTTTGCTGTTCAAATGAGAGATATCCTTGTCGAATCCGATAATAAATATGACCCAACTGCCTATATTATGACCCCAAGCGTTGTTTTGAAAATCGCTGCTGAGATCATTAAAGGTAAAACTCACTTCGAACGGACAAAAATTGCCGCGGGTGCGACAATTACAGAATTGCGTGCAGCAGCTCAAACTGGTCTCTTAGAGTTAGGACCTAAAGAAATGAAATATTTGGACATTTTCGAAAAGCAACTTAAAAGTATTCCGGAGGATCAAGCTAAATTCACAGCAGATATGATTAAGGCTAATCCTAAACACGATCTGGGAATGTATGATATTTATTAGAATGCTTGCAGTACATTAATGACTAAATGCTGATGGCGCTCAAATTCCCGTGGGTAGATATTGATACCCGGCAGGGATTTGAGTGCTTTGTTGCCTTAAAATAGAGAATATGATTCTGCTGCAACAACCTCTAAATTGAGAACCAAGCACTATTACACGTTCGCCCACGTTGCATTTGCTGCTGACTTGACAAGAAAGCTACACGCCAAAACCCCTTGGTATTCTTGAATGTGAACCGTTGGCGTGCTTAATGCTTTCTTGTCTGCACTCGCTTACGCAAATTCCACTAAAGGGCTCTCTTTGCAATAGTTGCTTTTCGCAGTGATATCAGAATATTATTTAATAAAAAATTCAGAAAATTCATAACCTTGGAACATTAAAGAATTGTTGTTATAATATAGTTCTTAGGTACTTATTCAAGCGCGAAGCTGACTTCGGAGGTGGGGAATGTGAATCAAGCAAACATCACTCCAGAAAGGGAAGCACAATGGTTAGAGACTCTAGTAGGACGAAATCTGCTGGAAAAAATGCTCTGTTCTTTTTCAAAATCTACAGGATTAAAAGCGATCCTGATTGATACTCAAGGAAATGTGCTTATTTCTACTGATCATGAGATAAAGGACTGTACTTTCTGTAGAAAAATCAGGACTGATAGCTCTGGAGCAAGAAAATGTCAGCGGTCATACGCCCGAGCGTGTACTGAAGCAGCAAAGTATGGCGAGCCTTATATTTTCAGATGTCATGCGGGCTTGATAATGTGGGCTGCACCGATTGTATTAAACGAATATGTTTTCTCGATTATCTGCGGACAAGTTCTGATGTGGGAGCCGGAGGACTATTTTTTGGAAGAAATTGAAGAAATGGTTAAGGGACTTGATGTTGACGTTTCAGCGGTCAAGTGGGCTGCTGCCCAGTTAGAGGTAATGTCGAGTGATAGGGTACAGGCTGCGGCGGATCTTCTGTTTATCGTAGCGAATCAAATTATGAGAAGCGGGATGACGGTTTTGGAGCAAAGAAGGAATATCGCTGCTCAACAAGCGAGGCTGGCAGAAGAAATACAGGCCCGTAAATGTTCCGAAGTTGCTATGCGCACCATCGAGTCGAGAGCGGCTAGTATTAATTCTTTGGATAAGGAACATGAACTAAAGACGATGGTGCGTAATGGTGAAAAGCATGCAGCCCAACAATTACTAGAAAACTTATTAGTCGATATTATAGAAGTTAATTTGGAAGAAATAGATACGGTTAAAACAAGAGTCGTTGAGCTGGTCGTAATTATTTCAAGAGCAGCCGTGGATGGAGGTGCTGACTTGAGTGTTATTTTACAACAAAATTCGTTATTTTTTCTGGAATTGCGTGAAATCACGAAAACTGAAGAAATCTGTCTCTGGTCCAAAGATATGTTGGAAACTTTTATGAACCAAATAGATCTCAATAAGGACCAAAAAAATCTCCAAGCGATTCAGAAAGCGGCTGAGTATATTCGGAAAAACTTTCGAAATAAGCTGACCATTGAAGATATAGCTCAGGTAGTCTATCTCAGCCCATGTTATGTCAGCAGAATTTTTAAACAGGGTCTTGGCTGTACTTTGATGGAATATTTGACTCAAGTGAGAGTAGAAGAAGCAAAAAGAATGTTGAAGGACCCTAAATATAACGTTATGCAGGTTGCTGAAGGGAGCGGTTTTGAAGATCCTGCCTATTTTACTAGGGTTTTTAAGAAGCTTGAGGGAATTACTCCAAGTAGATTTAAACAATATGCTCTGTAACTATGCAGCTGTCAAGGGAGTGAACTCTGTTGATAACATCAGAATTAGAATTAATAACGAAGGCTTTAATAAAAGGACAGGCTAACCGGGTGAAAACGCTCACTATTTTGGCGATTGAGAACGGAATAGAACCCCAAACGGTCCTTGAGAAAGCATTAATGCCAGGCATGCAGGAAATTGGTGCTCAATTTAGAGATAAATTTATCTATATATCGGATGTATTAATCGCATCACGGGCAATGCATGCCGGGCTGCATGTATTAAAGCCATTCTTGTCAGAACCACGGCAACCTTTCATCGGCAAAGTAATTATTGGCACTGTAGCCGGAGATTTACATGATATTGGGAAGAACTTGATTGTCATGATGTTTCGTGGTGCCGGACTAGAAGTCATTGATCTTGGAATTGATGTCCAACCTGAGGACTTTGCGCAAGCAATTTTAGACCACCAGCCCAACATCCTGGCTATGTCTGCTATGCTTACGACCACGTTAGGTATGATGTCTGAGACGATAAGGGAACTCAATCGTCGAGATCTCCGTGATAAGGTTAAGATAATAATTGGCGGAAGTCCGGCAACTCAAGAATTTGCACGTGCTATCAATGCCGATGGCTTTGCTGTTGATGTAATGAAAGCTGTTGATATGGTAAAGAATCTTATTTAAATAAAGTGTAAAACATTTATAACCCTGAGCTTCACTGACAGAAAGCATAGATATATGTACAGATAGTAGAGGAGGAATGATTTATTGCTTCGCTATTATCTGTTTGTGTTTTGGCTATAGGAGCTTAGGTCAGGTCCGGATAGTGTTTTAGTATTAGAAAAAGCAGTGTCTAGAATTTAAGTTAAGATTGACCAAGATAAAACAAGAATATCCATGTAATAGCTAATGATTTCAGACTAATATATTAATATCAGATTATCTGGATTATTCAAATTAGACAGTAAATTCAGTTTCTTGCATCATTAATCATTAAATCAAAGGAAGATCTCACAATAATTCAGCTGAAGTCAAAAATGGGCAGTTTGCTGATTGTTAAATGAGTGAAGTAGTCCTAAACTATTAATTTACTTGAGGAGGAACAGAAATGCTAATTGTAGGAGAACTAATTAACGCAAGCCGCAAAGCCATTGGGGCGGCCATTAAAGAGCAAAATGTTGAATTTGTCCAAAAGGTAGCAAAAGATCAGTTCGACGCAGGAGCACATTATATTGATGTCAATGCCGGTATTTTTCTTGAAAAAGAGCCTGAATACCTTGCCTGGCTCGTGAAAACTGTTCAGGAAGTTGTCGATTGTCCTTGTTGCTTAGACAGTCCTGACCCAAAGGCAATCGAAGCGGCCCATGCAGTGCACAAAGGCGTACCAATGATTAATTCTATCTCTTTGGAAAAAGACCGCTACAAAGCATTACTTCCTGTGCTTTCTGGTACGGACCTGAAAGTTGTGGCTCTTTGTATGAGTGATGACGGAATGCCGGAAACAATGGTTGATCGGTTAAAAATTGCCGATAAGCTTATTAATGGACTTGTCCAAGCCAATGTCTCAATCAGTAATATTTATGTAGATCCGTTGGTACAGCCGGTCTCTGTAAACAACACGTTCGCCATGGAATTTATTAATTCTGTTGAAGCGATTATGACTCAGTTTAAAGGGGTCCATACAATGTGTGGACTGTCTAACATATCCTATGGCCTGCCGGAACGGAAACTCATGAATCGTGGCTTTGCGGTTATGGCTATTGCTAAAGGGTTGGATGGCATGATTGTTGATCCGCTGGATAAGATGATGATGGCCAGCATAGTAACGGCTGAAGCACTGGCTGGACGAGATGCCTACTGTGCCAAATATCTCAAAGCATACCGTAACAAGGAATTTGAAATTTAAAGTAGTTGTAGTCCCCTCCTTAAGAAAAGGAGGGGATACTCTTTAAATTTATGAACTCAAGTTTTGTAAATAGATCAAGCAAAGAAAGTGGATATGGAAAATAGATCAATGCGCTGAAAGATGCCATTGGTCTATTTCGAATATAAGTTAGTGCTAAAAACAATTGAGTGAGGGGATCGTCATAAAGATTAAATTAATCGGTTGTGATTCCACTAGGAACGAAGTTTGTTCGCTGGGAATTCCGGAAACTATGGATTATGAGTTCCTGGATTTCAATTACCACGGCAATCCGGATCTGCTGCAGAAGCGACTTCAGGAAATCATTGACCAAAGCCAGGATTATGATCTGATCATTACGACCTATAGTCGGTGTTCAAATGTTGTCGTTGGTTTGTTTTCTCAGCGGGTGCCGTTGCTTTTGCCGAAAACTCATGATTGCATCTCTCTTCTGCTTGGTTCGAACGAAAGGCAGCTTAAGTTGCTCAAGGAAAATCCCGGAACCTACTATTTCAGTCGAGGGTGGCTGGACCACGGTCGGACCCCTTATGCTGAGTACCTGGAATACGTTGATCGCTTTGGACAGGAAAAGGCCGCTGATCTTATTAAAATGTTGTATGGAAGTTATAATAAAGCGGTTCTCATCGTTACATTAGGAACGCAAGACATTAAGAAATACCGAGATGAAGTTCACAAGATTGCCGACTTTTTCAACTGGGAGGTGGACGAAGAAGAAGGGGATCTTCATCTATTAACCGTCGTATTAAATGGAAGCGCTGGGCCTGACACCGTTTATGTCGAGCCGGGACGAACGATTACAGTAGATATGCTGGCAGGAGGTTAGTTTGTGAAAATTACAATACTTCCCAATCGCGCTATGACAACTCTGGGAAATGAAACGTTAATGGAAGCGCTGATTCGTTATCGCCTTCCTGTACAGAATGTTTGTAATGGAGAAGGAACTTGCGGCAAATGCAAAGTTCGGATGACAGGATATGTAGTTTCGCCGAGTGAACGTGATTTAGAGCATCTCAATGACAGCGAGATAAAGGCTGGAATTCGACTGGCCTGTGCTGTGATACCTGAAGAAGGAATGGTCATTGAACTCAATTTTGTAGAAAGCCAGGATCGGAAAGAAAGCGTCCTCCTGGGCTTGAAGGCAAAGACCTTAGACCCCGGTGTTGAAAAAGTGTTTGTGAAGTCAGGTATACCATCGCTGGCGGATGAGCGGGGAGACTGGGACCGCTTTGTGGATGAACTAAGCATCGTCACAGGCCAAAGCTATGATAAAACAAGTCTTTATGCCCTAAGTAAAGTTTCGGCCGTCTTACGTGCGGGTGAATTTGCCCTAACGGCTACGGTTTATGGAGATGAAATTTTAGACATTGAAGCAGGTGATACTACAAAACGATTATATGGTGTGGCAATCGATATTGGTACAACCAGCGTAGCGGTCGCTTTAGTCGATTTGAACCGGGGAAATATACTGAAGGTGGTCTCCGCTGAGAATGAACAAACTGCGTATGGTGCGGATGTGATCTCTCGGATTACCTACGCTCGGGAAAGTCCGGCGAATGCCATGATTTTACGTACTTCAGTGAGAAGAACAATTAATCACTTGTTGGAGGAGCTTTCTGCTCAAACTGAGGTGAACAAGAATGAAATATACAAGATGACGCTGGTGGGCAATACTACGATGCATCATCTCTTTATAGGCTTAGAGATTGCTCATTTGGCGGTATCACCATTCGTCTCGGTTTGTAATAGACCGTTAGAATTTACGGCAGACGAATTGGGGATGGAAATTAATCCTCAAGCAAAAATCTTATTCTTACCAAACATAGGAAGTTTTGTAGGAGCGGATACAGTAGGGGCAATAATTGGAGCACCTGTGGTTTTAGAATCGGGCAATCATTTGCTCATTGATTTAGGAACTAACTGTGAATTATTTTTAAAAACAGAAGATACGATGATAGCTTGTTCCACAGCGGCTGGGCCGGCCTTTGAGGGTGCCGGCATTGCTCACGGAATGAGAGCGAAGATCGGGGCCATTGAAAGCGTGACACTTACTGAAGCTGGTGGAATAACTTGTCAAGTGATCGGAGAGCAAGAGCCCATAGGAATTTGTGGGTCGGGTCTTATTGAGGGGATTGACGAGATGAGAAAGGTTGGGGTTGTTAATAAACAGGGGAAGATCGTCGACCCGGAGAAGTCCCCAACCCTTGCGCCGGAGCTTCTTAAACGAATTCGCAGCGGTGAAAAAGGGCGTGAATTTGTCATAACTTATGGGTCTGATCAAGGGTTCGATGTGACCTTAAGTCAAAAAGACATTGGGGAATTGCAGTTAGCCAAAGGAGCAGTATGCGCAGGGATAAAGACGTTAGTGGAAATGGCCAAAATATCTATAGCGGAACTGGATTCGGTAACTTTATCGGGAACGTTTGCGACCTATCTTAAAAGCAGCAACATTTTGAATATTGGCCTTGTACCGGATATTTCCCCCGAGAAAATCAAGACCGTAGGGAATGCTGCCCATGTTGGCGCACTTTTGGCTCTGATCGATCAACATGAGTTTGCTAAGGCGGGAGAGTTATACCGTAGGATCAGGCATGTCGAACTTGGTGGGAGTCCTAAATTTTCCGACTATTTTATGAGTAGCATGTACCTTGAACGAAACAGCTGAAATTATTATCCGGAATATAACAGAGAATGGCGGCCGTTTCCTTGATAGAAAAATAGCGCGTGATCTAAGAGTATCTTCGAGGTAAAAAGTGTAAGTTTAGGATCCCCCTTTACTTGAAAATTGGAGTTGAAAAATGCAACGCCGTGCAAACGAGAACTGCCCCTAATTGCATGAAGTTATTTATCCTGTTAAAAAGACTGAGGCTGCAGCCTCGGTTTTTTTATGCCGTTAGAAGCTGATTCCTTGGCAACAAGGTAAGAAAATAAAATAGATTGACAGGATATTAGACAAATAGTATACTTTTTACATAATAAAAGAGAGTGAATGGTTACTCTCTTCAATGAATAAGTATTCGAATTGTTCCCTACTAGGAAGAGCTTGATTTTATTGGCGAATAAGGCAGTGAACGTAGATCAATGAGTTAGTTGAGGAGTTGAGTTAGATGAGAAAATTACTTATTGTGGATGACGCGGCTTTTATGCGACTTACCATCCGAAACATGCTGCAGAATTACGATATAGAAATTATTGGAGAAGCTGGTAACGGGGCGATAGGTGTTGAAATGTATGAGCAATTACGTCCCGATGTTGTGACGATGGATATAACCATGCCGGAGATGTCTGGACTCGAAGCTCTCAAAGCCATCAAGCGTTTTGACCCTCAGGCCAAAGTGATCATGGTTTCGGCTATGGGACAGGAATGGCTGATGAAAGAATCGATTATAAGTGGAGCTAAAACATTTTTAGTTAAACCATTTAACGAGGGGTTCTAAGCTTTCCATCTTTGGTATAGGCAATGATTTTTAGGGGATTGGAATCAAATCTGTCATAGAATTCAGTGTGTAAAATTATAACTTAAAATCATAGGTAGTGGAGAATCTATTAGCTTGAATGATCATTAAGGTGGGTGCTTGGCATGACAATGAACAAAGAGAATAACGAGGCTAGTAATTTCGAAATAATTTTTAACACCAGTCCCATCGGGATGTTTTTACTCAATGAAAATTCGTTAATAGATGAGTTTAATGAGGTTGCGTCAGAGTATCTGGATCAAGAAGATGCTTTGGGTAAGCTTATTGGTAATGGGATTCATTGCCAAGGGAGCACAGAACATATTCAGGGGTGTGGTTTTGGACCGCAATGTCAAGCTTGTAAATTGCGAAGGGATCTCGATTTAGTCTATAAAACAGGGCAAGCTACGACACGGTTGGAATATTGCAAAGTATTGGTCCACAACAAAAAGAAAAGAAAGTTTTGGTTCCGGGTAAGTCTCACACCAATTATGATTAAGGGTAAACGCAATGTCGTCGCAGCGTTCGAAAATATTACGGATACCAAATTAGTAGCAGATTCGGCAAATAAGTATCAAGTTCTTTTGGAAAAAGCCCGGGATATTATTTTATTTATAGACATGAAGGGGAATATTCTGGAAGCCAATCAGGCAGCTATTCAAGCCTATGGTTACACAAGAAAAGAACTTCTAATCTTAAAGATCTTTGATTTCCGTGAGCGGGCTAACTTTACGTTAGAACAAATGAATCAGGTTGGGGAAGAGGGGATATTATTTGAGACTCATCATAGACGTAAAGATGGCAGTACTTTTCCGGTTGAGGTCAGTTCCTACGGCACATTGATTGAGGGAGAACGAGTTTTGGTGAGCATTATCCGGGATATCACGGAGTGGAAACAGGCCGAGAAATCGTTATTGGATAGTGAAAGAAGGTATCGCAGTCTATTTGAGGTAGCTCAAGATGGGATATTTCTTCACGAAATCCAGGGAGAGGAGCCGCACACATGTAAGATTATTGATGCTAACACAATGGTTTGTCAGCGAATGGGATATACCAAAGAAGAACTGTTAGGTTTTAGTGTCCTCGACTTTATATGTAACGCGGAAATGAAACTACATGCGGACACAAAGTCTATTAATTACAATTTCAGGGGTTTTGTTAATCCAGCTAATGAACCACTGGACTGCTTGGCGAA
>Ga0326727_10008101_pt1 | contig 26994 bp, 23 predicted proteins | sample MB2enrmetagenome_FD_207643 | JGI IMG/M metagenome (GOLD analysis project Ga0326727, IMG submission 207643) | Lab enriched peat soil microbial communities from McLean, Ithaca, NY, United States - MB29MY | ecosystem: Environmental > Terrestrial > Soil > Wetlands > Peat | place: USA: New York...
GTGGTCATTGCTTCGCTTCCTCGGTTCGTAACTCGTGACTCGTGATTCGTGCTCCGTGGCAACCTTCGAATCACGAACCACGAATCACGTCTCACGCTGGTTTGCTTCTCACGCTCGCGAAACCACTATGCCGTCCTGGTTCACCGCTACTTTGTAAAGCGTGAGCGGTTTTGGAGGAGGGCCGCTCACGTTGGCGCCCGTGTAGGCGTTGTAAACACCGCCGTGGCACGAGCAGTGAATCCGGTCGGCCTCGGGTTCGTACTTCACCGTGCAGCCCAGGTGCGTGCAAACCGCCGTCATTGAAATCCAGCGTCCGTCTTCGTGGTGAATCAGCAGTGCCGGCCGGGTGCCGAACTTGAACATGAGCACCGACCCCAGCGGCAGTTTCTGCGCGTCTTTCAGCGTCACCTCGGCTACCGCCGTCTCGCTCAGCGCCATTTCATTCGGCGAAGCCAGATAGCGGTAGACCGGATAGGCCAGCGCAGCCGCATAACAGATGCCTGCCGCGCCGGCCGCCGCCAGAAATGCCCTCCGCGTATTGCGGTCGCCGTTCTCTCCGGCATTCTCTTCGATAATCACCGTCGAACTTCTCAGGTCGCTCATCTTGAGGCTCCTGCGCGGTCAGGCCGCGCCCTCCATTTGCTTTTGTGCGCGCGCCACCACCGACACCAGCCAACCGATCACGCCCAGCCCGGCAACGAACAGCACCAGGAATAAACCCACCACGCCCCAGTTCGTTACGACTACGCGATCCCAAACGTCGTAGCCCTTATAGAGCAGCGTCACGTCGCGCACGCCGTCGCGATAGACAGTCAGCATGATCTCAAGCAGCACCGCAACCAGTACCCCGGCCCATCCCAGCCAACTCGGAGCGATCTTCCTTGCGCCGGCGAACGCTCCCAGCACGATCGCCACTGCCACAAGCAGCAACCATCCGTAGCCGGCGAATCCGGCAAATTTGTAGAACTCGTGGCCGGGAAACCCGTTTGCCAGGCCGACCTTTACGGCCTGCGGCTGCACGCTGGCCGCCCAAATGCCGGCAAGCAGATAAATCGCCCCAAACACGACGGCCAACGCGCCGCCCTGGGCGGCCATGTACTTCTTCTGCTCCGCGGTGAAGGTTGAGCGGCCCGCCAGGTACACAAGCCACAGGCCTGCGATAAACAATCCGCCGGCCAGCATCATCAGCCAGCGCGGCTCCAGCGTCGGATCGCCGCTGGGCAGGAACCGCCCCGCCGCCGAGGCCGAATACAGGTCGCGCCATACCTCGGGCCGCAGCATCAGCGTCATATTGGTCGAAAGCAGCCGGGCGACGCCGCCCGCCATCAGCCAGGCGATCAGTCCGATCCACCACGCCGATTTGCCCCTGTCGAGCCGCCCTGAAAACTGGTAAAGCAGCCAGTACACGATCATCAGCATGGGAATGATTGCGATCCAGTAAGCGCCGATGAGCACGCTCGAGGTGTAGAGCGCGCGCCCGTAGAGAACCTGCGAAAACAAAAGCGGCGGCACAGCGAGGTTGATCACGTAGGTCATCACCACCGTCAGCCTGTGCGCCAGCGCGCGTGCCGTGGTCATTGCCGCAGCCGAGCTGCTGAACAGGCTCAGCCCCACGGCCAGCAAAAGGCCGCCCAGCAACATTTCAACCGCCACAAAGTGCAATGACAGCGTAACGATGTGCAGCAGCTTCAGCAGCCAGACAGGAGCCGGCAAGGGAATTGGATCGACAGCAGGAAATGGGTTCATAAATTCCGGGAGATCCTTTCCGCTTCCTCCTTAAGTCATGAGAATTGCGGAAGCATTGTGGACAAGTTGTCTCCAAATTGAAACGGAAAAGACAACTTATATCGAGAGATAACGATGGGTCTGTGATTTTCGATACATCGGTCGGTGACTATTTCAAATACGCTGCCTTTAAACCCCGAGTCTGCGCGTTCCTGCGTGCCGCGCCTGGAAGAAGCGGCGTTGGCCGGGCACTTGGCGCAGGGGTTGAACAGGCGGTTAGGCAGGATTCCAAAGTGAGAAAAACCAATTCCTCGATGCAACTGACGCGCGCCGCGGATTACGGGGTCAGGGTGATGATCTACTTGGCGGCTGCCGGGGCGGAATCCCGGCTTTCGCTGGTCGATCTCGCTGCGGCGACCAACGCTCCGGTAAGCTTTCTCTCCAAGGTTCTTCAAACCCTCTCTCATGCGGGATTCATCACGTCGCGTCGCGGCCAGTCGGGCGGCTTCAGGATGTCGAGCCGGGGCCGCGCGGCGTCCCTGCTCGACGTCATCGAAGCCATCGACGGAAAAATCTGTCTTAACGTCTGCCTGGTCCCGGGAAAGTCCTGCGGCCGCAAGGCATCCTGCCCTGCTCATCCCATATGGGCTGACGCGCAGCGGGCCATGGTTCAGGTTCTGAGCCGGGCCGGGATTGCCAGCCTGGCTGCCGAGTCGATGGAACTCACCCTCGATAGCGAATCCCGGCAGCCGTCCTCGTCATGCCAGGCAGAGACGCTCGCCGAAAGTTAAGCCCCCGCGGTCGCAAGCGCTCGAACGTTGGAGTGATTTCACAAGTTGCGGAATCACCCGCCCGGCGCCGCGTTTTTGAAAGGGCACGACTTCAGTCGTGCCGATAAAGCCAGTAAAACGGATTGGGGCTTTAGCCCCTGAGGGATGGTTTTCGGGACTTCGGTTCGCTCAACGACTTTCCGCAGCCTGTTTCAGGTCCGATTTGCTGAAAAGGACGGCCGGCGCGGAGCCGGTATCAGCAGCCCCGGCCCGGCTCCGTTCCGAATTTGCAAATCCGGCCCGGGAGTGTTTCAATCGAATTAATTGAAACAGGGGTGCTCCCCGGCATTTTCATTGAGGTTCAAAAGAAAACGCCGTGCGTGGGGCTGAGAAATACCCTCGAACCCGATCCGGATAATACCGGCGTGGGAAGTTTTCTTTCATTCCGAGCGGCAATCTTCCTCATTAAGCGCAAGCTCCCTTGTTTCATTGGCAAAAGAAGCCAGGGAGTCTATGCGTTCCGCGTCACCATCTCCTTACCTTCGGGCCTCGTTTTTCACTCGGGGTTTGCCGGCGTTCGTCGTCTTGATCGCGAGCGCTCCGCACATTTTGTGGGCGCAGACTCAGTCGTCCGATGAAATCGCCGCCCAAAACCAGCAGCCCGTCGCATCCGCGCAATCCGGCAATCAATCGCCGGCAGCCCAGCAGAAGATCTCTCCCGTCACCACCACTGTCGTGGTCCACGGCGACATCGACAGCGACTATCTTCCCGAATCGGTGACTGTCGGCAATCTCACTGGCCTGGCCCAGAAAAATGCGCCTCTCTCGGCCACCGCCGTTACCCGCGACCTGCTCAACGACCAGGCTGCCCGGCTGCTCTCTGACGTGGTCGCTAACGATGCCTCGGTCGAAGACGATTACGTGCCCGTCGGTTACTACGGCGACTACCAGATTCGCGGATTCCCCATCGACCTGGCCACCGGCCTCGAGATCAACGGCCTGACCATTGCCGGCGAACAGGACGTTCCGCTTGAAAACAAGGAGCGCGTGGAGTTCATGCACGGCCTGGCCGGGATGACGAGCGGCGTAGCCTCCGGCGGAGGCCTGATCGGCTACGTCACCAAGCGTCCCGCTCCCATCAAGGCCATCGACGCCGCCACCGACCAGCGCGGTTCGGTTCTGGGCGCGGCTGATTTTGGCCGCTTCTTCGGTAGCCATCAGCAGGTGGGCGCGCGTATCAACCTCGCCGGCGAGCGCATTCAGACCTACATGAACGACACCCAGGGATGGCGCGCCGTGGGCGCAGGCGCGGCCGACTGGAAGATCTCGCCCCAAGCGATTCTCAAGGGCGACTTTGAATACCAGCACAAGACCGAGCGCGACGGCAGCGGATATCAGCTTCTCAGCGGAACGGCTCTGCCAGACATCGACCGCCTCTATCGCTCAACCATGCTGGGCGAGCAGTCGTGGGCTCCGCCCGATACCTATGACGTCTTCAACACCAACGCGCGCTTCGACTATCGCTTCCTTGGGGCATGGTCGGCCTTTGCCGCTGCAAGCCTCAGCCACTCGCTCATCCAGGACAACGTCATCTACGCCTACGGCTCCTCGATCGATCCCAACACGTATCTGCCCAACTGCCCCAACGCGCCCACGGCGCCGGCGTATTTCTTCTGCCCCGACGGGACCTATGGAATATATGACTACCGCAACCCCGGCGAGCTGCGCATCGACGCCGTAAGCGAAGCGATCCTGGCAGGCCGCATCAAAACCGGAGCCATCGCGCACAACATCGCTCTGGGCGTAGAGCTCTTTCTCCGCAGCGTGCAGCAGCCCGGCTTCTATACCGCCGCCAATCCCTACGACCCCAGCGGCATTGTGCAGGATGGCGCGGTCTACACCTACCTCGGCGCCGAAAACATCTACCAGCCGCTGGTGTCCTATCCCATCGAGAGCCCGGTGCAGAAGGCCGGCCCGCGCCGCCTGTGGGTAGATAGCCACCAGTCGTCGGCCGTTTTTGAGGACCGCGTCGAGCTGCCTCATCGCATCCAGCTCATCGCCGGCGGCCGCTACGACTCGCTCCGCGACCACAACTACTCGCTCTACGCCTCGTGCACCGATTTCACCGTGCCGGGTAACTGCCCGCTCGAGCCAACCGACAAGGGCGTGTGGCTGCCACAATACGCCGCCACTTACAGCCCAACCGAAAGCCTCACCCTGTACGCGAATTACGGCGTGCTGCTCTCGCTGGGACCGCAGGCGCCGTGGTGGGTCGATAACGGCAACCAGTTCCTCGCGCCCTACAACACGCGCCAGGTCGAGCTCGGCGCAAAGTACCAGCCGGACTCGCGCATCCTCATCTCCGGCGACTACTTTCACATGCGCGCGCCGTTCATCTATCCAAAAATGATTGCCGGACCTGACTCGACCTGCCCCTCCGGCTCCGCGGGCGATTTCTGCTTTGAATCGGAAGGCCGCGAAACCCACAACGGCGTCGAGCTCAACGCCGAGGGCCGCGCGGCGCGCTGGCTGCGCCTTAATGCCTCCCTGGCCGGCATCCACGCCGTCTCCGAGAACACCGGCACGCCCAGCTACGACAATCAGCGGGTCATCAATGTGCCGCGCGTGCACACCAACGTGTTTGCCAACATCACGGTTCCACGCGTGCGCGGCCTCTACGTTATGCCCGGCTTTGGCTACTCCAGCAGCAAAGAAGCCACGCGCGACGACGTGGTCAGCGTGCCCGGCTACAACCTCTTCAACCTGGGCCTGCGCTACACGCCCGGCGGCGAGCACGGCCGCGCCACCTTCCGCATCTACGCCAACAACATCACCAATAAGAAATACTGGTCCGACACCGGCGCCAGCTACGGCGACACCTTTATCTGGCTGGGCGCGCCAACAACGGTACGCCTCTCGGCGCACTACACGTTCTAAGCGCCCCTTCCCCGTGGCAAGGAAAACTCCCACGCTGTCATCCTGAGCGAAGTATGGCTCGCAATCGTTAGCGATTGCGACCCATACAAGTCGAAGGATCCGCAGTTGCCTTTTCCCGTTCCCAGCCCGCCAACTCGCCAACGTGTCCCACGAACCACGACGCACGAATCACGACTCACGACCCACGCTCTTCCGGTGTACACTTTCTCTTCCCGCAAATGCCCTCGTAGCTCTGCGGGATGAGGTTCGCATGATCAACATCCCTCGCTCATTTGCCTGTTGTGCCCTGGTTGCTCTCACCCTCTCACCTCTTGCACCTGCGCAGGCCCCGTCCTCTGATGCAGCTCAGCCCCGCCGCCCCATGACATTCGAAGACATGATGAACATGAAGCGCCTCGGCGAGACGGCCGTTTCGTCGGATGGCAAGTGGCTGGCGTACAGCGTCACCACCGTCGACCTCGCCCAAAACACCAAAACAGCGGAACTGTGGCTGCAGGCAATCTCAGGTGGAGAGCCGTTCAAGATCGCCGTAGCCCAGCCCGGCGACAGCAACCCCGAATTTGCGCCCGACAACAAGCACATTCTCTTCGTATCCGGCCGCGAAAACGGCCAACAGCTCTGGCTCGCCGACTTTGACCCGGCAACCGGCGCAACCAGCAACGCGAAGAAGCTCACCAGCATCTCCACCGGGGCCGACAGCCCCAAGTGGTCGCCTGATGGGCGCTCTGTTGTTTTCACCTCAGCCGTTTATCCGGACTGCCCGGCAATCACTACGGCCGATTTCGTCGCAGGAGACCGTTGCAACAAAGAGAAAGATGCCGCCCTCGCCGCCAGCAAGGTGAAGGCCCAGATCTTTACTCAGCTCCTCTACCGGCACTGGAACCACTACACCGGAGAGAAGCGCTCGCACCTCTTCCTCGTCTCGGTCGATACCGGCGCCATGCGCGACCTCACGCCCAACGATCCCCACGACGTTCCGCCGTTCTCGCTTGAGGACTCGAGCTGCGGCTGCGACTTCTCGCCCGACTCAAAGGAGCTGGCCTTCACCGAGAATCCCGATCCCGTGCCGGCAATCTCCACCAGCGCGCAAATCTACACCCTCGACCTAACCGATCCCTCGTCCAAAGCGAGAAAGATATCGACCTCGGCCGGCGGCAACTTCAATCCCGCCTACTCGCCCGATGGCAAATACATCGCCTGGCGCTCGCAGGCGCGGGCCGGGTATGAGAGCGATAAGTTCCGGTTGTGGCTTTACGACCGCGCGTCAAAAACGGGTAAAGACTTGCTGCCGAAGTTTGATAACTGGGTGGATGAATTGGCGTGGCTCCGGAGCTCTCGTGGACTCTACTTCACGAGTGCCAACCACGGCGAAGAGGGAGTTTACCTCGTAGGCGTTCATGCGGTTGACGGTCCGAGTCTGATTGCCACAGGCGGTGAATTCAGTGATATCAGAACTATTCCAGTCAAGCTAGATCGCCCAACCATAGAACCGCCCGAAGGCATTCTCGCCTCGATGATGAATGTCGATCGGCCCTCCGAGGTTGTGGCAATCGACATAAATGACACAACGCACCCGGCGGAGGAGCAGCCGGAAATCACACAGATTGATTCGATGATCTTCCCTATCACTCATCTAAACGATGGTTTATTAGCACAGCTCGACCTGCCAGCGCAGCCATGTCTGGCGATCTGTGCGCCGGACAATCCAAAAGCTCAAAAGAACACTAACAACGGGCGTCAACGAATGGAGTCCTTCTGGTTCACCGCCAAAGACGGCGTCAAGGTCGAGGGCTTTCTCATTCGGCCGCCGGGTTTCGACCCCGCGAAGAAATACCCCGTCAAATTCCTCATCCACGGCGGACCCGAGGGCGACTGGGGAGACGACTGGAGCTATCGCTGGAACGCCGAGTTATTTGCCGCCAACGGCTACGTAGTGATCATGATCAACTTCCGTGGCTCGACCGGCTACGGCCAGGCCTTTGTGGACGCCATCAACGGCGACTGGGGCGGCAAGCCCTTCACCGACCTGATGACCGGGCTCGACTATGCCGAAGAGCATTACCCCTTCATCGACAAGACGCGCGAGTGCGCACTGGGCGCGAGTTACGGCGGATACATGGCCAACTGGGTGCTGGGCCACACCGACCGCTTCAAGTGCATCGTCTCGCACGACGGCATGTTCAACGCCGAGTCGGCTTTTGGAACCACTGAAGAAGACTGGTTCAATACCTGGGAGTTCAAGGGCCACCCATGGGACTACTACGGCAAGCCCGGGGCCCCCGCGGACGGGTCTTCGTCCGTGGGGTGGAAGCCCGACTCCGAGAACCCGTACCGCAAGTGGTCGCCGTCGCTCTCGGCCAAAAGCTTCAAAACGCCCACGCTGGTGGTTCACGGCCAGCTCGACTACCGGCTCGACGTGAGCGAAGGCTTCCAGCTTTTCGACACGCTGCAACTGCTCGGCGTGCCCTCCAAGATGCTCTACTTCCCCGACGAGGGCCACTGGGTGCTGAAGCCGCAGAACGCGCAGCTCTGGTACAAGACCGTCAACGACTGGGTCGACCAGTGGACGGGAAAAGCGGCAAAGTAGGGCCGACGGGTGCAATTCGGTGCAATCGGACCAATGTATAGCGAATTTAGCGAAGTTATGAACTTGTCATAACTTCGCTAAATTCACTAAATATGCCCCTGAATGACGGTTCGCATGGGAAGCGCATCCCTCAGGGGCTAAAGCCCAGACATTATCTGACGGTTTTCGGCACGACTGAAGTCGTGCCCTGATACAAAGCCCTTGGGTTTCGGATTTGTCAGACCTCTTTGAGGTCCCCAAGGAGGAACCTTCGCGCCCTCACTTCCCGAAGAACTTCTCCACATCCGCGATCGACGCCGTCATCCTGTAGGGCGGCAGCGACTGCAGAAATATCTGCCCGTACCTCTGCGTCCTGATGCGCGGATCGAGCAGCACCAGCACGCCGCGGTCCTCAAGCGAGCGGATCAGCCGCCCGAATCCCTGCTTGAGCGTGAGCACGGCCTCGGGCACCTGGTAGTCGAAGAACGGCTTTCCGCCCTCCTCTTCAATGGCCTTCATGCGCGCCTGCACCACGGGGTCCGATGGCACCGCAAACGGCAGCCGGTCGATGATCACGCAGCTCAGCGCCTCGCCCTGCACGTCCACTCCCTGCCAGAAACTCGACGTGCCAAACAGCACCGCATTTGGCGTCGACCGGAACTCCTCGAGCAGCGCCTTGCGCGGAGCGGTTCCGTGCAGCAGGATGGGAAAGTCGAGCACCGGCAACAGCCGCTCGTAGAGCGCGCGCATCTGCGAGTACGACGTGAACAGGCAAAAAGCCCTTCCGCGGCTGAGATTCAGAACCCGCTCGATGGTCTTTGCGGCAGCCTCAACAAACTCGGGCGTGCGCGGGTCGGGCATCTGCTGAGGCAGATACAGCAGCGCCTGCTCGCCGTATCTGAAATGCGACGGCACGACCAGCTCGCGCGCTTCTGCCAGGCCCAGCCGCTTGCGCAGATGCTGAAAGCCCCCCTGCACGGTGAGGGTGGCCGAGGTAAGCACCACCGTGGGCACCTGCTCAAAGACCTGCTCGCTCAACAGCTGCGACACGTCGATGGGCGTGGCCTGCAGATGAATGGCAGCGCTGCCTCGCTGGTTGAGTCGATTTGGCGGCGCACCTGTCGAAGCTACCCGCGAAAGCTCGTCCGCCAGTCGATTCCCGGAATTGTTTCCCTCAGGGGCTAAAGCCCTGCTCATATTAAGAGCTTTATCGGCACGACTAAAGTCGTGCCCTTTCAAAGCGCCGCTGCCATGCCCTTTCAAGGCGCTGAGCGATGCTCGCTGCGCCATCCCTCCCCCGCGCCGCTCGATCCAGAACACCATGTTCGAAGCCGGCGCTTCGAGCATGAATTTCAGATCCCCGGCCAGCAGCGCGGCGCGGTTTTTCAGGCCCGAAGCTTCATCCACGTCTGAGAGCCGGTCGAATTCGGCCTCAATCTGGCGCAGCGTGGCGCGCACCGAAAGATACAAATCGCCTGAGGATTCGAGGAACGCCTCGCGGTCCGCAAAGGGATGCCGCCCGTCGCCGCCCACCGGCAGCGCCGCAAAGAACATTCGGGTGCGGTCGCGCAACTGCTGGGTGAGGGCCGGCAGCGGGCTCGCGCCGGTTTTGCCGCGCAGCAGCACATCGGCGTCGCGGGCGAAATCCTCAAAGCGCATGTTTGAGAGCGAGCGCCCGAAGTATTGCGAGGCCACTTCTTCAAGCTCGTGAGCCTCGTCGAAGACCACCGCCGCCGCTTCAGGCAGAATGCCCGCGTCGGGCGCGCCCGATGCCATCTGCCGAACGGCGTAGTCGGCGAAAAACAGGTGGTGGTTCACGATAATGATGTCGGATTCGGCCGCCCGCCGCCGCATCTCGGTAATAAAGCAGCGGCGATAGTCAGGGCATGTTGAGCCCAGGCAGGCTTCTGAGCGCGCATCCAGCTTGCCCCACAGCGAGCTTGTCTCGGGCAGAGCAGAAAGCTCGGCCCGGTCGCCGGTCTCGGTCGTCTTCTCCCACTCGGCAATCTGCTGGTACTCGTCCACCTCCTGCAGGCCGGTAAGGACAGGTATGTCGCGCAGCTTATAGAGCTTGTGCTTGCACAGGTAGTTGGCCCGGCCCTTCATATAGCACACTTGCAGCTCGCCCAGCAGCGTCTCCAGGAAGGGAACGTCGCGGAAATAGAGCTGATCCTGCAGCGCCTTGGTTCCGGTGGAGATGATAACCCGCTGACCGGTGCGCAGCGCCGGCAGCAGATAGGCCAGCGTCTTGCCGGTGCCTGTTCCTGCCTCCACAATCAGGTGCCGGCGCTCAGCCAGCGCCCGCTCCACGGCCTTGGCCATCTCCAGTTGCCCGGGCCGGTACTCATAGGGCAGCGGACTCTGCGCCAGGATGCCGCCGGGCGCAAAAAACTCATGCAGCGTGGGCAGCGACCGGGTTTGGGCCGGGGTTGAAGGCATGAGGGCGCGTTCCTCCATCATAGAGGCGCAGACGCGCTGGAGCTCCGTGTGCAGCTCAGACCTCGGCAGTTGTGGGGTCGATAACGGAACGGACCTGGGCGACGCTGTTGGCCGGGAAGCCGCCCTGCGCGGCGTGTTCGCGCACAAGTGCTTCGTTCGGAGCGATATAGATGCAGTAGATTTTGTTGTCGGTCACGTAACTGTGCAGCCACTGAATCTCGGGACCGAGCTTGCGGAGCACGCCGCACGAGGTTTGCGAGATGGCTTGAAGCTGTTCAGGAGATAGCGATCCGACGCTGGGGATCTCGCGCTCGATGACGAATTTGGGCATTGTTGCCGCCTCCTTTTGAGGGGAATGTCAAGCAGTGTACCGGGAAGCGGCGCAGAATGGGCAGGGAAATCTTGTCTGCGACGAGGGAGTGCTGACGCCGGATAGACTAATTGAGGTGCTCATAGCATCGAGCCATCGTCAGGGAGAAATTTTTGCCAACGTATCGCAGATCGGTTGTGCCGGCGCGGGCCGGGGCTGGAGGCCTGCCGCTGGTGGCCATTGTGGGCCGCCCCAACGTGGGCAAATCCACACTCTTCAACCGCCTCACGCACAGCCGCCGCTCCATTGTGGGAGACGAGCCCGGCATCACCCGCGACCGCATCTACGGCGAATACGAGTGGGCCGGCCGCCACTACCGCCTGGTCGACACCGGCGGCATGGTGCCCGACGATCCCGAGCTCATCCCCACCGAGATCTACAACCAGGCCCGCGTGGCGCTCGATGAAGCCAGCGCGCTGGTGATGGTTGTGGACGCGCGCACCGAGCTTGCCAGCCCCGACTACGATCTCGCCCGCCTGCTCGCCCGCACCGGCAAGCCGTTGTTCCTCGCCGTCAATAAAGTTGAAGGCGAAGGCCTCGCCGCGGAGGCCGAAAACTTCCGCCGCCTCGGCATTCGCGAGGTCTTCGCGATCAGCGCAGAACACGGCCAGAGAATCGGCGAGCTGCTCGACGCAATTGCAGACGCGGTGCCCGAGTCCGCGGCCGGGGAACCCGCCGCCGAAGAGCCGCCGCCCGAAGAATCCGAGGAGCTCGACCCCAGGGGCCGCAAGAAGACCCGCACCCACGGCGAGTTCGAGCAGCATGAGACCTCGGTGGCCATCATCGGCCGGCCCAACGTGGGCAAATCCACCCTGCTCAATGGCCTCACCGGTACTTCGCGCGCCATCGTCTCGCCCGTCGCCGGAACCACGCGCGACGCCGTCGACGAAGTGGTCGAGTTCGAAGGTTCCACGCTACGGTTCGTCGATACGGCCGGCATCCGCCGCAAGGGCAAGACGCACCTGATGGCTGAGAAGCTGAGCGTAGTCATGGCCCGACGCCATCTTGAGGCCGCCGACGTGGCCCTCCTCATCATCGACGCCACAGAGGGCGTAACCGCCAGCGACGCCACCATCGGCGGATACGCGCATGAGAGCGGCCGTAGCGTCATCATCGTCGTCAACAAATGGGACGCGGTCACCACCGGCCGCACTGACGGCAAGCCCCCCGCCGATCGCGCCATCTTCGAGCGGCAACTGCGCTCCACGCTCAAATATCTCGACTACGCGCCAGTCATCTTTCTATCGGCGCTCGAAGCCAGTACCAAGGGAGCAGGCCCGCAAAACAAGGCCATGGCCCGCCTGCTGCACGAGGTCAAGAAGGTCGCAGCCGAGCGCCGCAAGCGCGTCACCACCGGCCAGATGAACCGTTTCCTCGACAAAATCGACTTCCAGCGCGCGCCCGTGCCCATGGCCAAGCGCATCCGCATCTTTTACATGACGCAGGCCGCCGTCGCCCCGCCCACCTTCGTGCTCTTTACCGACCGCGACATCAAACTCCACTTCGCCTTCGAGCGCTTCCTCGAAAACCAGATCCGCGAGTCCTTCGGTTTTGAAGGCACGCCGATCTGGTTCAAGGTGAAGGCGCGAAATGCTGAAGACAGGGAGTAGCAACAAGCCTCCGTGGGCAGCCCACTCATTTTGTGCCAGGCGCAAAGGCAGTCTTCGGCGGGGGCGATCGTCCGGTTCTTCCTGGTCCGCCAGCCGCTCCACGCCAGAAGCGCCTTAATACCCCACCGGCCGCCCATCCGTGCCTTGTGATCTTCGTCCTATTGGGGCCTCGCTGCGGGCGGTTATGATTCTCTGTTTTCTGAAAGCTGAGGTGTGCCCATGGGTTCCAGGACTTCCCGCCGCAATTTTCTCTCTGCCGGCATTTCCGCCGGATTGCTGGCTCCTTTGGCCGGCGCGACTCCGGTTTCGAGACTGCTCAATCCGGCTGATGACAGGGCGCCTTCGAGCGCGCCGGTAAAGCTGGCTTATCGAACGCTCGGGCGCACCGGGCTGAAGGTGACGACGATTGGCTTCGGCTGCATGATTACCTCGGACCCCAGCGTGGTGGAGCGCGCCGTGGACCTGGGCATCAATTATTTCGACACGGCCCGCGAATATCAGAACGGAAACAACGAGCGGATGGTGGGCGCGGCATTGGGCGCAAAGCGCAAGCAGGTAGTGCTCTCCACGAAGACAGAAGCATCGGACAAAGCGGGTATGCAGCGGCACCTGGAGCAGAGCCTGCGCGAGTTGAACACCGATTACATCGACATCTGGTATCTGCATGGGATGGACAGTCCCGATGCGATTCGCGACGAGATGATCGAAATGCAGCAGCTTGCCAAGAAGCAAGGCAAGATTCGCTTTGCCGGGGTGAGCACGCACAGCGGACAACAGCAGGTTATGCAGTGGATGGCGAAGCGGGGCGCGTTCGATGTCGTGCTGGCGGCCTACAACTTCACCATGGACCCTGCGATGGACCAGGCGATTGACGCGGCCGCGAAGGCGGGGCTGGGCGTAGTGGCCATGAAGGTGATGGCGGGAGGATTCCGCAAAGTGAGGCAGGGCGGCGCGTTGGGCCAGAAGCTGACGCAGCCGGGCGCGCTGCTGGCCGCGCTGAAATGGGTGGTGAGCAAGCCGGGCGTGGCGACAGCGATTCCGAGCATGACCGACATGGATCAGCTCGACGAGAACCTGAAGGCCATGCAGGCGCCGCTCTCGGCCAGCGAGCAGAAGATTCTTGCCGCGCATCTTGAACAGATCGGGCCGCTCTATTGCCGCATGTGCGGCGCGTGCGACGGCGGCTGCAAGGAGGGTCTGCCGGTGGCGGATGTGCTGCGTTGCCTGACATACGCGGATGGATACGGGCAATTTGCGCTGGCACGCGAGCGTTACGCGAAGCTGGGACAGGCACGGACGGTTCGGTGCGCAGATTGCGCGGGGTGCACGGTCGACTGCCCCCACGGCGTGCACGTAGCCAGCCGGATGGCGCGCGCACAGGAGCTGTTCGGGTGAGAGCCAAGGCATTGCTGCTGGCCTTGCTGCTCACGGCTGGAACGGCCGGCGCGCAAGATGTTCTTGATTGCCGCCTTGCGCCTGGATGGGAGCAGACAGGAGCAACGCGGCAGTACGCTGCCGACAATCTTTATGACTACAAGGACGGCGGCGCGGAAGGCTACCTTGCCTTCGGCTTTGTGCGCATGACGGGGATTGATTGCAAGGCCGGCGCCAACACGCTGACCATCGACGTCTCCGAAATGACGGACGAGGATGCGGCGTACGGCATTTTCACGGCGAATATGGATCCGGCGCAGCCGATTGCGCCGATTGGCATGGGTGGACAGATCGCCGCGCAGAGCGGGAGCTTTGCCAAGGGAAAATACTACGTGGAAATTGTGGAGGTGGCTGCCGTTTCCAGTGCGAACGATGCCCCGCTGTTGAAGGCTTTGGCCACCAGGATGGAGGCGCGCCTGGAAGGCCGCACTGCGCCGCCTGAGCCGCTCAAGTGGTTTCCGCCGGCAGATCTCGTCTCTCAACGGATGGTTCCCGAGAGCGTGCTGGGGCTGCGGCAACTCAAGCGTGGTTTCGTGGCGAAATACAAACAGGGACAGGCGTTCATCGTGGTGGAGAATTCGCCGGAGGAGGCGGCCGCGGCGATGAAAGCATTGCGCGAGCATTTCGCTGGGGCAGCGGCGGCGCAAATTGGCGACGAAGGTTTCGCGGTGAAGGTGCAGTATCTTGATGGCCTGTGCATCTTCAGAAAAGGGCGCGTGGTGGCCGGGTACGCGAATTTGCCCGACGCGGAGCAGGCGGCTGTGCAGGCGGCGCAACTGGCGCCGCGGATTCCTTGACGGACCGCTTCGAGGAAGATTGGCTCACTTTTATGCGGAGTAGATTTCGAGCAGCGCGCGTGCGGCTCGAAACGATTTTGCCGGGCTCGCCTGAGCCCCAGCCTGCGCACACAGCAATCCAAAGAGAATGAATCCAAATGCGAGCCTGTTACTCACGACACGCATCATAGTCCTACTGGGCAAATCCGCGTTTCGCCCAGCTCCGGAAGTGGACCGTTGAGACACTGGCAAACCAGTCCCGTCAGCGGGGCCGTCGCCTTGTGACTCCCGTCACGCCTGTCGCCGGTATTCCTCAGAATCGTCGAGATTCATTCTTGAATACCCTTGGGGGGTATGGTATAAAGACTCTGGCGGCTACTGTCGTCAAGACGACGATCGCCGAGAAACGAATGATGAGAACCGATACCGCGCTAGAACCTCCGCGATTCAATGCCCCAAACGCTCTTCTTGCTGAGCAGCCGGGACTGGAATCGAAGAGCGCTCTCCTGCGCTGTGACGGTGAGGCCCGCGATTACAGCGGTTCCAGGATTGCTATACCCCGGAGCCGATACAGATAAGTCGTCCCGACTCCAAGAAGGGACGACCCTGCAAAAAAGCTAGATAGGGTACGTTTATCCTGGAACTGCTCTAGCCTTCTGCTTTTCGCCTGCTCGCTGCTCACAGTGCGCGACTCCGTTCGAGTGAGTGAGCAGAAACAACCCGGGAACCCAAACCAACCGGCGTCTCTACCCACCCCTCCTTAGACAAAAGTCTGGCCGACTTATGCCTCGGTCGCGGACTCCGCACCCTCTGGTGCTGAGGCCCGCCCGCCGGGACCGCATCCGTATGCCGGAAGGAGGACGTCATGACCCAGAACATTCTCACCTTTTCCCTCCGCCGCAAGGGCACTCTCGCCTGCGTGTGGCACGAAACCGGAAATCCGGCCCGGCCGCTGGCCTGCAAGTGGATTCTGCGTGAGCAGACGGCGGCCGACTCCATTCCTGCGCACACGGCGGAAGACTATGTCCGCCGTATGTGCGCCTGAACCCGGCGTGACATCGTTAAGTTGGTCAATCGTACCGTCCTCAATCGAATAGGGGCAGAAAAGTGCTGTAATGGATGGTTAAAAGCCCCTGGAACGTCAAATCTGCGAGAATTCCGGTGGTATCGCGCATGGGCACCGAAACAGGACCGTCTTCTACCGCCGCGAGCGAGCGTCAACTCCGCGACGCCAGCTTAGCCATGCGCCTCTCTCTGTTTGTCGGCGTTTTGATGCTGGCCGGGAAGATGAGTGCCTATCTGCTTACAGGCTCTGCCGCCATTTTTTCCGACGCTGCGGAATCGGTGGTGCACGTAATCGCCGTCGCATTTGCGGTCTTCAGCCTCTGGCTCAGCATGCGGCCCGCGGTTCCCAGGTTCCAGTACGGATACGAACGCATCACCTTTTTTTCCGCCGGTTTTGAAGGCGCAATGATCGTGTTGGCCGCGGGTAGCATCCTGTATACGACCATCCAGAAACTACGGCACGGATTCTATCTTGAGAATCTCGGCAACGGCATGTTTCTGATCGTTGCCGCTGGCTTGCTCAACGCCGGCCTTGGCTGGTACCTGGTGCGGATCGGCAAACGCAATCACTCTCTGATCCTCGAGGCCGACGGCAAACACGTCCTCACCGACAGCTGGACCAGCTTCGGAGTGGTCGCCGGTCTTCTGCTGGTGATGCTTACCGGATGGAAGTTCTTCGATCCCCTGGTTGCCTTCGCCGTCTCCGCCAACATCCTCTGGTCCGGCGGTCGCCTCATGTGGCAGTCAATCAACGGGTTGCTCGATTACTCGGATCCCAAGGTCGGGCACCAGATTCGCCACCAGCTCGACGCCATCTGCGTCGATCTTGGAGTGCAGTACCACGGCGTGCGCTTCCGCACAACCGGCCGCCGCCAGATGATCGAGGTCCATCTCCTCTTCCCGCAGGCAATGGCGCTGGGCGAAGCGCATCGCCTGGCGACTCTGGTTGAAGAACGCCTGTCGCAGGATCTCGACGTGCCCTCTGAGGTGACCACCCACCTTGAATCTCTCGAAGATCACTCCGAGGTCCACCGGGTGCAGCACTATACCGGCCGCCCCGAGTGACGGTCCGGCAAGCTGCACGCGTCCACCGAATTCGAATCCCTTTGTGTCAGCGGCCCTGGAACTGGTTGCATAAATGGCCTTGCAAAAGGGCACGTGTTTACTCGTGCCGATAAGGCTCCCCAAGATGAGTGCGGGCTTTATAGGCTGCGGAAAAACACGCCGGGATCCGGTCTTGTATCAAGGCACGAGTTTACTCGTGCCGATACGGCCCCCCAAAATGAGTGCGGGCTTTATTGGCTGCGGAAAAACACGCCGGGATCCGGTCTTGTATCAGGGCACGAGTTTACTCGTGCCGATGAGCTTCACAAAATCGAGCCCGGGCTTTAGCCCCTGCGCGAATCCTCGGCAATCGCAATTGCTGTTTATGCACCCGGCTCCGGGGGCTACGCAACAGCGCCTCTTACGGCTTGCCAGGCTGGTGCTGCGACGAACTCTCTGCCCCCGCAAGGTTGCGGATGTGCACCGTGGCCTCGACTTCAGGAACCGAGCCGTCGTTTACCTGCACCTGGATTGGCTTTCCCAGAACCAGGATGCGGATCGTAGCCTTGCCCCGGCCGGGAACTACAACGCGGCGCGTCTCGGTTGGGCCCGAGGTGCTCACCGCGACCGGCACTTCAGCCGAAGCGTATCCCGAGTTCGCAATGTCGACAGCAACCAGCGTGTTTCCCGCCTGCGCCGGCTCAGGAAACACGCCGTCTAGGCCCAGATCGGGCAATCCCTTGTCGGCATTCACCCAGTCCGCAAAAAACCATGAGAGATCGCGGTTCGAGGCGCTTTCAAGCAGCTTCTCGAATTTGGAGTCCGGCGGAACGGAGCTGCTCGTTCCTGCCTCATCCAGAGCGGCATAATATCCCCGCAACGCCGCCGAAAGTGCGCCGTCTCCGACCATGTCCCTCAGCATCCACAGGACATAGGCAGCCTTGGTGCGATAGTAGGCCGGCGACCAGGCCTGCGCCAGCGGCTGGCCCGCGCTCTCGCCGGGGCTCGATGGCTCGGCAAGCGCAAGCGCCGCGCGCGTCGACTCAAGCGACTCCAGTGCGCGGGTGCGGCTGTTTTGTTTTTCAAGCCACAGCGTGCCCATGAAGTAAGCTGCGCCCTCGTCGAGCCATTCAGGAGGCGCAGCCTTTGCGCCGGGAAGCCATGCATGGGTCATTGCGTGGGCAAGCACGCTTTCAAGCTGGTCTCTGCCCTTGCTCGTGACCGGCGTGGCCAGCAGCGCGCCCGATTCAAAGGGCGCGTCGTCCTGGTCGGGCAAGTCGAGAATCGTGAGCTCCGCGCGCGGTTGCTTGCCCAGCCATCCGGTCAAAAAGGGTGAAACCGCTGCCGTGGCTGACGTCCAGCTTTCAATGTTGTTCTCATCCGCGCTCGCCGTCCATAGCGTGGCATTGGTGGCCTGGTGCGCCGTTCGCATGGCCACAAACAGGCTCGGCGAAGCGAAACCGAGTGTGGTGTCGCCCGTGTCCGCGGTTGCAACTCCAGGCACCCCCTCAACCGGATTCGGCGGATCGACCACGGTGAGCGCCACCGCGCGGCCATTCACCAGCGCGATCGCCGGCGCCTGGCCGTGCGGAAACTCGTCGGTCAGCCGCAGCCTGAAGCGCGCGCTCGCAGTGCGCAGCTTCACCTCGCCAACCTCGTCGAAAAGCCGCGCCCCGTCACCCAGTATCACCGGCTCGGCCGCAACCGGATACCAAACCACGTTTCCGAATCCGCGCAGCCCGGTAAAGTCCAGGCCAATCCCGTCCCAGTCGGAGTGCAGCGCAAGTTCATCGGGCGTGCCGAGCGCGGTCAACCGCTGTGCACTCGGCGTGATTGAGCCGGAATAGGTCGCGCCTACCTCGATGGTCGCCCCGGCGGCAAGCGGCTGCGCAAGCGTAATGGCAGCCTCGTGCAATTGGCCCGTGTGGTCGGTGTCTGCGTTAAGCGTCGTCAGGGTGAACGGCACGTCTTTACCGTCCAGATGAATGCGTTCCCACTTGAGAGTCGACGAAATCTCGAGAGGAATATGCGCCAGCGGAGCCTTGCCGTCGTTGCGCACCTTCAGCAGCGCGCGCACGGCCATGCTGTTCTTCGCCGGATCGAGATGCACGTCGAGATCGTAAGCGGTGAACGTTACGGCGTCGCGCTCGGCGTCACTGGCGGTGGGCGCCGTCACCGTGGCGCCCAGCGTCGCAGCCTCGCCGACGGTAGTCGTCGTCTCGCCATTCTCGTCGGTCGAGCGCGAGAAGATCACCTTGCCGCCCGGCGCCTGAGCTTCCGGCTGCTGCGTCGATTGTTGTTGCGCCGCCGGCTGCTGCGCCGGTGTTTGCGCTTGCGCCTGCGAGGTTAGAGCCTGAGGAGCGTTTTGCGCGGCCAGCAATCCCGCGAACACGCCAAGCGCCGCAATGGGCGCGAAAACCAATTTCATGAACCGAGACCTCTCTGTTTCTTGCGTGCAGCGCCGCCACTTCGTGGGGCAGACTCTTGGACGGGATTCTGGGCCGAACGCATTCGCCGCTGCCGCGCGGCTTCATACAGTACAACCGCCCCGGCCGCCGAAACGTTCAGCGAGCTCACCCCGCCTGCCATGGGAATGCGCAGCAGATGGTCGCAGGTGCGCTTCACCAGGTCGTGCAGCCCCGCGCCCTCGCGCCCCAAAACGAGAACCATGTCGCCGGTCAGGTCGAAACGGTCGTAGTCGGTCGACCCGCGCTCGTCCAGACCCACCACCCACAGGTTCTGGCGCTTCAGTTCTTCGAGGGCGCGAACCAGGTTCACCACGCGCGCAATGCGCAGATGCTCGGCCGCGCCCGCGCTCGCCTTCACCGCGGCTGGGCTCAACGGAGCCGAGCGCCGCTCGGTGATCACCACGCCGTCCACTCCCGCGCCATCGGCCACACGCAGCAGCGCGCCAAGGTTCTGCGGATCCTCAACCCCGTCAAGCGCCAGCACCAGCCGCGCCGCGTTCGGCCTGGCCGTGTCTGCCGCGAACAGATCTTCAATGGCCAGGAAATCCTGCGGCCGCACATACGCCACCACGCCCTGGTGCGCGCTGGTCTCGGCCACCTGCGTCAATTGCTCGCGCGATTCGCTGCGCACGCGTACGCCCTTCTCGCGGCACTGGGCGATGAGCTTCTCCAGCCGGTCGTCGTGGCGTTCGCGCGCCACCATCACGTGATCGAAACGGCGCTTCCCGGCGCGCAAAGCCTCTTCCACCGGGTGCAGGCCGTAAAGCAGGTCCATGAGTAGATTTTAGTGGGCCAGGGCTAAGGAAGCCGGCTTGTCCGACTGGCTATTCTGAAATCGCATTTCCAGCGCGGTCTCGATAGCTAGATACCTTCATGATTCACGATCTCGGTCCTCGTTGCGTCCGGACGGAGTCTTGGCAATGCAAATGTCGGGATGCACTGCCAGGAGCGCGCGAGTGAACCAAGCGCAGAATTAGCAGAACAAGAAATATGACTACGGCGAGGCCACCCACAATGCCAGCCCACTCAATGGCTAATGGGAAATATCCCTCGGCCAATTCCAACCCTACTTCCGGTACCCCAACTTCCAGTCTCGCCTCTCCGTCGGGACCATTTACCTCTCGATGCACGTTCACGATAATTCTCTGGCGCACCCTTTGCTGTGGATGGTACTCCCCGAGCTCAACGATGTTAGAGCCATCGAGTGAACTATCGTAGGTCCCTTGGTCAATTACCTGACCTTGACTGTCGACGATTTCCCAATCCAAGTCTACCTTTGTCTCCCGGCTTGGAAACTTATTAAGCCAAGAAAGGCTCACTTGGTAGGTGCCATTGAGTTCCGGCTTAAAGTAACGGGAAACAAACTGGCCGCGTCGGAGGAAGATTGGCTCCGATATTGGCTGAGAGTTATGCGTATACGCCCACAGCAGGAGGCAGCCCAATGGAAGCAGTCCGACGCCAATTAAGAACCAACCAATTCTGATTGCATTGTTTGTAGATAACCACCTATTCATGACCGTCCCTTCCGGGAGCAAAATCTTGGTAGTCGATTATGAGCCTCCGAATGCCTACGAGAGCGCCCTCCGGAGTGGGCGCGAGCCAGGAAAGCGACGGAAACTCGGAACAAAGGCCCACATGTTCGTCGTCCTCTGGCGACCAAATTACGCGGTAATGATACTCGTCGTTCGCCTTATCCATTGCCATCCTAATTATCAGGGCAACTGCCGGATAAAGTCTGTGACAATTTCCGCCGCCGGCCGAGGCTCCTCCTGCAGTTGCAGGTGCGGGCCATCGATCTTGCCCCGAGGAATTGAACCGGCTTTCACAACCCGCGCCTAAAATGAACTTTGCGGGCGTTGGCCGATCGCCCCGCGCCGGCCGCAGGAGGTTCACATGAGGCTCCCACGGGCGATTCGCAATCTGCGTGCGCTCCCCAGGCGCTTTCGCCAGGCGCGGATGATGGCGCGTTCCATCCAGTGGCGCAAGTATCCCATTCTCGCGCACATCATTCCTACGCGCCGCTGCAATCTCTCCTGCTCCTACTGCAACGAGTACGACAGGGTTTCGAGCCCTGTGCCCACGGCCGAGATGATGCGGCGCATCGATCTGCTCGCGGCGCTGGGCACGGGAATCATCACCTTCAGCGGGGGCGAACCCCTTTTACATCCCGACCTTGACGACCTGATCCGACGCATCCGCGGCCACGGCGCAATCGCCACCATCATCACCAACGGGTATCTGCTGAGCCCGGAACGCATCCAGCAATTGAACCGCGCCGGCCTCGATCACCTGCAGATCAGCATCGACAATTTGCAGCCCGACGGCGTCTCCAAGAAGAGCCTCAAGGTTCTGGACAAGAAGCTCGAGTGGCTGGCCGAATACGCCAATTTCGACGTGAACATCAATTCGGTGGTGGGCTCGGGCGTGGCGCATCCTGAAGACGCGCTCACCATCACGCGCCGCGCGCTGGAACTGGGCTTTGAGACCACGGTGGGCGCCATTCACGACCACACCGGGCAACTGAAGCCGCTGGCCGGAGAGGAGCGGAGCGTTTACGACGCCATTCACAATGAACGCAAGGCCGGCTTCATGGCCTTCGCCTACGACAGTCTCTTTCAAAAAAACCTCGTCGCCGGCCAGCCGAACCAGTGGCAATGCCGCGCCGGCAGCCGTTATCTGTACATCTGCGAGGACGGGTTGGTCCATTACTGCTCGCAGCAGCGGGGTTACCCGGCGATTCCCCTTGAGAAATACACCAAAGAGGACCTGGAGCGCGAGTACTCGACAAAAAAGGCCTGCGCGCCGTTTTGCACGGTTTCATGCGTGCATCGTGTGGCCATGATCGACATGTTGAAAGAGAATCCCCGCGCCATGCTGAAGAAGCTTTATCCGCCCGACGAGCCGGACGCCGAAGCCAAGATGCCGCTGGGGATAAAGATTCTGTCGGACCTTTTCCTTCCCGAGGCAGAAGGCAGATCTCAGAGCGGTCCGGCAAAAATGGTGGCGGGCGCGGTTAAAAGAGTGCTTGGAATCAAGTGAAGTTCCCATGCGGCAAGCACCACCAGCGCGACGGCCGCTCCCAGAACGACATCGATTGCATAGTGGTAGCCCCCCACCACGGCGGCGAGGCCAATCCAGATTGAGACAGCCAGGAAGATCATTCCGGCCACGGGGACGAAGCGCAGCAATACGAGCGATATGGCCAGGGCCGAGGCCACATGGGCGCTGGGAAATGAGATTGCCTGAATGCTGCCGTATTGAAGAAGCCAGAGGTTGAAGACGCGGCTCTTTCTCAAGACAAAGTTTTTGGGTTTGGCTGTCTTGGCCAGGCTGCGCGGCGGCAGCGCGGGAAAAAACGGCGTGACGACGTAACAAATATAGGTGGGCACGAGGGCGAAGAACCAGTAGAGATTCACCAGGCTGCGCAGGTTGGCGGCGTACAACACGCCCAGCCCGGCGGCTGCCATTGGGTAACAGAGCGCGTAGGCCCACTCCATGGTGAGGCGGATGCCCGGCCCGAGCCGCCAGCCCAGGCGCGAAGCCTGTTTGAAGAACCAGCGGTCGTTGGCGATCAGCCAGTCCTGGATGCGTGCGTTGGGGCCCTCGAAAAGCTGCCCGGTCTGCCAGTAGGGAATAAGCGTAAGCGGTACAGGCAGCCAGTCCCTGAGAATGGCAACGGGCTCAGATGGACTAAACAGAGCCAACAGCCGAGCCAGAAGAATCGCGGCGATGGCGATGGCCGCAAGAATCACGATATTGATGCGGCGCCGTACGGCGACAGGCCAAAACCATGCCGTGGCCGCGAGTATAGCGGCGAATCCGCCCTGTATCCATTCGGAAGTTCGCATCGATCCCCGAGCCTTGCCCCTCTTGCCTGGTTGAAGCCTGCTTGGCGGTTGGTCGAGTTACCCGAATTGGCTGCTTTAACAATAAAAAAACTGGGTGAAGGCGGGGTGAATGGCAGGTTGAAAGCTGACAAACAGACGCCGGAGAATCAGAATCGTCAACCGGATACGAGCGAAGCCCTCTGCTTTCCATGAACGCTGATGGGTAATTTGAAGGGTACGGGCTTTAGCCCGTACATGAATCGATCAAAAACTTCGCGGGCTTTAGCCCCTGAGGAAGAGTTTTTTCAAACTGAACCACTACCCGGTGCTCCTCAATGGCCCGAATTTGCGGCATACTGAAACGAATTCGAAATCGATGCCCAAAGCACAGAAAAAATCCTTTACCGCGCTGTTGGAGCCGGACGGTACGGCGCTCAAGTGGACCGTCGCCCGCGTGCCCTTTGACATCGCCAAAGTCTGGCCCACGCGGCGGGGGCGCAGGGTCAAAGGCGAAATCTCTTCTTCGAATGCCGCAAGCGGCTTCGCCTTCCGCACTTCGCTCTTCCCCGATCCGGCCGGCCAGGGGCATATTCTGCTCGTCAACAAGAAGATGCAGCAGGCCGCGCACGCCCGTGCCGGCGACAAGGTGCGGATCACGCTGGAGCCGGATCTCGAAGAGCGCGAAGTAGAGATTCCGCCCGAGCTGGACAAGATCCTGAAAAGCGACCGGCAGCTCAAAAAGTGGTTCGGCGCGCTCAGCCACTCCATGCGGCGCGAGATTGGCAAATGGGTTGGCGAGCCCGCCGGCGCTGAGACGCGTCTGAAGCGAGCCGAAAAGATCGCCGAACGCATGATGCATGCCATGGAGGGCGAAATCGATGCGCCTCCGATTCTGAAGGCCGCCTTTGTCCGCCAGCCCATTGCAGAGGCCGGCTGGAAAGCGATGACCGTGGCGCAGCGGCGCGGCCATCTGCTCGGTATCTTCTACTACGAAACAGCCGAGGCCCGCGAGCGCAGGGCCGCCAAAGCCGTCAATGAAGCCCTCATTGTGGCCCGCCGCAAGCCTTCCGCACCAAAGTAGGTGCATTTTTCTAATAAGTCGATTTCCCGTACGTCTTCGGCCCGGGATTTAGCGTCTAATTGACTACAATGACCTTCGCGACGGCTAAGTCATTTTCGGTTTCAGGCGGCGCCGGCTCTCTGGCGGCAGCGGTTGACGAACAGGCGCGGCAGCAGAATCTGGCGGTTGCGCAGGGGCTGAAGCGGCAGGACGCCGGGCTGCTCGACGAGCTCATCGTTAAATATCAGCACCGCCTGATGCGTTATCTGCTCTATTTGACCTCAAACCGGGAGCAGGCCGAGGACCTTTTCCAGGACGTATGGATGCGCGTGCTGGTGCGGGGCGGGCAGTTCAACGGGCAGGCCCGGTTTGAAACCTGGCTCTTCACCATCGCCCGCAACATGGTCATCGACCAGCGCCGCAAACGCACCACCTCCAGCCTCGACGAGCTCTTTGAGGCGGGCAGCGACGACGACCGTCCCATGAGCTTCGAGGTTGCCGACAGCGAGCCCACCCCATTTGACCGCGTCTCTAACCTCGAAGACCGGGAAGGCATTGCCAGGACGCTGCTCGATCTCGACACCCTCCATCGCGAGGTGCTGGTTCTCAGATTCTACGAAGAGCTTTCGCTCGAAGAGATTGCCAACGTCACTAAATCGCACTTATCTACAGTAAAATCAAGGCTGTATCGCGGCATGGCGATGATCCGGCCCAAGCTGGAGCGCGCCGGGCTGCGGCTGCGGGAGGCGGTGTGAACTCTGCCGGGATGCCAGGGAGCGCTGGTTCGGGGCCTGACGGCGATCGCGACCTGCTCTCTGCCCTCACCGGTAACCAGGCCTCGCATGAGCGCGCGGTTGCCTACCGCACCCGCCGCGTAGTTGCCGCATCGCTGGGCGTAATGCAGCAGCAAAAGCAAGGCCGGCGGCGCAGCAGCTCGCTGGCGCTGGTGTCTATCCTGCTGGTAATTCTGGCCATGGGACCCTTTGTCTGGCGCGTCACCGACGATTTGATCGGCGGCGAGCACTGGAGCGACATGGCTACCCAGACCAGCCTGTGGGTCTGCATCCTGTTGCCTGCCGTTCTGGCCGCGGCGCTGGTCGCCGGCTGGCTCCGCCGCGAGCGCTGATTCCCTCCTCTTCCGGATTTTCCGCCCGGAACGCATTTTGTATCAACTTCCAATTTCTCTGTTCCGTCCATTCAAATAGGGATACCCGCACTGGGTCAGTTTGAAACTGTTTTGAAAGGGCACGGCTGGTAGGTCAGGGCTTTAGCCCTGACTGCCGCAAATGCTCCAAAATGAGCGCGGGCTTTAGCCCCTGAGGGATGGTCTCTTTCAAGCTGACCCACTTCTGGGATACGCTGTTTTGTACCCCATCGAAATCTTCAGGGAAGCAAGAGAGAAAGCAATGCCGAAACCACCCACCATCAGCGTGAACGAAGACGAGCGGATGATACCCCTGTGGTCGATCGTTGCGGCCACGGTGTCGTTCCTGCTGGTCGAGTACTACTGGTGGGTCGTGGCGCCGGGGCAGCGTCATCATCCCGCGCCCCCGCTCGGCCTCCGCATTTACTTCAATCTCTCCTGGGGAATCCTGGCCGCGCTCTACTTCCTCATGATCGGGTACATCAGCAAGGACGCCCCGCGCCGCGGCATGAGCATGCGCTTCTGGATCATCATTTGCCTGGTAATGCCGGGCGGCATCGGCGCGGTCATCTACTTTCTGCTGCGCCAGCCCCAGATGTCGGTTTGCCCTGCCTGCGGAACCCACGTGCTCAGCGAGTTCCACTTCTGCCCGCAGTGCAACTACCAGCTTTCGGCCAGTTGCGGCAACTGCTTCCGCACGGTCCGCGCCAGCGACCAGTACTGCACCCGCTGCGGCCACGAGCTGGCCAAGGATCACCTGCCCTCGCGCCTGCACGTCATGGGCGGCGAATAAGGCAGCCAGTCGGCGGGTCAGCGGGGCAGCAAATCAGCGACAGGCTCCTGCACCTTCGGCGCATCATCTAGCCTGAATTGCGACAACGATAATAACTGCAAACAGCGCAACGATCACGCACGGTATCGCAAGCCAGACTTTTTGCCCACGGTCTGAAGCCAGCAACCCAAGAACACCGGAGATGACAGCACAGGCCAAATTGATTGGCTCGCGCCAATTCGCGTAAGGTGGGATCGCAATGGCTGCGAGCAGCAAAAGGCTGGCTATGCCGAGCTTGGTTGAGACCGTCAATCCCGCCCCCTGAACGCCATTATGCTCCAATCACGGGTGCCCCGGGGCCCTCGCATTTGGTGCCCCGGGAAACCACGATCCTCACCCCACTGATGTCATCCTGAGCGAGTCGCCGCAGCGACGAGTCGAAGGACCTGCCTTTGTTCTTCCAGCGACCCTTGTACCAGGGCACGAGTTTACTCATGCCGACGCTCCGCCTCCCGTAGGGAGGCAAGGATGTTAGCCCAGGACGCAGTCCTGGGAAAGCGTCCCATAAAAATCCTCAAGCCCCGTAGGGGCGACAGAATCATTCGCGACATCCGTAATCGTCGTAACCGTTTCGTAACCGGCTGCGGGTGCCCCGGGTTCGGAATCCGCCATCAAGCTCCCGGAGGGAGCGCAAGATGTTAGCCCAGGGCAAGCGCACCGCAAGGTGCGGCGCAGCCCTGGGAAAAGCTTTCTCCGCAGCCTCCGAAAGCCCCGGCTCATTTTTTCGGCGCGATCGGCACGACTGAAGTCCTGCCCTTTCAAAGCAGGCATGTATGAGATAACTTCCAGGCATTTGCCCCTGTCTCGACGGGTCTGATACAAACGTCGGTTGGAAGCTTACAGCGATGATCTCCTCTTGAAAGGTGCCCGCCCAATGAAAGACTTTACACGGCGTCGATTTGGCCAGACCGTGGCTGCCGCTGCGGC
>Ga0326727_10008102_pt1 | contig 26993 bp, 26 predicted proteins | sample MB2enrmetagenome_FD_207643 | JGI IMG/M metagenome (GOLD analysis project Ga0326727, IMG submission 207643) | Lab enriched peat soil microbial communities from McLean, Ithaca, NY, United States - MB29MY | ecosystem: Environmental > Terrestrial > Soil > Wetlands > Peat | place: USA: New York...
GTTTAGCCCTGCTTCACTTACAGTTTTTCGAAATGTTGGCTCATGCATCCTTGGGCTGCAAGCGGCTACGACGACACGGTTCAATTTGTGTTCTTTTATTGCTTTTCTGATTTCTTCTTGTCCGGGGTCAGCGCAGGTGTAGCGGTTTTCTTTAACGTAGACTACGTCGGGTATGGTTTTTGCGTACTCGGCGACTGCTGGTACGTCCACGGTTCCTGCGATGTTCATGCCGCAGTGGCAGATGAAAACGCCGATCCGCGGTTCTTCTGGTTTTTTGGTTTCCAGTTGTTTGGGGGCTTCTGGGTTGCTCATTTCACTATCTCCTCTAAGTTGAATCTTTTCGAAACGACATTATGCCTATTCTCGCCAGCGACGGTTCTAAATTCTTTAGCGGCGTCGGTTGGCGAAGTTAGTCTTTCCAAGGCTTTGTTCCATGTGCCTGAGTGAATAGGTGTGTGATGTATCGTTGTCCGTTTAACTGTTAACGCTTCATCTACAGGACAGACGTTTTTGCAAGCGCCACAGTAAGTGCAGAATAAGTCGTTAACATAAACTTTCTTGTCTTCGCCCAGCATCAATGCACCTGGAATGGGGCAAACGTCAAGGCAGTCTTGGCAGCCTTCAGGGCATTTCTCCTGATTAATAGCGATTATTCCTTCGAAGGCTTTTTTAACCTTTATTGTACCTGGACTGCATTTGAACTCGCATACTCTGCAGGTTGGACAATAATCCTTTTGAATATCAAGTTTGACTTCTACACGTTTTTTCTCGCTCGGCGATAAAGCCTCAAAGTTTTCGATTGGTTTGCCATTATAACCAATTTTAGAAATTTTTATGAGTGCCAGCGGACATGCAGTTTCGCATTCTACACATTCTTTCTCACACTGGCTTGTATCAACTTTTATGTCGCGAACCAGCTGCGGGTAACTTTCTTTCTCCAAGACAGAAAGGTCATGTGCACCATTCAAAGTAACTTTGATTGCGCCATACGGACAGGTGACATCGCAGATACCGCAGAAATTGCATTTTGCCAAGTCGATGTCCACTTTGGCTTTTTTGGCTTTTTCCCCTTGAATTTTAGGTAGTTTCTGTGTTTTTATGGCTTCTTTAGGGCATGCTAAACTGCATATTTGGCAGCTAACACAGCGTTTTTTGTCAAGGGTTAACTTGTAGTTCTTAACATGCAAGACCCATTCTAACGTTAAAGCATCTGCCGCATCTTTCTTTACGGTTTTCAGCGGCATTTATTTTACCGCCAACGGGTTTTCACATGCGCGGTTCAAATTGATCCAACGCCTAACAGGACAATTAGACTCATTTGAATGCATCACTTTTCATATAAATATTACTTGAAAAAACAACAGTTTCTACATCACAAACAACAGATCTAGCCTCATCCTATGCTATGAAAAAAGAACGGATTTGCATTAAGCAAGGAAGTGCTAAACCCCAAAACCGTTCGATACAAGTGTATTCAAGTTTAGGTGGACGCCAGCCGTCAACCAAATAGTTGACAGAATAACTAGCGAACACAGTTTACGCTAAAAACAGTTTAATTTAGTTTAGCTTTCATTTTTTTTCTTGTTGAAATATTTACAGTCATTATTGTGCATGGACCGTTAAAGAAAACCCATGATGCGCATGACGACTGTAACGAAAAAAGCTAAACCGCAGCCAATAGCAGCCATCCGTAAAAATTGCCTGTTAACGGCAATTCTTGCAGAATAATCAGGCGATGAATATAGCAATTCAGAGGTGGTAAGAAGGATTACAGCTGTCACTGCAAGCCACAAACTAATATCAGATGAGCTTAATGGAAAAATCATTGCTTCTCACCTTTAAATAAAATTGAACACTGCCTCTACACCACAGTTACTGGGGGATAAAACCTGGTCTTTAATGGTGACTGTTTTACCTGAACTCTTGGCGAGTACACAGGCGACAGCGCTTACAACGGGGCAGCCTATGATGCTTACGCTCTTCAAGGGAGGCTCGGCACGGTACAAGCTCCGATACAAAATGCCCGTTGCCTTAAAGCTGACGCCGTTTTCCACGACGGACATTTCAGCCGATTTAGCTAGATTAAATGTTTCAGTTAAGCAGCTTGGTAAAATTTCCGTCAATTCTTCGATGGGAAATTTACTGAAATCTAATTGTAACTGTTTTTCTATTTGAGCCATAAGATCAAAGCCTGGCGAATTGATAAATGCACCATGCCTTTTTTCACTCAGAAATCGGCCTGCGGCTAAATCATCAACCGATGGCTTTCCATCGAAGTTTTCAGAAATAAAAACAACTGGTTCTTTTTGGTTTTGGAGATATCCAGAAAGGTTGACGCCTTTAAGGTAAGCAGGAATATAGTATCCTTGCCCGATAATTTTTAAGTCGTTAATCATTCGGTCAATTGTAGAATAAGCGGATTTTGCAGTTGCATCCAGAAGGTTGCTTTCAACGTATTTTCCGCTTCTTGCAAGAGCAAAAATGGCGCCCCAAAAAGTTAACCCTAACCCAATAAAAGCTGCAGCCTGCAACCCAAAAAGCATAGAGCAAACCAGCAGGAAAATCCCCACGACTAAAAATATTAGTGCTATCGTTGACGAGTTACTATTGCTTTTATATGCGGGTTTCAACCTACAAAACACCTTTTCCATTACTGATTTTAAAAAAAGCGCCTACTTTTTACAATTATATGACGCTGTGTTTAAGGTTTATTATAAATCTCGACTGCTTTCGAGCGAAATTTTTTTGGCGTTGCTTGTCCTGCACATTTTACGCATGAAAAGTAAGGGAAAACTTGAAATTTTTGAAACTATTCCCAAGCCAGAAGACATAGCTTTTAAATTATCAATATCTGCCTGGTTGACGGCGCCGATAAGCGGGGCACTTGCCAAGTAAACCGCCATGAAAACTGCGAAGCCCATTACAAGAGTAATGCAATAGGGTAAACTGAAAAAGCGGATAAACAAATAAGTTACCACTGAAGCAGCCGTTGATGAAGCAAAAATCTTGGCGGAAATACGGAAGTCCGCTTTAACTTTGTAGTTTTTCCAACACCAGTAAAGTCCCCAAGCAGCATTGGGTATGGCTGCAATAAAAGTTCCGATTATGCCGCCGATCACTGCAAAAGATGGACCGCCAATTGAATAGAAGTATGCTACTAAAAGATATGCAAGCGGTAAACCGATAACAAGAGAGGTAATGCTCTGTTTCATAACTTGGTTTGTTTTTCCAATGCCTGTTTGGAAAGTTCCCACGGTAATGTAACCTACTAAAACAAGCAAGTTGACTAAGCATGAAAGTGCCAAGAATAAGGGCGCATAAGGAAACTTTGGTGCTGCATCCGCAATAAAAAAAGACTGCAGTATTCCATTTTTAGGAAACAAAGTGTTAATCAGCGGAGTTGAAAGTGTAATTAAAAGCATCGTCGCAGGCACCAGAAGTATCGCAGTGTACTTGACTGAAGAAGCAAAAACCGTTTTCACTAGGTCAGGCTCTTTTTGAGGATTTAACTTAGAGAAAACTGGAAACAACGCTGTTGAAATAGGAACGTAAATGAACGTTAGAAGAATAGAGAAGTAAGCAGCAGCATAATAGTTACCCATCATCCAGTCTCCAGCGTAAACTGCCATAGTAAAAATGAAAACTTGGGGTAGCACACCGACCACAATAGTTGAAACCGTTAGCGGCAACCCAAAACTTAACATCGGCTTCAAAGTTCGCTTTACATCACACTTGCCAACTTTACACTTGCGCAATGGCTTAAACAAATAAAAATAAACAATAAGCATAGCAGCCGTTCCAGCCGCAAGAATAGAACCCATTGAAGCATAAATTGCCCCCAACACACCAAAACCAATAATAATTAAAAATGGACCAAGAGAAGTCTTAACGACTGCTTGAAGAATCAGAGTGAAACTGTCAAGTTTCATTCTTTCAAAACCAACGAAGATACCACTTGCTGCAGAAAAAATGGCGCCTGCAAAAATAGAAATCGACATTATCGATATGTAAACGGTCAGGTTGGCTGAGTTACTGGGGCTAAGAATGTAAGCTAAGGGCTCGGCGACAGCGAAACAAATTACAGACAGAATAATACCTGTTATAATCTCGAAAATTATTCCTGAAAGCATGACGTCATGAATTTCCGAGTCTCTACCAGCTGCTCTTAAGCCGGCTATCTTCTGGGTTAATGCAGAGTTTACGCCCCAATCTCTAAAGAAGTTTATTATGGTTGATGGAATCAGAGCTATACCATAAAGTCCAACTTCATTAACGGGTAATAATCCAGCTAAAACGAGGGTGCCGACAGCCATTATTACTGCTGACCCGGCTACGCCAATTAATATCTGGAAGCTTCCTGCCGCTGAAGATTTACCCATCTCTAAAGCTTTATCCATAAAGGCAACCGGGTTTTTTCATCATAGCAGAATCTGAGAGAAACAGCCAACGTTAATACGACAACAGAAACAGAATCGAACCTGCTTGGCACATAGCTGAATCCTAAAAATCCATACTAATTATAATTATGTGAAAAGTTTCAAACGATAACATAAAGCCCTCATATTTTTCATGGTATAGTCGCAAAATATCCTTTAAGACAGGGTTAATTAAATCGTCGGAATCAATACCCGATAAAATATAGGTTCCAACAGAATTCTCGAAACCATTTGTCTGCCTTATCCTCTGCTCGCATGTTCGACAATCAATTTGATTTTCCCACTTTTCGCATATTCCTCAAGAATTTCAAGCGATCCATCAGTACTGCATGGGGTGCCAGAATAATGAAATATAGCATGTGTCTTTCACGCTTTTTTAAATGCCCATAACCGTCTACGTGTCCTTTGATAAAGCCGAACCACCAAGATGTTTTTCCCAAGACCGTTTGCAATGGAATGAGAAAGGATATGTTTCTATGGGTCAATCTATAAGCTTTAATGGCCAGTTTTAATTCGTGTCTAAGAGTCCCTATCGGAAGTTTGCTCCACAATGGGTATCCGTTCTTGTTTTTGTGAAATAAGTAATGGTCGCCATAGCCAAACCAAGATTGCTCAGCCCAGAAGTCTCTAAGATTTTCCCTACTTTTATGAAAGAATCTCGCTTTCTCATTTACTGAAACTAACCGTCCCTTTGCCAGAATTCTACTTATTATATCTGTATCTTCTGCAGCTCCTTTGATGTTCGGATCGAAGCCACGTACTTCTTTTATGGATTCAAGACGGTAAATGGTCGCGCCGTTTCCCGAAAAGCCACCTGCTGCATATTCATATAAATTCCCTACTGTTGAAACTAGGGTTCCTTCTTGATACATAGGCTTCCCGAAGGCCACGCCAACGTTAGGATTTTCTTCCATGAAACTAACAGACTTTTTCGTGAAATCATCGAACAGTTTAACATCAGCATCAGCGAAAATTATGTACTTGCCATTAGCTGTGTTTACCACAATTTGTCTTGCTGCTCCAGCCCTTCGCCTTTGTCTGAATAAGCTTCAACTTTCACACGAGTCTTTTCAGTTGTCCCATATACAATAGACATTGTTTTATCTTTGCTGCATCCATCAACAATAACTACTTGAATAAGTTTTGCTGGGTACTTCTGGTTAATGATGCTGTTGACAGATTCTCTGATAGTATTTTCTGAATCCTTTACGCAAACTCCGATTGTCACTTTTGGCTCCATGTTATAATCACTTGTTTTTTGTTAATTAAATAAGACCGCATTTAATTTTGACCATCGATTTAATGGAAAAAACAGGTCTCAAGCAAACACAGGATAATTAAGTATATCTGGAAATCATCTATCACCTTTTTCTTTCTTAATTATTTTATTATCCGACTGGTTCTTCGTAGACTTCGCTGCCGCCGTTTGAATAAATAAGATCGGTTTGATTAAGAATTGGCGACAGCGTGCCGTTCCATGTTAATTTTTCATAGTTAACGCTGAGGTAACTCAAACATATGAATTCACCAGGATACACAACGGCATTATTCGTGAGATTTTCAATGTACCCAGGGTAGATTAGACCGTAAGCAATCAAGGAGGTATCGAGTGCAGTATCAGCAACAAGAGTACTATTTTGGTAGGGAAAATTATTAGAAACCCATTCTGCGCAATACGCATTTTGACTGTCAATGTAGCCGTAGTCGTAGTATAACTGCAAGGGATTCATTCTGTATTCGCTTAGTGGAATAGACCAGCTTTCAGTTTTAGCTACTTCATAGACGAAATTTGTCTGAAAGAGAAAATATGGAACTAATACAGCGACAATCAATAATGAAACTAGTATTATTTTCTCATGCTTGAAGACGAACTGGACAGATGTCCACATGCCTATTATGCAGAAAGGCGCTAAGAACATTAACAGTATATGGTAGAACCGCGTCATGTTTAAAACATTGGCTAATCCTGGAACTGCGATTAAGGCAACCAAAAGAAGGCAAGCAATTACACTGAATATTTGGTAGTCTCTCTCGAAACGAAAATGAGTTTGAGTTTTTTTCAAAATTAAAGCAGCTATGCCAATGGCAATAAAGAGTTCAGTTAAGTATGCGAATGCTCTACTGGCAGTATTAAGCATCGAAGGAGACTGCGCTAAGCCTAATCCAGTTAAAACTCCTGTTCCCCTGGATGCTAGGTTAAAAAACCCACTAAATTCAGTAACAACCTGAGTTGCAATCGAGGTGAAACTGTTAAAAACGACCCCGCCCGAAAAGAAAATATACCAACCGAACATTGCCACGAAGAAAAATGCAATCATGCTAAATTGCAAATTAAAACTTGGGCGTTTTAGATATACCGACGCCAGCCATGCAGCAAAAATCAGAAAGAGGAAAATTGCTGCTAATGCATAATGTGAAAAAATTAAACCAACGCTGAAGACGGCAAAACTTACGAATTTAATTTCTCGCTTGATTTTCTTGTTTAATAACACAAGCAGTAATAAGACAAAAAATAATTCACCAATCATCTGCCGATTTAACGCCGTCAATTCAGTGTAAAACGTCATATCAGCCATGAAAAGGAAAGCCGAGAAAAAAGCAAATTTCTTACCGATATATGGCTTCCACAAAAGGTATAGACCAAGAGGGACTAAGGCAAAAATGAGAGGATAAATTATTTTGTAAACCCAGGTAAGAGACATTCCAAGCATGTTTGAGTAAACTGTCGGAAGGACAGTGATGCTAAGCATTGCGTTGTATCTGCCATATACAAAGTCAGAGGGCACAGAAAATATTGGATTCCAGTGAGAAAAGAGCTGGGTTGTTGCAGCCAGATAAAGCTCGTTTGGAGAATCGCCTCCATATGACTGTACATAGGTAGATATTAAGGAAGTCTGAAACAGCAGCGCTATAGCAATCATAAGTATGGCGAAGGGGTAAATACTTGTGGATTTTTCATAAAACGCCACAACAGTAAACAGCAGAGAAACGGATACAATCATGATTAATAAAAAAAAACTGTCTCCTGTTGCGTCTACAAAGTATGCGCCCACAATGCTTAAGAGAGGAATTAAAGCTAAAAGCAAAAATGAAGGCGAAAAGCTTAGGTGCTGAGGATTCAAATTTTGTGTTTCTTTCCCCTGGCTTAAGTAAGCTACTGATGCACCCACAAGTATCAGTGTATTTATAAATAAGGATAAGGGCAATGTAGAAAGCGGAAAGCTAAATCCAACCAGTGGACCAAACTCGTTTATTACCAATCCTGAAAGCATGAGAAAAGCAACGCTGAAGCCGACTGAGTAAAGAATGAATTCAAGCGTGCCTAATTCAAGTTTTAAAAGCTTAATGAAGATAAAGCCTGGGACGAAAGTCAGATAAAAAAGGCCTACTACTTCTCTAGCAAGCGGAAAATTAAGAAAAAGCGAAACGTACATTATAACTTGTAGAAAAACCACAATGCTTAGAAAGTGCTGCGAAAGATATCTTTGGTTAAGATCCGTTTTCTGTTCACCAAAATTAAACTATTTTTTTATTGTTGACTGATAGGCTCAGCCATTTTAGGCGCAACCTCTCGGATATCATAATTTTGACCAAAAGTTCATTTTGGCTCAAAAGAGGCAAAGATGCCTTTTCTTATTTCTTTTAAATTTCTTACCATGTTACATTCTGCTTTGATTGTGAAAATAGGAGACTTACCATTCTTATTCGGAAGGCTGGTGATGAAGCGGCCAAGAAAAATGCCATAAACGAAATTAACGAGGTTCCATGGGGTTTGTTTCATGTTCTTGAAAAAGAAATAGGTATGATATGATATTTCCATGTGCGTTCTGTATTCACTGCTTATCCTAGCCCGCTCGGAATTTTTATGGATCACTTTTGCATAAGGGGTCATGTACAAAGACTTAGGATGGCTTTTCTGTATCCTGTACGAGATGTCCATATCCTCGCAAAGCGAGTATCTTTTTAAATTTTCATCCCATTTAAACTGGTCTAATATCTTTCTTCTATAACTAGAATTTGTTCCGCTGAGCCATTCACAATTAATTATGCGGGTCAAAGGGCAAGGATATGAAATTCCAGTCGGAAGCACTCTGCACTTATCCTGTTCTTCGAAGAAAGACGGAAATAATCTGTTAATAGCATTTGAACGACCAGAGGGCGATTGATTTGCTATATACCCAGCAACACCCAAAGCGTTTGGATAAGCCGCATAAACTTTGGCTATTTCTTTTATGTAATCTTTGTCCAGAACAACATCATCGTCCAAGCTACAGTGAATCTCGCTTGTTGAATAAGTAACACCTATGTTTCTGGCTTCAGCCAAACCTTGCCCCTTGCCACGCACATACTTAATTTCAATGTTATTATGGGAAAAATCGTTTAGCACTCGCTTAACCAAATTTTCTGTTTCTTTGTTTTTACTATCGTCTACAATAATAACTTCTTTAGGAAGCACAGTTTGTGCCAAAATGGATGATAGAAGTTCCTCTATGACTTCCGCGCGATTTAGGGTTGGAATGGCAATTGCAAAATCAACCATTTCTTTAGACCCCGCGACCATTGAGTTCATCCGCCTAGGTTGATACATTTACGATTTTCGTTCGCTACAAAAATTCATTTTTCAATTTGACCTTTCATGAAACCAAACGTCCAAGCGGTAAGTTTCAGCCCGAAATGAATAGGCAATAGAAAAACCTGTTTTTGATGCAAAAACTTGTAAGCGGGAAAAGAATAAAATACGCCCGCAACCAACCCCGCTATCGGAGACATACGAGGTAGCGAAAAAGCCTCTCTATTTTGCAGGAAGGTTTTTTGGCAGCCGTACCCGTACCAGAAGTATTTTTTCCACAGGTCTTTTGGTTTAGATAATCCACCATGCAGTTCATACAATTCCGCCATATTAGGCTGAATCAACCAGCCTGCCTTCTTAATTCTTAAAACTAAATCAGTGTCTTCTCCAGCGCCCTTGAAGCTCTCGTCAAATCCATGGACTTGTTTTAAGGCTTCAACGCGGAATGTTGTGCCGCCAGTGCCTATTAACTTGTCAGTTTTCCAAATGAAATTTTTTGGTTTATTATAGTTTCTTTGATTAACAATGAATGGAGCAACTTCAAGATTCAAAATCAAGTTCCTAGGAACGGTTTTGAATATTCCTGACGTTATTCCAACTTGAGGATTTTTTTCCATCATCTCTACTTGCGCTTTTATATAACCGCTCGTTAAGATCTCGTCTGCATCGACAAACAGCAGATATTTTCCATCAGCCTTATTCGTAATTAAATTTCTTGCATGACCCAGGCCTTTCCATGAAGTTTGGAAAAACTTTGCGCGATCACCAAAAAAAGATAGATATTCTCTAATGATTTGTGGAGTTTTATCTTCACTTCCATCATCTACAAAGACTATCTGTAACAGATCACGGGGAAAATCTTGGTTAATAACACTGTTAACAGCATCCCCAAGCATCTTCTCGCCATTACGCACACAAATACCCACGGTAACAAGAGGCTCCATAACTCATCCTTCTCGGAAAATGTTTGTAGTTTAAAACACGACCTATCTGTGGCACCTGTTGTGGCATAGTTTTCAGCTTTTGATGATTCTTCAAATTTTTCTGAACAACTAGCTGGGGCTTTTCAGAAACCCTAGAAACCAGGCTACTCTTTTAAAGATGTAATGGAGAGGTAACAAGAAAGCTTTCTTCTGATGCGTCAGCTTGTATGCTGTAGGAACCTTTGTGAGCTCCACCATCACCGCGACTGGCGGCAATAACTTGGCGAGATTAACCATTTCTCGGTTTTTGTTAGCAAGCATTTGCCAGCTGCATCCACGCCAAAAATACTCATCCCATAGAGACTTCCAGGTTTCCCGGCGTTTTTCAAAGAAAACAGCGTTTGTAATATAAAGTTTCCAGCCTTTTTCTCTAATCCTGTTCTCAGCATCCATATCCTCTCCGGCGCCTTTTATGTTCTTATCAAAACCTCCCGCTTCTTTTATCGCTTTAAGCCTATATATGCAGCCGCCCGTCCCAAGAGATTTTGACTTTGTCTCTATTTCACCGGGAAAATCTATGAGAAAATCCATGTTTTCTAAGGTGGCAACCAAATTCTCTTTTCTATCTACGCCATACCTACCTTTTCCTATGCCAACTGTAGGGTTAGCATCCATGAATTCAACTTGCCTATGGATGAAATCTCGAGATAAAACCATATCGCAATCAACCCAAACAATGTAGGTTCCAGACGCATTCTCAACAATGGTTTGCCTAGCACTTCCAAGCCCCCTCCAACTTGTTGTGATGCATTTCGCTTGGTCACCAAGCCTTGAAACGAAATCAGAAATTATTTCCGGTGTTTTATCTTTGCTGCCATCATCTACAAAGACTATCTGCAACAGATCACGGGGAAAATCTTGGTTAATAACACTGTTAACAGCATCACCAAGCATCTTCTCGCCATTACGCACACAAATACCCACGGTAACAAGAGGCTCCATAACTCATCCTTCTCGGAAATCTTACACCTGCAGCTTTGCCCACTAGCCAAGAAAACATATCGTCATCGAGAATAGTTGTCTAAATCAAGTTGTAAGAAGACAAGTTCTCTCGGGTAAACCAGACCCTATCCTCAGGCTGTGCCCAGATTGAAAACTTTTGCCCAAACAAAACTGCCAAGATTGAAACGAAAAGCAAAATGTTGTTTTCGAAAATCTGGTAAAAATAAAACCTAACTTGAGGTGCAAACAGCAGTAAAAAGAAAACCAAGAGCAATGGATAAGACAGCACCAGATAGGTTGTTAGAACCAAAGAAATGGCAAATGCTATTGGTGAGACCAGATAGAGAAGCGTGTTGGGGACAACTGTACTCTTTGTTGACTTAACTTTTCTCTTAATCAGCAAATCAAGGTATTTCGAGAACACTCTTACAAGCTGATTTGCTCGCCTAAGTTTAATGCTGATTTTTCCACGGAAAGTTGCTGGAAAGCTTGAGTAGAATTTTGCTTCAGGTACAAGCAAAGCCCGATAATTCTTTTCGATGACGCTAATTACCGTGCCGCAATCATCTGAACCTGTGCCGTAAGGGTCAAACTTAACAAGAGCCTCCTTCTTAAAAGCGCCAAAGCCGCCCTCAACAAAAACGGTTGATCCAGTTTTAGATTCTCCAAGCCTTAGGTAATTGGCAGATTTCAGATAGGTCTCTTCCATTCTAGTAATCCATGTTTGTTCTGAATTGAAAATAATTTTTGGTCCGCCGATAGCGCCAACTGATGGGTCAGCTAAATAGGGTAGGGCTTTCTCAAGGATATCTGATGGCCAAAAGCAATCTGCATCTGAAGTTATTACTATATCGCCTTTGCAGTACTCTAATGCGTTGTTCAGGGCGTGAGATTTTCCTTTTCTTTCTCCTTCAACCAGAAGCTTGATGTTGAGGTTTTTTTCTTTTTCTGAGAAATCCTGGACTATTTTCACGGTATCGTCGGTAGAGTTGCTGTCAACAATAACGATTTCGAATAGGTCTCTTGGGTATGTCAGCCTGCTTGAATTATCCAGTTTATACTCGATGATGCCAGCCTCATTATACGTTGGAATAATAATTGAAACCTTAGGCTTATAGGTATAATCAACTTTCGTGGGCCAAGATACATTAGACTTACGCTTCATATACAAAAAAATGAATACAGGAGGCCCAAGAGCTAAAGCCCCAAACAAAAACCAAACTGCTAAGAAAAAAAACATTAACTCAACTCAACTCAATTACAAAAAAACAAACGATAACTTTAGTACCGTTTCAAAGTAAACTATTGAGTGATTTTTTCATATGATCTTGAGGTTTTCAAGCGTGGGAGTTCTGATTTATTTTTCCAGAAAGGGAGGAAGAACATCGCCCGATACCGTTGTGTAAGCTTTTAACAATTTCAGTTGCGCACCCCAAGAAATCGAGTGCATAGTGTGGCTGTAGTGTGGAAAGTTCTTTCTAATTTCGGCTAGTTTAACGCCGTCTTCAATTATGCTTATGTTTTCTGCTTCGCCGACCTTTTCTTTTGCTGCCAAATTGAGGTATGGAACTTTTTTAGGGTTGAAACTCATTATTTTTGCCGCTACAAAATCATTCGTTAAGGGATTATCACTTGCCATTATTACGCCCAGTTTCTTTGGACATGAACCCCGCACGATTAAGCCATCAACTACAACAATGTCTGATTTTATGATCTTGTTTGCGGCAACAATCACGTTGACGATGTTGTCGTGATAGGTGTATTTTCTAGGTTTAGAGATTGAACCGAAAATGTTTTTCATTGCACATGTGACGCCGATAAAATTATGCGTTTTCAGTTTAGGAACATTTACAATTAAATCAGCGTTCAAAAGAACTTCATTAAAAGGCAAGGTTACATAAGTTTTACCGACACCAACTGTTTTCTCAATTATATTTCCTTCGCTCAAGTTTTGCAATGCGACATTATTTTTTTGGCATAATTCGTCATAGCCTAAAACGCTAAAGGCAAACTTTGTCCTCATCGCAGAGGCATCGGCTTCTGCCACGGTAATGTTAACGTCATTACCTATTCTTTTTCGAAGGTATTTTATTACTGCACAAACTACTCGACCATCAGTGGTTTCACCTGTTGAGGCAGTCCAATAATAACAAAGGTTCGGCTTGATAACAACATTTTTTATACCACTGAAATTGAAGTTTAAGTTATCAATCGCTTTCTCTACAGCACTATCAATTTCACTGCTAGAGAATTGCTGAGTCTCTACTGACGTGATAGCAACCTTTGCCGTTTATTTAACCTCATTTAGGTGATATTCTGAATCAATCATTTGCACAATATCAGACTGCTTCTCCAAAGAAATTTTATTAAGGCGATAAGCCGAATCAATTATTCGCATAACATCCAACTGTTTCTCAAGAGAAATTGGGAATTCCGCGTCGCTCTTTAACGCGTCAAAAAACAAGTCCATAATCCTGTAAAAAGACGAGTAATAGTAAGTATAGGAAAGATAGCTGAGCTTTCTCCCAGCAACTCTTCGAATAAGATTTAGCGCTCCCTCCTTGACAGCGTTTATCCGTGCATCAGCAGGAATATAACGGTCGGTGGAATCAAAACCAACTGTTCCATGCATATTAATTCTGAAATTGAAATCTGGAAAAATCGATTTTGAAAACCAGCCAACATTAACAATCCCCGTAGTATCGCAACTTTTTGATTTCAACACGATTGTTCCAGCATCTTCAACAGGTAAATGCATCTTATTCTCCAGCGTTGAGTAAGCCACATCGAAATCGCCAAGCAACCAGCTTAAAAGATCAATCAAATGATAACCTAAATCCAAAAGTGCACCGCCTCCGGCTAAATCTTTGCTTAGCCACCATTCGGGAACTGGGACAGGCACGACAGCATGTGAAATAGGTCCATTAAGAACTAATTCAGAAGTTGCAATTAATGTATCACCGATTTCGCCATTATCTATCCTGTTCTTTAGTTTCTGGACACAGGGAAAATAACGATAATTCACTCCGACCATCATTCGAACATTTTCTTTCTCAACTTTCCCAACCATTTCCTGCGCTTCAGCAAGATTACGGGAAATAGGCTTATCCAAAAAAATATCCAGACCCTTTTCAGCAGCGTAAAAAACGCCTTCTTTCTTTAAGAAATTCGGCAATGAAATAATGACAGCATCCAATTCTTCAGCATCGATTAATTTAGAATAATCATCGTAGGTTTTAACATGGAATCTTTCTGCGTACTTACGGTTTTTTTCACTTTTATCAGCTCCCGCCACAACCTCAACACCATCCACACGCATAGCATTAAGCATGTGAAGTTGCCCCATGTGGCCCAAACCGATAATTCCAGCTTTAACCAAAATTTTCACTTCTAAAAACTAACAAAAAATTTAAAAATACCCAAATAAAAAAATTGAAAGAAATTTTTTGATTGCTAAAATATTAAACTTTCAGCCAGAATCCTCTTCATTATCCATAGACCATGTCTGAGCTTAAGCTTTTTCTCGCCCATTCTATCCCGATAATCAATTGGAATTTCGACAATTCGGTAACCTCTACGCTCAACAATCGAGTTCATTTCAGCTTCCACATCAAACCCTTTGCTCTTGGGTTTCCAGCCTTCGAGTATTTCGCTTCTGACAGCACGCAGACCAGATAATGGATCATTAAGCTTAACACCATTCATCACTGATTGGGCAAACGCCAGCAACCTATTCCCTACGTAAAACGGGTTTGTAACCGACTTGCCAAGATTATATTGTCCCTTAAACCTATTGCCAATAACCATGCCCACGTAGGGATTTTGCTCTAAAATCTCAACCATTTTGGGGACATATTCAGCTGGATAAGTAAAATCAGCATCAGTAAAAACAACAAATGGTACTTTTGAGCTTAGATTTTGGAATCCCTGAAACATCGCGTTTCCTTTGCCCTTCCCCTCTTGCAATAAAACATCTGCACCCATATTTTTCGCTATTTCAATGGTTCTGTCAACGCTGTTGCCATCCACAACAACCAAATAGGGATTATCCAGAACCTTTTGCAACTCACCAATGGTTGGTCCTATTCCTTCTTCTTCATTAAGCGTAGCAATAACCACTGAGATACTTGGGCGAATTGCATTCATAAAAACCCTCCAGAAAACGTAAAATAAGCGCTATGAACTATGCACAGAAACAAGCTTTTAAAGCCGTAAGGAAGAAAAATCTCGAACAATAAGCAGATGTTCTATAAATTTTCAGTAAAATTCTAGATAAAAGCAGCTTCTAACTTAACTTCTTAGCAAGTTTGGTGAAACATCTTTATCTGTCAACCCAACATGTATCGGTTCTAGAAGAACCTGCTCAGTCGTTAACAAGTTTTCCATAAGAAGCCATAGTTATTTTTTGTAGAACAATTCTTTGTTTTCGAGGTGCCCCTTGATGTTCACTATGGGGCTTTTTTGGTTGCTTAAAAATATGCGCGTTTCGCTCTTAAATTCGTCAACTGCCTGTTTCTTAATATCCAAGTATTCTGAAATGTCGACAACTCGCATCCGGTTACTCAAGAAACCAATCATTTTTTCAAATTGTGGTCCGACACGCGAAAATTTGTGGGTGATAGAATACTGAAACCCTATATTTTCCAAGTTACGTTTTTGGAGGCAACGACTAATCACTCTGTTTGCAGCTTGATGATCAGGATGCCCATCTCGTTTTAACGGGAAATAAACTTCATCTGGAAAATGGCCTTCTATGAAAGCAGTTACCGCTTGCTCAACTTCTTTCTCGTATTCTGAAAGAGTGCAATCTTCGAAATCGAAGAAAAACAAGTTACTCTTCGGCACGCCCAAGATAGAAACAGCTTCAGTCACCTCTTTTTTTCGAATTTGCTTTATTTCTTCTGGACTTGGGTTTGACGTTATGTTTAAAGCTCTTGAGAATGCATGCCTGCCATCAGTCAAGATCACGACGTATACTTGGTATCCTTCATCGATTCTTTTCGCTATTGTTCCTCCACAACCAAGAGTCTCATCGTCTGGATGTGGAGCAAAAACTATTGCTGTTTTGTCATTCATGAAAAAGTGCCTCATTTCAAAGTTAGAAATAGTCTAATAAAAGGCTTCGAATTAGTCTGCGGGTATTTGTTTAACCGCTTTTTTTTAGAGAAATTCTCAGTTTTGTGGCGATATTCTCGACTTTGCTGTTCCATGTGACCCAATCGTAAATATTGCTAGTTATTTTTTTGTGAACAAGTCGGACTTCATAGTTTCTTCTGTATTTATTTGTCCATTGCATCTTGTAGGGTTCGTTTCCTCTCGTCATGTCGTATTCTGTGAATCTTTTTTCTATGCATTCTCTTAAGAGAAACATAATTATTAGATTCCCCACAGAGAAGTTTTTGTACTTCGGAAGAAACCCCGCAAGGTAATAATACATTTTTTTATTATACTCAAACGTGTATTGAGCTGCAACGGGTTCTCCGTCTACCCTAAGAAAATAGATACCCAGCCAACCATTCTGCGCAAGAGCCTCTGCCACATCCATGTGAAAATTCCGGAAGCTGTCCTCAGCGAAAGCTCCAGGCTGACCTTCTGATTTCCATTTCATCTCGTGCAACCTGATGAAAAGATTCATCGCTTCTTTTACTGAGAACTCTGCCTCATCAAATCTCTTGAAATCTACATTATGATTTTCCTGAATTTTTCTAAGGTTTCGATTTAGGTTTTGCCTCAGATTTCGACCAAAAGTCTTCTTTAGACACTCGAATGTTCTCGGAAGCGGAACATACGGGCATAGGTTACAGACCCTTTCTTTAATCTCCAGTTTTAAGGAAGGATCCGCAAATAGTTGTTTTGAATAATTAATGTTTTCAGGAATCTCTTTTAGCTCAATCCAATCCCAGTCTTCGACTTCATTAAGATAATCTATTATGTACCTTAAGCACCTACTTTCTTTTTTTGAAATGATAAAATTGTTGTAATCAGAATGGCGCGTTCCCAGGAATTCTATTTTCCTAATTGAGCCAAAACCCGGCATCTTGTATTTAGATAACATCAATGGGGCTATTCCCAGAACTTGATTGTCTTCTTCGACTTTTAAGAGCAGTAATTTTCTTTGCTCTCCGAAATGCTTCCACCATGTGGATAACCAATCTACCGTTAAGAAAACGTTGTTGCCAAAACGGTTTTCTTCGAGAATTTGATTCCACACGGGTCGAATACTCTCAAAATCATTAACTTCAGTTACTTTCAAGTTATCTTTCATCTCTCCTGCCTACGCGCTGTCGATTTAATGTTCGCTGAATAAATGTAGATAGACATTGGCAACTGTTGCTCGTAAATCATCTTTGAGGCTTTTATTTGGAAATTGCTCCTTGAAATAATGAAATTCCCCAATCGGAGAAAAACTCGAAACTCCGATTCCTCTTTTAGCTGCTAAAACAATTGCACCCACCGATCGCGGAGACAGCCCCATCATCTCTGAAACTGCACCATCCGCTGCCACAGGGTCTTCACTGGACATGACTAAGTTCAACCGTTTGGTGTATTTCCCAATTACAACTAAGCCGTCAAGAACAACAAGATGCGTTTTTATGTTTTCATTTATTGCAACGATCGCTTTATCCAAGACTTTGTGATAAATGAGCTTATTCTGATAAGCGTTGCATCCATAGAAATTTTTGAGGGCACAAGTAATCTTAACGCCTTCCATATACTTCGGCTTAGGAACATTTACAATCAGGTCAGCCTCGGAAAACAACTCGGGTATATGAAACTTGAAGCCGTGACCGCCTATCGTTTTGTTGACGATTCTGTATTTCTCTTCAGTTAAGTTGACCAAGTTTACCTTTTTTTCCGCCGCCATCTTATCGTACCCAAGCATTTTAAACGCATTTTTGCATTTCATGGCTGAAGCGTCTGATTCCACAACAAGAATTTCTGAAACATCTAAATTTTCCCTGAAAACATCTATTAAGGCGCTTACAAACTGCGGGTCAGTCACTTCCCCAGTGGAAGGATGATAATAATAGCACATGTTTGGCTTAATTACAATCTTGTTGGCCTTTCTGCCAAAATCGAAGTTAATTAAGTCCAGCGATTTCTTAATGGCGTGTTTTAAAGCTTCAGGTTCGCAGTTTTGAGTATGCACAAAACTAACAAGGCTCAAATTATATTTTCACTCAACTGCATTTTTACATGACTGTTTGAGCGTTCCTGTAAGCTGATGAAATTGCCTGCAGGCTACGAAGCCCTTCCTCTCCGGACGGTTGCGGTTGTTCATCCTTTTGTAGGCAGCTGACAAAATGTTGCAGTTCCAAATAACGTGGACTGTTCTTAGTTAACCCAAATTTTCCCACAATGCCTTTCCATAGTATGCTTGAAGTGCTATTAGGAGCCAATTGAACTAACGTGTTCTTGGCTGTACCGCAAACTTGAAGTGACTCAATGTAGCCTTTTGAAAACCAGCCAACCTTAACAGTCCCAACAGTGCCATTCTTAAATTTTAGTATGCAAGTCGCTGCATCCTCTAAATCCGTTCTGAACACGTATTTTAGGTAACTGCTTACAGAATCAACTTCGCCGAAATACCATATGAGTAAGTCGATGACGTGCGAACCTAAATCTAATAAGGCGCCTCCCCCTACAAGCTCTTTATCAAGCCACCATGAAGGCACTCGGACAGGCCCTATACTGTCACTTCTTGGAGAGAATGGTCCGCCGCTTATGTTCGTAGCTTCAGCAATTTGCACTTCACCATAAAAGCCATTAGCTATTTGATCATGAATCCTACTGAGAACAGGGTTGAACCGCATGTTAAAACCTATCATTAATTTAACGCCGTTTTTCTTGACTGCGGACAGAATTTTCTCTCCTTCTTCGACATTTCTTGCAAGAGGCTTCTCCAAAAGAATATGTTTTCCCGCTTCCGCCGACTTCACGGCAGCTTCTTGATGGAGAAAATTAGGCAAACCAATGATGACCCCGTCAATCTTATCATCCTTGAGTAGATCTTCGTATTTCTCATAGACGTTTTTGACGCCACTTTTTTTGGCAGCGCTTCTTGCTTTCTCGGATAAGTCTGCAACAGCTTCGATTCTTGCTCCTTTTAACCGTAAAGAGTTACGAAGCATTACTTTGCCTTCAATGCCAAAGCCTATGATCCCTAAATTAATCTGCTTCAAAGCATAACCTCAGTCTGTATTAGGCTATTTGCTACATTAACGTGAAATTTTTACGTCTGGTTCCAAAATAAGCTTCTTTAAAATAGACACGTAAACCTATCGATAGATATACACGTTTGAAGCTTCCCGCTCACTCCCTTTCCATCTCCACAGACCCAATCCTCCTGTTTCTTATCAAAATCATAACCACATTCTGGACACTTCAAACGTAATTACTCTATTATTCAAACCATTTAGGTTGTGTATGAAGATGAAGGAAATACCCTAATAAAAGGCATATTGCAACACCTAAAACAATACCACCTGTTGATGCTATTATCTTCTTTACTATCCTACTCATAAATTATCTACCCATAAATATTGATCATATATTGATCGAGTTCTCAGGGTGCAGTGGCTACTTAGCGTACCAGAGGCATCACTTGTCTCACAATGTTAGGGGTTCCCAGCGAATCGTGAGCAGGGCCATAAAACCGACTATTTTAAGTCTCTTTCAGACGGAGGAGTGCGTATATTCTTATTGTCGCCCAATCCTCTTTAAATTGTGCATCATACTGTCCGACATCTAGTATTTCGTAGTAGTGATCAAATAACAACTTGAGTACGGCGTTGTAGCCTTTGTAGTGTGGTTGCCGGATTACTTCAAGCTCGTCTACGAATGGGCTAGCTATTGTTGGCGCTTTTATTTTATTTCTGTTTGTTTCTACAAAGAATAAGCGGGGTTTGTTAACATTCAATAATTTATCCATTAAAGATAAGAAAGATGCTTGACTGCATATTTCGAATGCTCCGAGAAGGAGAATTGCGGAGAACGGACGATCTGAATTTGATTGGAGGTTTAACTTTTCAAAAGAAGACGAGTGTATCCAGATGCCTTTTGGGTAAATTTTTCTGAGGTCTTTTATTGCCTTGCGGTTGTTGTCAAAACCTGTTATGCGATATCCCGATTCTAACAGTGGTCCTGCCAGTGGAGAATACCCACACATTATATCCAAAAAATTATCTCCAGGTTCAAGATGCAACTTTATTATGTTAAGTAGAGTTTTCCCTCGGCTGTTAACGTTTTTTAGATATGGGTATTCATATCGGGAAATAGTTTTGTTCAAAATTATTAATGCTGGCTTTTCTAAATGTAAAATGCGCAATGTCTTTTGCGCTGAGCTCTTCACACTTTGTTTGTTCATGTCCTTCTCCTCAATGTCTTATTTAGATTGAGCAAATAGCTTCGGCAATTTGCACTTCATCACCAAAAAAAACCATCGGCTATTTTATCATGAATCCCACTGGGAACGTTAAGCTATTTGCATATTAACGTGAAATTTTCTGGATAACTCCCTGATCCACCATTCAAGCTAATTTCCTCTTTAATGACAACGGCACCATACTGTAGAAACGGACAAGTGAATCAAGAATCCCAACATGGCATTTCACAAAAGAAAAAGTCTCATAAGACTTGCAGCCTCGTTTTGACTTAATTCTTTCCATACCTGTTCCAAAGTATACTTCTTTTATGCCATTTTCAATCGCCCATTTTATTGGGGTATAATAAGCTAAATTAAAATATACAAAATCATTCTTTGAACGGGCTGAATAATCGAAGCCGCATTTAAAACCTTCCAAATTTTCGTTTTGCCGCATGCACAAAGCAAAACCGACAATTTTGCCCTTCTTTGTGGCCAAAAATAATATGACCCTATCTCCAGCATGCTTACTTAAATTTTCAAAGAAAGAAGCATCATAGTAAGATGCGCGTTTCCCGTTATATTTCATGAAAAGATTCGAATACAGATTTGATAGTGCGTCGGAAAGATGCCCGAATTCAGATACTACCTCAATTTTCACGCCGTTTTCGTCGGATTTTCTTAACTCTCTTCTAATATTTTCTCGGGTTTGACGATTAAGGCTCATCAAGTATTCATCGAAAGTCTTCCATTGAATTTTGATAGAATAAGTGTTTCTCCAAAAAAACTTCCAGTATCCGAAATCATTCAAGCTATCCATTAAATTAGTTTCTGAAGCTGAAACACAAAGAAATGAACTGATCGTTATTCGCTTATTCTTACAAATATAGTCAATTCCTTCAGATATTTTACTCATTATCAACCGCTCATCGTAGTTTTCATCAAAGAGAATTTTGCTGCGCCAACAACCAGCGGGAGAATGACAAAGTAATACATAACGGTTGCATAAATTGAACAGGTTGGCAACCACCAACATTCTTTTCAATAGAGGAGTTATTTTTGGCGCGTTTCCGAAGTAAACATCTTTCAGGTCAACAAAACATGGGGTGACAGCTACGGGATTTTCGCCACAATAAACTGCTACATAATATAGGTCTTGTTTCATGACGCTTTCCATCGTTTTGAACCAATCATATGTGCAATGGGGGTCAGTTGAACGGGAATCAATGAAGGCTTTGCCCAAACTGTCTACGGATTTTAAGATCTTGAAATTCATTGGTTCAATCAAGCCGATTTCACGCCATAACAGATAGCTTTGCGCTGTGAGTGTTTATAACGCCAATAATTTGGGGAAAAGATTGATCAAAAACTGATGCTGGGCGGGCTCCATGCGTGGCTTTTATCTCTTAACAACTTAGCCAGACTCTTGGGAGATAAGGCAGTGCTAAACAGGAAAGGAACTGGATCTTTCACCTCAAATAAATCATAAAATAAACCTGGCTCATAGAATTTAAGCCAACTAGCAAACAACTGCAAATTGCTGCTCCACAAACTGGATTTTGCAGGTGACTCTTTGAGTAGACTTACAAGGTATAGAAGGTCTTGCTCAAGATATCGGCCTTTAACGCCTACCTTGTAACTGGACGTTCCTTTCGTGTCGCCATCCATGGTGATTTGGTACAGTAAATATGGAAAGTCAACTCCAGCTTTGACGGCAACACACAGTGATCCCCAGAAACGCGGATTTATCTCCATAAGTTTAGGAACGTTGTCGCGTGAGTCAAGTCTAAACTCGACTTCAGCGATTCCATGCCAATTCAGAGTTTCGAGCAACTTTTCAGCATACATCTTCATACGAGGATCTAGCGGGGCACTTTCGCGGAAACAGCTGTTACCTCCACTGCGAGGCCATGCTCTGTGAACTTTTATACAGCAAAACGCTCTGGGTTTTCCCTTATTGTACACTGCAGCGACCGAATAGTTGACTCCTGGAACATATTCTTGGATTAAAGGGTATGGAAAATATTGATGTATGCTATTGTAAGTTGCAATGAGCTCCGAAGCAGAATTAACAAATCCGCCCCTTCTATGAAACACCCGATCTTTTTGCCATACCATCGACCAACGTGGTTTAACAACGCAGGGATAGCTCATTTCTTGAGCGGCAATCTTCAGTTTGGCTGAATTGTTTACGAAAAGCGTTTGGGGAATAGGCACACCATTTTCTACAGCTAACTCAAGCGTCGAGCGTTTATCAAAACAAGCTAGAATTGAGTCGTGACTGGCAATGGGCAGTTTAACATAAGGAGTTAGTCTGTCTCTGTTTTTGGAAATCGGAATTAGAGACCCTTCAGAAAGAGGAAAATACATATCAAACTTTGTGTTTTTAACAATTTTTTCCACTGCCTGAGCGTATTGTTGTTCAAGGCTGGTCGATGGAACCAAAAACTGTTTTTGACAATATTTAGAAAAACGGGAAAGATGCACAGGAAAATTTGTCATGACACCTGTGTCTATATTCCTTTTTTCCAGAGACCTCAAGATTGGAAGGATAATTGGATTGGTTCCTTCCGCAATTAGAACACCATTGCTTAACACGTTAAATACAACCAATTTAAGGCTCTTTAAAGATTCAACGTTAATTAGTGAAATTTTTTCTCCTATTCTTTTCTCAAGATTTCTTTAGGCGCAAATGAAACTCGTTTTCCAAGAGTGGTCGCCAGAGGTGTAAACATATTTTTCTTTGTGATAATATCATAAACAATTGGGACAATTCTTTTTTTTATGGCTCTTACCTCTAGGTTATTCCTTATCAACGTGTTCCATCGTCGCTTGTAGGTTTCATCGCCCCTCATGAAATCGAATTCCGTTAGTCCATGCTCGATAGAATTTTTTATCGAATACAAAAAGAGAAGATGCCCTAGACGGTATTCGGAGTATTTGGGGTCAAATCCTGTAAGATAGTTGAACATCTTGTTCCTGTATTTGAACGCATAAATTGCTGAAACAGGTTCATCATTTATTGCAAGAAAGCAGAGATTCAACCATCCCCTTTCAGCGAAAGACTTGGCAACCTCTAGATGAAAATCGTGAAATCTTTGGTCTGAAAAAACTCCAGCATGTTTCTGCGATTGCCACTTTATTTGATGTAAGTTAAAAAATGTCTCCATAGCCTCATCAAGAGTATCTAAATCGTTATGAATATAGAAATTGACCCTGTAATCATTTTTTAGCTTTTTTCCCCATCGGCGCATGTTTCTCCGCCAATTAGGACCAAGTTCTTGAAAGTAATCTTCAAACCGATTTGGTAAGATTATGTAAGGGCAAATATTGACATTTCTTTCCTCAAATTCGAGTTTTTTCCTTGAACAAGTCTTCAGAATCTTTATCGTCTCAGAGTCTTCTGGAACATCTTTAAATTCGATGCAATCCCAACTTGAGGTTTTATTACTTGCATAATCCATTATCAACTTTGCGCACTCTGTTTTCTTGTCTGCTAATAGAAAAGTTTGATAATCGGCTGCGGGAGTTCCTATAAACTCCATTTTTTTTAGTTTAAGTCCTGCCAACTTATACTTAGAGCTCATTAAAGGAGCTGCGGCTATTAGTTTTTCGTCGTCGCTAACCGTGATCAGGCTGAATCTCCTTTCGCCGCCAAAGTGCTTCCACCAAGTTGATAGCCATTCCCACGTGAGAAATATGTGGTTATCACCGCTTCTTTCAAGAGCTTCGCACCATTCAGTTTTATAATTCAAGAATTCCTCAAAAGTTAACTCGGCTACCTTCATACAATGTCCTTGCCCTCAAACATTACATTTTAAATGTGGTTGCCCAATTCTACCGGTTTTCCAGCAAAAATTCACAGTAAATACCAGAGGCATTTCATCCACTCTTAGCCCAAGAGAAGTTTTCACCTTTGTCTAGTCGTCATTGCTGTTGTGGAGCCAGGGGTCGGGTTCGCACCGACATAAACGGCTCTGCAGGCCGTCGCCTTCGTTACTCAGCCACCCCGGCTTTTTATTTTGGAACTTATCAGCAATCGACAGTTCAAAAAGCTGCTATGATTGAGATAGGAACTTTTTTCTCAGTAATCCGTGACTGAGCAGTTATGCGGTCATGTTTAGCCATAGGCTAACATAACGTTGATTATACTGGAAAGCGTTAGCTGTATCGTTGAAAGTCCATAATTCAAAGAATAAGTTTCCGTAATAACCGATTCTTTGGAAGTCCCAAGCAATGGTTGTTGGGCTAACGCTTAATGAGAAACCGTTAACGATAACGTTTTGCATGTCAAGTTGATAGGGGTTACTCAGGTCGAGCTTGTACTGAAAGGAAATGGTGACTGGCAATTCTAATGCTTGGTTATTGGCCACGCAAAATGAGATATTACCCAAGGATGGCAGGTTACTGTCAGTATCATTGAAGCTGTCTGGTGCCGATTGTGTTTGATTACGGAATTTGACTTCGATTAGATAATAGGCGCAGCACCCTAAATGGTTGACAACGTTAATGTACAATGGGTAACTTTGCCCAGCTTTAACGTTATAGGGGTAAGTGGCATTATGGTAAGAACCGAAAATCGATAATTCTGTGAGATGAGTCGTTTGCGGAACTGCCACGAGCAGCTGGATAGCGGGCGAAGCAACAATTAATGCTAAAACAACAGTGACAACTAGTAAAAGTGTTTTATATTGCCGGAGAGCCATTCGTCTTCCTGCCTTTTCTATTCAAAATAACCCAAGCAAATATCCCCACGCATAAAATAGCTACTGAACCTGCTATCGACAAAACAATAGTTATCAAGTTTTGATAATCATTATTGTTGGCATTTTGCTTCAGAGCGGTAGCTTCGGAAATAAAGCCGTTAAGTGTGGTTAGGCTTTGTGTCGCATAAATATAGGCTGAATTATAATCGTTACTTGCGTAAGCTAATTCTGCTTCAGATAGCGATCCAGCCGCCTCATTAAGCGTAACCATTAAGGAATCTACGTTTGCTCCTGCGGCTTGCGCTTGTTCAGCCGCGCTATAACAGTTTTTGAGGTTGTTTTGTGCTGACATTATCGCTGTTTGAGCGCTATTTTGATCGGCGAAAACTGGAGAAGCAAACAATGCAGTAGTTATGAAGAGAATTATCACGGCTATGACGCAGATCTTTAAGCCTTTAATCAAGTTTGTACGCCGCTAAAAATTAAACATTTATTTGCTTACGTGCAGATTGGGATAGGAATTCTTTAACCGGGCATAAGTCTTCTAAAACTTTCTTTTTTGAGGAAAAATCATATAGATGTTTTTCCATGTTCTTGCTGCAGCGAGCGTAGTCCTTGTAAGCATCTAAGTATTCATGCCCTTTGAATGTTATTTTGTAGCGTTGGTTCTGGTTTTCGAATATCAAAAGCGATGCCTCAATGGTTTCCGTTAGATAGCGCTGCAAAACCTTGTAGCTTAAGTTAGCTTGGTACATTATCTGAGTTTTTTTAGCGTCTTGACTTGCAACATGAAGAATGTCAGCTATTATGTCTAATCTATCTCTATAAGTGCCCACAGCAGAACCTCCTAAAAACTAAATAAAAATAATAAAATTTTGAATTTTAGATGTGCAGCCAGCCTCTACCGTTTTTCTTTAATTGCTGCTTTTCCGTCTTTTCTTCCAAAGGTAGTTGAGCTAACTTTTTTCTTTGCAATTTTTGGCAGGTAATGTTCATTTTAACAAATTTTGTCCATCCGCCAACGTGCGGGTCCGGAGGGATATACCTTTCCGGGTTTAAGACTTCGTGTTCTTCTAGGATTTCTTTAAAGTTTAAGGCTCTGAAATCTCTTGTTGCATGGATTATTGTGCCCTTGTCGATGAACAATTGATCATAGTCATTGAGTGCTATGCCTTCAGCTCTAACTTTATCATCGAATTTTTCGAGCCAGAGCCTTTTCCACTCAATTTTTAATTCTTCAACAAATTCTTTTTGGTTCAGCGGCATATCTAACAAAGTCCCTCCTTGAAAGAAGCGGATTATAGAAAAACTTTTTTTAGGTTGATAAAATTAGCGGAGGATTATTCCTCAACTAATTAATGTTTGAATTGTCTTATTTAAGGTGTAAGGATTCTTTGTTCTATTTTTATTTAACATTAAATGTTTTTTTCTGTATTTTTTTTGCTTTTATGTTTGATTTTGTTATTGTTTGATATAGAACAATTCATGTTTTTTAATAGAAAAATTTTACTTATCGGCGTCTATTGCGAAGGTGCAGTCGATTAGAAACCACTGGATTCTTTACAGAAATTATGTAAATAATTTAGCTTTATGATTCTAATAAGGATTACCCCTTGTTTTCTTGGAGGCTTGGCTACTTTACGATGTTAAATTTTACTTAACTTGCTTAAAAACTGAGTTTTATTAATCAGTTTGACATAAACTGATTTTTTCGTATTAGATCCGTCTGAAATATGAAGGTATAAACGGGTTGATTTAAATTCTACTTTTACTATTTAGGTGAGATGGGATTATTATGGCAAGCTTAGTTTTGGCTAAAGATGTCTATTCAAATAAGTTTAACTCTGTTCAGGAAAACGATACATTATCTCGGTGTTTAGAAGCATTTGAAACAGGTATGCCTCCGGTTTTAGCTGTTTTAAATGATAAAGGCAAGTATGAAGGCGTGATTACTAGGCGCTCGATTTTAAGGTCAAGACTTGATTCTACAGC
>Ga0326727_10008103_pt1 | contig 26991 bp, 18 predicted proteins | sample MB2enrmetagenome_FD_207643 | JGI IMG/M metagenome (GOLD analysis project Ga0326727, IMG submission 207643) | Lab enriched peat soil microbial communities from McLean, Ithaca, NY, United States - MB29MY | ecosystem: Environmental > Terrestrial > Soil > Wetlands > Peat | place: USA: New York...
CGGGCGGCAGGCCGCTTCGCGATGAACGGCCACGCGAAGACTAGTGACGTGGTATCGGTTGCCCGTAGTGTCCGGGAACGTCTCGCTCGGGGTACTAGCGTCTATGCCGCAACTAACTTTGGCCTGAGGATCCTCGGTTTTGTCATCCTCGCCATTTATTCGCGATTCCTCACGCCGCGCGACTTTGGCATAGTCAGCATTGCGGAGAGCGTTGGCGTCGCCATCGGCGTTATCGCAGGTTTGGGGATGGAAAGCGGATGTCGCCGACTCTACTTCCACTTTTCTAAAGACGCGGATCAACTGAGCGGTTACCTCAGCACCGTGCTTCGCTTGGCCGCGGGCGCAGGCGCCATCATCCTTGTCACTACTTTTTTGTCGGGACCGTGGATCGTCCCTAGGATTGCTCCAGGGTGGCGAGCAAGTTTTTTCCCGTACCTCGCCCTGCCGATTCTCACCGCGATTGCCTCGCAAGTTCTCGTTTGCCGCCTGGTCATCTTTCAGTGCCAGGAACGGTTCTTTGCATCCAGCGCTTTTGTTGCGATGCAGTCGCTCTCGACCACGCTGTTTACGCTTGTCTTTGTCGTCTGGACACACCACGGCGCGGCTGGTTTACTTGCCGCTCGCGCCCTCGGCGCCAGCCTGACATTGGCTGTCGCTGCCTGCGGCTCAGGCCCACTGTTGCGTGCTCGAGCGAGATGGACCTATGTGCGCGAAACCCTTCAGGTCTCCCTTCCACTCGTTCTGCACGGCATAATGGCCCTGGGCCTAATTGCAATTGACCGCTTTATCCTGCAACACTACCGCCCTCTGAGTGAGGTCGGCCTCTACTCCGTGGCCTACAGCATCGGACTCATTATGCCAGTCGTCACAGCGTCCCTCAACCGCGCATGGGGGCCGCTCTTCTATGCTCTACAGCGCGACGGCGAACAAGGACGCAGAATAGCGGGCGACATCGGCTCGGACCTGGTTCTTCTTCTTGCACTGATTGCCAGTTCCGGTGCTCTGCTCGCTCCGCTCTGTATTCACGTGTTTCTTGACAGTCGCTATTGGCCTGCCGCGAGCATTGCGCCGATTCTTCTTGGCGCCTATCTCTGCCACGCCTTGTTTGCCCTCCTTCAACTCTCCCTCATCCAGGCGCGGCGTACCGGACTCGTCACTTTGGTAAGCGGAACGGCACTTATTGCAAACATCGCGCTCAATTTTGCCTGGATTCCTCGATACGGGATGACAGGGGCCGCATACGCAACACTGACAGCCTACGCGGTGGAACTGGTTCTGGCCGCAGTATTCGCACAACGAGCACATCAACTTCCATACGGGTGGGTGCGCCCGTCGCTCGGTCTACTGGCGGGGACCGCAGCAATCGCGTGGACCCGATTCGCACCTCTGGCGGCCGCAAATCTGTTCTTTGCTGGCTTGCTGATTGTCATGTGCATCGCGCTGGTGGTTATCCAGCAGCGCGCAAGGGCAAGCGCTTCGAGATAATTGGCGCCGCACCTCGGCCACCGGCGAGATGTCTAAGCGGAGAGCATCAAAACCAACGCTGGAGCCATGGACGCCCAAGTTGGTACGCAAGAATTATGCGGGAAACCTACAGCACAGAGGCAGCGAAAACGCGCTCCAAATGCGCTCTGTTTATCCGATTACGACTGCTTTTTCATGGTCTTACGTGTCATCCGCTGACCTGCATGTTGTTGAAAATACGTTTGGTTGACAATTCGAGTCCTACCTGATGGCCTGCCCGATTTTTTGTACCAGCGAGATTGTTAGTGTAGCGCAACGGGTGATAGATATGCCCCGTCGCCGTAGTCGGGGATGTGGGCAAGTGGGAAGCGATCTTTGCTTTCCACTTTTCCATACCCCTGGGAAGCCTCGGTCAGCCAAGCTGCCGGCGCGGGCACTCTGTAGCCCAGCGAGGAGTGTGGCCTGACAGTGTTGTAGTGGACGCGCCAGCGTTCCGCTTTTTCACACGCCGATTAATGTAAGACCGATCTGCCCAGTCTGAGGCCAGTCCAGCAAATTTCAAAATGTGACACCCTCAAGCGGCTAACCCAGAATCCACTTCCATGCCATTTTTGATGCCTCGCGTAACAGATGGGGGCCGAATCGGAAAAGGGCAACGACAATGCCGCCAAGAATGGTGGCCCAGACGAAATATCCCATGATCCCCAGCGTATAGAGACTCCAGAAAGACTGCTGGCGGTATTTCCGGTCTCTCAAGAACTTGGGGCCGTAGGTGCGGGCCAAGATAAAACGCAGCGCGGTCGGGTCGGTCCAATAGGCGAGGTGTGCAAATCCGGGTATCCATGCGGACCACGCTGTGCGGATGTGAATATTCAACGGAGGCTGGCTGCCGCAGATAATAGGACTGACAAGCGCGCCGGAAACCGGATCGAATACGTCGTAGAAATTGACCCACCACTCCGTCATAGCCGGGTCATTCGCTTTTTGGCCATCGTTCTCAACCGCTTCTCCGCCGTCCAACAACCCCCGGCGGGTGGCATCGTCTCCGCTACTGGATTGTTGCTCGGTATTGGGCCAAGGGCAAAGCGAATCCCGGTTGAATAGAAATGCGACTTTGTTGAGCGGGCTGCCCATGGTGACGAAGCGGTGCAGCGCCCCGCGGAATCTCGTTACGCCTGCTTTTTGTACGTCATTGCCTTCGGTCTCAAGATTCTTGGCTTTGTGAAACAAGGCGGAGAGCACGTTATAGCTGATCACCGTGCCAAGGCTGTGAGCCACCCACACCACCCGGTCGAATCTGAATCGCTCCCCTCCGGCCTCGATCCACCCGTCGTCGGGAAGAGGGCCGGTTTGGGGAAGAGGACAAAACTCCGGGTCAAGCCCGATCATGCGCAGGAAAGATTTTTCGACGCACTCGTCGATTCGCTGAACGATGGCGCGTTCGGTGGCGCCTCGCGGGTCGAGATACAGGCGTACTTCATTGATAACGCCATTGACTACCTTGGGAAAGCGAATCCATGCAATCAGCAGCAATACCGGCGATACGACCTGAAGGGGCAAATAAAGAAGCCAGGCGAGAAAACCACCCTTCGCTTTCCTCAACTTCTTAAGATTCAGCAAGCGCCACGTCTGCCAGATCATCCAGTAAACTGTCCTGATGCCTGAAATGACGCGTTGCTTCCATAGATTGCTGAAAAATTCCTGCTCCCGTTTGTTAAAGCGTTTCCAGTCCTCCGGGAAGGTTGCTTCGATGTCGTCGTAGTTTGCCCAATAGCCCTCCCAAATGAACGGGGATGGCAAGTCTACTAGATTGTCGCCGTTAGTTGGTTGGGGGTTATCCGCTTGCCAGGCGGCGATTCTCTCGAACGCATCTTCGAACCCGGCGCGAAGCCGGGCCGCCGTTTCGGTCCAATGCTGCCGTCCGATACCATGCACGACGAAGATGCCGCTGGTGCGGCCGGGATGGGGAATGGTCGTGCCGTCCGGCAGATCGAGGTTATGAGGTACACGCTGAATATTCCAGTAAAAAAATTCTTTCTCGAATGCCAAAGGGCGCTGTTCGGAATCTGGCTTTGGCGGGCGCTTCATGCTGGATTACCTGCTTCTGTTGGCCGATTACGAGAATTGCGCGAGCTGCAACTTTTTTATAGTTCTAACCCGCTTTTCAAATCGGGGACATGCGTGCCCTTGCACGCGTCCCAACTGGCTCTGAGTCGATTGGAATGCGGCTCAAACACCGGGCTCAGGAAACACCTTGACACTAACGGAAAGATATCACAACAACCAGGAAGACGTGAACTTCGAGTTGCCGCCGAGGCAAGAGGAATAGAACTTCGCCCAGCCGCCACACGTCTTTGCAGGCGAGGCGGCTAGTACCCGGATTATCGGCAGCCTTGATCGGAAACACCTTGGGAGCGGGACGTTGGGCGGATCTCATGGTCCAGAAACGCCCAGTGTCCAGACAACCTGAACCGTCTGGATCGTTCCGTAGGGCACGTGCCCGGCCCTCCAACTGGGGGCACCCCAAAGCAGCCACTTCGGTGACCACCGAGTCCGGCGGTCCAGAATCAGCCAACAATTCAAAACCGGCCACCAAGATGGTAGCGGACTGCCGAATTGAAACTGACAGTGCCAGCGGCAGGGCCGCACGGCAAGCACATAGTGGATGGCTCAGATTCTGGGCGGGCCATTACAGTGGAAGCCGCATCTGGGGTTCTCCAGGAAGCTCCTTGAGTTTACGGTGGAACATTCGGACGAAGGCGTTGACCAACTTGGAATCATCGGCTCGCCGAATGATGATGTGAGTGTCCAGAAGGAGAGGCGCATACGTCAAAGGGCGGCAAGTGAGACCCGGCATGTGCGTGTGCCTGACAGTGCCCTCAGTGAGGAACGAGATGCCTACGCCTGCGGAGACCATGTAAATCACTTCCTGCGGGGTAAGAATGTGGTGCAATTCCCGTACGCTTATGCCAAGGGACTTGGCATGGTTCATGAGCTCGCGATAAAGCTTTGGATGAACACTTTCCTGGAACACAACCCAGCAATCCTCGGCAAAGTCGGCCAGTGAAACCGAGCCTTTACTTGCGGCTGGATGGCGGTCCGGCATTACAGCATAAAGAGGAGCTTCCGATAATAAGGTGTAAAGAATGGTTTCCGTATGCATAGGACGGGCAATGATCGCCATATTCAGTACACCGTCCAGAAGCTTTTGGATCAGGATTGGCGCCACATCGGTGGTGGTCTCAACTTTGAGCTTTGGGAACTGCGGCAAGCGGATCTGAAACACCAGCGAGAGCAACTGCGGATCAATGAATGGACAATGACCCACGAGCAGAAAATGTTCTCGACCTGCATGTGCTATCTGGCCACGATGGATTCCCAGCTTGATATGCTGCTTCGCCTGACGCAATTCGCACGTCAGCTCGTTTCCGGCTTCCGTAAACACAACTTGCCTGCTGTTGCGGTCGCAGATGGGGAAGCCGACAATTCCTTCCACTTGGTCAATCTAGCGGCTTAGAGTGGATTGGACTAAATTCAACCGTGTTGCTGCGCGAGTAAAGTTCAACTCCTCAGCCAAGGCCAGTATTGCCTCAACGTGTCGTGTCTCAATTGATACTGGCATAACGCACTTCAGGTCAGGGGGATCACCAAACCCGGAGAGAATAGGTGAACGCCAGGGCAGTTCGTGAATTCCAGTGGAATGGCGTCAGCGAGTTCAGCGCCATCATCCCTTAGACCAGTCCATTTGGAAAAATGTTACGGCCGGGTGACAGAATATCCCGATGCGTGGGAGGAATACTGCCATTCCCACAAATCATTGGACGAAAAGGCGGTGTTCGGTGGACGGTAGAAGAATTGAGGGATTGAAAATCAGACCTGATAGCGCGGGCTTTCGGTCCCACCCAGAACAACGATTCCACCGAGGAGCCTTCCCCATGATTCTGGAAACCTTGCAAAAGCGCGATACCGTCATGAACATCCACGAGGTCGCAAACTTGCTTGGCCTTAGCGAGTCGCTGGTCTACCGTATGGCCGCATCCTACCAGATTCCCTGTGTGCGGTTCTGCGGAGCCTTGCGCTTCGATCCTTCAGAGCTTGCGGCATGGTACGAAGAGCGGTTGGAAGCGCACCCGCCCCGTAAGCCTCCATGTGTAGAACCGTTGCGCGGTCGCCGCATCTCCATCGCAAGCTGAGAGCATCATTCCGCAAAGGCCGCCAGCGGACTAGCATTCACCTTGCTGAGTACATCCTTGCTGCGCACGGCCTTCAGATAAACCATCGTGGATGCAAGATCGCTGTGGCCCAGCCAAAGTTGCAGGGTGCGAATGTCGCAAACATGATCTTGCAGATTCCGTGTTGCGAAGGTGTGCCGGAACTTGTGCAGGAACCACTGATGGCAGTACGGACCCTTCGCACAGTGATTGCGATGGGCGGTCACACAGTTGCCACAATTCAAGCCGGCCCGATAGGCGATCTTCTTCAGCTTGTTTTCATGCTTCTTGTCGGGTTCATTGTTTGACGTAGGGAAGACCAGACCGGCAGGATGAGTCCTTTGCTTCTCACGGTGCGCCTTCAACAGTTCGAGCAGGGACTGCGGAACTGGAACCTCGCGCTCCTCCTTGTTCTTTGGCTTGAACTCAAACTGCGGCTTTGCAGTGACGCGGATGGCCTGGTTGCGAAAGTCGATATCCCGCCAGGTAAGATAACGAATCTCCTTGTCCCGGAATCCCGTGAGCAGATACGTCATATAGAGCGTGCGCTCCTCAGCCGTGCAGGCGGCGAAGAGGGCCTTGAGTTCCTCGGGTTCATAGACGGCCCGCATTGGCTCCACGTAATCCGGCCAATCGCGCTTTTGGAGGAGGTTGACGACGCCGTTGACCTTGAGCATCTGTGCCACGATCGCCGCTCTATTGTATGCCGTCCGTCCGCCATTTCCATTCGAGTACAGATGCCGGATGTAGGCGAGCACATCCTCGCGATTCACCTCTGCAACATGGCGCTTCGTGCAAGTCGCGGCAAAGGTCTCCAGGCAGTATTTGTAGGCGACGTAGGTCCTCGGTTCGCGCTGCGGCGGCTTGATGTTCTCAAGGTAGGCTGCCACCGCCTCGTGGACGGTGGGGCCGGCCGGGGTTTCTTCGGCCTTTTCCGCCAGCGGAACACCTGCCTTCAGCGCGTCCAGTTCCAAACGCTTACGCCGGGCCAGTTCGAGGACATCGCCCTTTTCGGAAACAGGCAAACGGAAGCGCGATTTCCCCTCGCGCCATTGCAGATAGTAGCTGCCTTCGGGGTGGACTTCGATCTTGCCGCGGATGCGGACCTTGTCCTTCAGTTTGCCGTTGGGTTCAACGACAGCGGGAAAGAAGTTCCAGCCGCCTTCCACTTTGACCTTTTTGACGATGTTGACGCGGTGGGCGGGACCGTAACCGGATGAGATTCTTGGCATGAGCGGCACCTCAAAAACGTCAGAATTGACGTTTATGGACACCATTATGGACACTAATGAGACTAAAGTCAATAGAATCAATGTCTGGCGGAGAGAGGGGGATTCGAACCCCCGATAGAGCTTTTGACCCTATAACGGTTTAGCAAACCGCCGCCTTCAGCCGCTCGGCCATCTCTCCGGGTCTCAAACGGATTATACCGGAAGCCGGCTTGCGGTGCGCGGAGGCTTGACGAATGGGCGCGGAGCCTGGCGGTTTTCCTTTGCTCTTTTTTCCCTTGGTACGAGGGGCAACGCTTGTTAGATTCACACGTATGCCCCTTGCTTTTCATCCTGCCCGGCGGAAGATGCGTTTTCTCCCCCTGGTTGCCGCCACTTACTTCATGGTGTCGGGCGGTCCGTATGGGATTGAGGACATCCTGGGCGGAGCGGGGTTCCTGAAGGCCATCGCGATTCTGCTGGCGCTGCCGTTTCTGTGGTGCCTGCCGACCGCTCTGATGATTGGCGAACTGGCCAGTGCCATTCCCGCCGAGGGCGGCTTTTACGTATGGGTGCGGCGGGCGATGGGGCCTTTCTGGGGTTACCAGGAGGGCTGGCTCTCGCTCTCGGCCAGCGTCTTCGACATGGCCCTCTATCCGGTGATCTTTGTGCTTTACCTGGGCAAGTTCGGCCCAGCGCTCATGGCGGGCTGGAACGGGTACGCATGGTCGCTGGCCGTGGTCGTGCTTTGCTGCGTGTGGAACCTGCGCGGAGCGCCGGCCGTGGGCGAGGATTCGGTGGGGCTGTTCGTGCTGCTGCTGGCTCCGTTCGCGGTCTTCGTCGCGCTTGGCTTCTGGCGCTGGTTCACGGTGCATCCGCAGGTGCAATGGGGCATTTCGACGGCTGGGCCGGGCGCGGGGTTCTGGGCGGGGCCCGGCTTCTCGACGGCGGTCCTGGTGGCGATGTGGAACTACATGGGGTGGGACAACGCCTCGACCGTGGCCCAGGAGGTAGAAAATCCGCAGCGCAACTACCCCCGCGCCATGATTCTCTCCATCATTCTGGTGGCCGTCACCTACATTCTGCCGCTCATGGCGATGGCGCTGGCCGGGCTCTCCGCGAATAGCTTCTCGACCGGCGACTGGACGACCGCGGCTGCCGCGATAGGCGGTCCGCTGCTGGGGCTGGCCGTGGCTGCCGGCGGCGCCGTGACGGGCGTCGGCATGTTCAACGCGCTGGTGATGAGTTACTCGCGCCTGCCCATGGCCATGGCCGAGGACGGCATGCTGCCGCGGGCGGTGGCCCGGCGCAACAGCCGCGGGACGCCGTGGGTGAGCGTGCTTCTGTGCGGGCTGGCCTGGGCTCTGGCGCTCATGCTGCCCTTCGAGCGGCTCATCTCCATCGATCTGATTCTCTATGGATCGAGTCTGCTGCTGGAGTTTGCGGCGCTGTTTGTGCTGCGCCTGCGCGAGCCCGATCTTGCCCGTCCGTTCAAGGCCGGCAATCTGGCTGTCGCCTGTTTGCTGGGAACAGGACCGGCGGCGCTGATCGGCTATGCGCTGTGGGCCTCGCGCGCTGAAAGAATCTTCGCAAGCACTTCGGCGCTGCTGTTCTCGGTTGCGGTGGGCCTTCTGGGTCCGGCGCTTTACTGGGCAACGAAGTCGGCGTGGCGAAGGCCTTGAAATTTTTTCCAAAAGGTGAGCAAAATTGAACAGTTTTCCCCCTCTCATTCGGTTCGAGACTGTGGGAAAATGTGGTGGTGAGTGTGCAGCCGGTTGGCGCGCCGTTGGTGCTCCATGGAAGGAGCGGGCTGAGGCGCTGGGGTTTTGATCGCTGTCGATGAATCCCCGCTCATCGCCGAAACTCAACTTTTTTCGCTGGATGGCAGTGCGCTCGCGCCACCTGCCCGATCTTCCTTGCGAGAATCCGTATGGGGAAGGATGTCATTTCGATGGTTGAACTTGAAAAGCCGCCTTTCGATGCCGCGGCCTTTCTGGTCCGCGCCGGGCTGGGGCGAAGAACCGTCCAACTGACGCCCAAGCAGACTTTCTTTGCGCAGGGCGATCCGGCGGACGCGGTTTTCTATCTTCAAAGAGGCCGCGCGCGAGTCACGGTTGTTTCCTCCGCCGGCAAGGAGGCGACCATCACGCTTCTGGCCGACGGCGACTTTGTGGGCGAGGAGGCGATGGCGACCGCGGCGGGGACGCGTCTGTCCACGGCCACCGCCATGACCGCCTGCACCGCGCTCAGAATCGGGCGCGACGAGATGATTCGCGCCATGCACGACGAACCTGGCTTCTCCGATCTGTTCCTGAAGTTTCTGTTGACGCGGAGCATGCGCATCCAGGCGGATCTTGTCGATCAGCTTTTCAACTCCAGCGAGAAGCGGCTGGCGCGGATTCTGCTTCTTATGGCGGAGTTTGGCAAGCCGGGTGAGCCGGAGTCGTTCATTCCGAAGATATCGCAGGAGACCCTGGCGGAGATGATCGGCACCACCCGGTCGCGGGTGAGCTTCTTCATGAATCGCTTCCGCAAGCTCGGGTTTATCGATTACAACGGCCGCATCCGGGTTTACAAATCTCTGTTGAACGTGATTCTGTACGATCGGTTTCCGGACGACAACGCCGAGCAGCCGGCGATCACCGGCATTCCAGGGGAGCGACTGGAGACCGGGCGCTAGCGGAGCCGCGCTCGCTCCCGCTGAAGCTGGCGATAGAGTTCACTCTTTGACCGCCCCAACTGGCGCGCCAGGCGCTTGAGGGCTTCCTTCTCGTCGATTGGGCTTTCGGCACCGGATTCGGCCTGGAGGCGCGCAACCTGGGCGGCAATCTTCTCGGGAGCGGCCTTTGCGGACTGGACGCCTGCTGCCGCGCCGGTTGGAGGCGGGGCTTCGACCAGCAGAGTGATCTCGCCGCGGATGCTATCCCGGGCGGCCAGTTGCTGCCGCGCATCCGCCACCGTTCCGCGCAGAAACTCCTCGTGAATCTTGGTCAGCTCACGGGCCACGGCCACGCGCAGATTCGGTCCCCAGACGGCCTCCAGATCGGCCAGGGTATCAAGAATCCGGTGCGGAGCCTCGTAGAAGATCAGAGTGCGCGCGGCTGGGAAGTTCCTGGCCTCGGCGGCCAGGTCTTCCAACCGGCTGCGGCGGACGCCGGCCTTCTCCGGTAAAAAGCCCAGGAACAGGAACTCGCCGGTGGGCAACCCTGAGGCTACCAGTGCGCTGAGCGCCGCATTTGCGCCGGGAATGGGAATCACCGGGACGCCGGCGGCGATGGCTTCGGCCACCAGCCAGGCGCCGGGGTCGCTGATGCCGGGCATTCCGGCGTCGGAGACGAGGGCGATGCGCCCACCCGCTTTGAGCGCATCAAGAAGCTCGGCCGCGCGCTCGCGCTCGTTGTGCTCGTGGCAGCTAACGGTGGAGGTAGTGATTTGGAAGTGGTTGAGCAGCTTCTGCGTCTGGCGTGTATCTTCGCAGGCGATGCGGTCGGCGTGCCGAAGCACGTCGAGGGCGCGCAGCGTGATGTCGCCCAGGTTGCCGATGGGAGTGCCTACCAGGTAGAGGCCGGGAGCGAGGGGCGTTTCTGGGTCGGCGGACAGGGGCACGATCAGTCTCCAGCCTGCTAAGGCATCCTATGAAAATACTCTAGCTGGCATCCTCGCGGGCTTCCTCCCGTTCGATGCGGCGCTGCTCGGCCAGCAAGGACATGGAGCTCATCAGGTTCTGCACACTTACAATGCCGACGACGCGTCCGCTGTCGGTGATGGGAATCAGCGCCAGGCCACGACCGGCCGTAAGGCGGCGGATGGTGGTTCCCAGCGTGTCTTCAGGGCGGGCAACTTGGAAGGCGCGCGACATGACCGCCTGCACGTAGCCGTTGCCATCGTTGCGCAGGGCGTCGAGGATGCGCTGGCGGCTGACGATGCCGACCAGTTCTGGGCCGCGGACGACCGGAAAGTCCTCCTGCAGGGAGTGGACGCAGCGGGCGAGCGCGTCGGCCAGCGTGTCGGAAGGCGAGAGGGTGGCGAAATCGGTAAGCATCACCTCGCGCATCTTCACGGTATCGACCACCGACTGGAAAAAGACGCCCTGATCCTCAACCTGCGCGCCGACCATGATGAAGAAGCCGGCGATGATGAGCCAGTAATTGTGGAGCAGCATGCCGGCCACCATGGCCGTGAGCGCCAGCACCTGGCCCAGGCCGGCTGCGGTGCGGCCGGTGTGTGCGAGGCCGAGCTTGCGGGCAAAACTCCCGCGGATGAGACGCCCGCAGTCCAGGGGATAGGCGGGCAACAGGTGCACAAACCCCAGGCCGGCCTGCATCCAGACCATGCTGCGCAACAGGCTGGCGGAGGTGATGAAGGGCTGGTCGAGGAGATGGATATCGCCGCTTGTGCCCAGGAACGTGACGGCCAGGGCCAGCGCGGTGGCTCCGTTGGCCAGCGGACCGGCCAGCGCGAGGGCAAATTGCCCGGCGCCCTGGTTGGCATTCTCCTGGCTTTCTGGATTGGCGTAGGCATAGAGCCCGCCGATGGGCAGCAGCAGAATGGCGCGCAGGCGAAGATTCAGCCACGCGGCCACCATCAGGCGCGCAGTCTCGCGCACCAACACTGCCGCCACCAGCACCAGGAACAGGCCCAGGCCGCGGAACACCGAGAAAGCGCCGCCGTCAGAGGCGCTCAACCCCAGGCAAACGAGCGCCAGTAACGGGAAGAAGGCGTGGACGCGCACTTCGACGCCCAGCCAGCGGCCTAGGGGGATTGACCAGCCTCGCATTCAACCATTGTAGTAGGTCGCGGCCCGGTTGCGCTTCCTTTATGCTGGTTTCAGCATGCGCATCATCGCCGGACAGTTTCGTTCCCGCACACTTGAGGCTCCGGACGGCCTCGGAACCCGGCCCACCAGCGACCGGCTGCGGGAGACGCTTTTCAACGTGCTGGCGCCGCGCATCGAGGGTGCGGCCTTTCTGGATCTGTACGCCGGCTCGGGAGCGGTGGGGATCGAGGCGCTCAGCCGCGGGGCGGCGAGCGTGACATTTGTGGAGCGGGCTCCGGCGGCGCTCACGCTGCTGCGCGCAAACCTGGCCCGGCTGGGGGTGAGCGAGGGATTCCGGATTCACTCCGGCAGCGTGGCTGGCTGGCTGCGGAGATTCGCAACCGGGCCTGGACTTGGGCCGAAACCGGGCTCGAAACGGGGCTCGAAAATGGGCTCGGCGCTGGCTCCGAAGCCAGGACTTGAGCCGGTTCTATCGCAGGCCTTCGATCTGGTCTTTCTCGATCCGCCCTACGATGCGGCCGGGGAATACGCGGCTACGCTGGGGTTGCTGGGCGGGGCCGCCGGCGGGCTGCTTGGCGCCGGCGCGCTGGTCATCGCCGAGCACTGCGGCAAAGGGGGCGGTATGGTGCGGTTGGAGGAGCGATATGGGGAACTGGAACGCACGCGGCTGCTGGTACAGGGCGACGCGGCGCTGAGCTTTTATACCCGGGGTGCGACGGCCGCGCTGGAATGAGAACCAGCCGGAGTTCGCTCAAGCGGCGCCGCTACCACCCTTCATCGTCCTGCCGCTTCCCTCAATCCAAGAACCAATCCCACTGCTCCTGCGTCAACGGCACCACGGAGAGCCGCCCCATCTTCACCAGCGGCGACTCGGCAAACAGTGCCTCCGCCTTGATGGCGGCCAGGGTCTTCGGCCGCTTGAGCCGCTTGCCCGCTTTCACGCGCACGATGGGAACCCTGGGATCGGCGGCGTCCACGCTCAGAACCTCACCCCAGCCCACGGCGGCGCGCTCATCGCCGGTGTGGTAGAAGATCCACTTCGTCCCCGCCTTCATCTCGCGCAGGTACTTCACGGCGGTAGGGTTGGTCACGTTGTCCCAGACCGTCTCCTTATCGCGCAGGAAATCGTCGAAGGAATAGACTTCGGGCTCGGTCTTGAAGAGGAAGTAGGCCATGCGGTCTCTATGGTAAGCGAAGGAACCCTGATTGGGAAACAGAGACTGCGGCGCGGAGAGTGCTGGCGGCCTGCGCCGAGGGCGATCTGCTGCGCACTCAACTGGCCATTCTGCGCCGGCTGGCGCGCTTCACGCCCGCCGATGCGGTGGGATTGAGCCGCGCCGGCGCCTGCCATGCGATTCAACTGGAGCGGTATCCGCTGTAAGTTGCGTCCCAGGTCCGGTCCACGTGGTGGACCGGACCTGGGTTACTCAGCCTCGCCGCAATCTCAGAAACGGCTATAGCGCCAATCGGTAGGAAACACCTGGCGTCCGATTCTACAAACCGAAGGCGTGAACGGCGAAATCCCTGTCCGTGCTCGAGCGGCTAGGCGTAGGTCAGATGTGACCGCCGCGGCCGCCCAAAGCACGCCCAGTGGAAATTCAAACCAACCCACTACCATGGGGTCAATGCGCTTTGACTATACCCCGGCGCTGTCGCCCAGAAGGTCAAACTTGCATTCGTGGGCGAGGGGTTGACGGGATAGTAAAACGATAGTGTTCCGGGGTTGGTCATGGTGCCCGATTGGTTGTTATTAAACCCCTGGAATTGGTAATGAATCGTTGCGGTGGAGAGTGAATCGTCCACACTGTACACAAAGTAGACGTAAGTGGGTGGGCCATTGGGATAGGTGCCCCCGCCGGCAGTTGCGGTAACCCCTGTGATGGCCGGAGCCGGAGCTTGCGGCAGCGAGGAACCCGCCAGTGCGTTGATCAGGTTCTGTCCGTTCGGGCTTCCCCATCCTGTCACCAGATCGTAGCCAGGGCCCGCGCAGAAGAGATCCTGTTCGTCGCAGCCGGAAGTGATGTCGTGGAAGTCACTGTCGTAGTTCGGTCCCACGCCAATCTGATAGATGATGGGATTGAGGAAACCTATCATAGAGTTTCCATTGGCTACACTCTGCTGATTGGCGAGCGCAACGAAGCCGGCCCACATGGGAGCGGCGAAGCTGGTGCCGCCGAAGATGTTGGCACCGCATTCCGCGCCGCCGAAGTACGGGTTATGGCCCTGGTCGCTGCAGACGTAGAAGCTAAAGTTGGCGTTTGCCGAAACGTCCGGGCCGTTACGGTAGGTGGTCGAACCCTTGTTACTGGAGTTGATCACGCCCGAGAGCTGCTGCCACGCGGGGATCGGGATCTTGTCCGGGGAGATGCCGCCGCCGCCGTCTACCCAGGCGGTTTCCGATTGCCAGGCGCCGCCCGCGCCGGCGGTGATCAGGTCCGTGCCGCCAACAGTAACGACATGCGCATCTTCCGCTGGCCAGGGATAATTGCTCGAAGACCAGGCGCCGAAATCGCCAGAGGCGGCAAAGAAGTTCTGGCCTTGAGCCGCCATCCTCTCGAAGTAGGGGTCAAGCGTAGTTGGATCCGCTGGCGTCCAGCCCCACGAACAGCCAATGGTGGTGGGTAGCGGGCTGTGCGAGACCATGGCGCTGATGATTGCTGTATCGGATGACCCGATGTACATCACCAGGCTGGCCAGCCCCGGAGCCATGCCGATCGCCTGAGTCATGTCGAGCGTCTGTTCCGTATCGTCGCAGCTACCCGAGTACGTGCAGCCTGTGTTGGTTCCGTCGGTGGACAGCAGGGTTATGGGCACATTGTTGGTTTGACCGACGTTCGTGAAGTACGCGTTCAAATCAGCCAAGTCCGTGCCGTAATACTCAAACAATCCGAGGTTCTGTCCGCTGCCAGTAAGGCCAGTCTCACCCGCAGTTTTGGCGTAATACGCCGCACGCATATCGCTGCCCAGGAAGGAAGCCGAGGGGCCGGAGCCGGTGGTGGCGCTGGAATGTCCACTCAGATCCTCATTGACTCGCAAGGCGGGTTGAGGGATGGAGTAGTTGTCCAAACCGGAGATGTGCCAGAGCGGCACATTCAGATCGACCGACGGTTCCCGATCCGGAGCGAAGAATACTCGGTTCTCGGTGGGGTGCTGGTAGGTCCGCATGTTGACATGAAAAGCAGTCTCGATGGCCGAAACGGGGCCCTTGACCTGCACTTCCATGCCATCGCGCGTGCCGCCAACAACCGTAAAGCCGTTCGCCTTGGCGAAGGCAACCACGGCGTCATAGTCCGCCTGGCTGGGACCAAATCTTGCTGTGAACTCCGCCACGGTTAAGAATTGCCGGTACGAGGGGCTGGCCGGATCGTAAAGCTCGCTTAGGAACGAGTCCAGGCCTGCCTGATCGCTCAGCGGCAGAACGATGTCCAACTGCATGATCTGGTTTGCGGGAAGAGCCCCGAGCGGCTGCGCTTGCCCATTAAGAACCGCCTCGCGCACATGACGCGTTGGTAGTGATTGATATGCTGCCTGTGCGCAAGCCGTAGTGGATGCGATGAAAGCCAAGAACATGCTCATGACTGCAACCGTCACGAGTGCGGTGTAGTTCTTCGTACGCATGGAAAAATCCTCCTGATTGGTTTGGTTCCGGAGACCCCGGGACTAGTTGCGAGCGCGACGTCATCCGGACGGTGTTAGTGATTCCGACTGCGTGGCCCGACTGCAATTCTTACGCAGCAATCCCCTACGCTGTGGCCCGAGTAATCGGTTCCTAAGCTATAGCTGTGATGGCTGCCATTACTCGAATAGACGCTGCTACCGGCTGCGAGTTTACAGCACCAATATGAATTTCTTGGCTACGTTGACAAATACCATCTTAATGGGGATAACGCAACCCATTTGTGTTGTCATCCTGAACTAAGATCGCGTATCGAAAGTCTGTCTTTTCTTCGGCGCACACTTAGACGCATCGGTAACTAAAATGCTTACTCTATCATTATTAACCAAGAAGTTATATCCGGTGGTTACTCAAACACATCTGCGTGGCCGGGTTCCCGATCCTTCGCCGTTTTCTCGCGAAGGGTAGGAGACCGGAGCTACAGGGACAACCTAATAATGGGATGACCAGCAAACCGTCAGATAGAACCCGACGCCGAAGGCTACCGAAAGAAGAATCACCACAATGGGCGAATGCAGGAGGTAATTCCATCCTCCCGCCGTGGCGCCGAGTCCGGTCGCTCCGTGTTTCGCGTTGTAGCTTTTGATTCTCAAATAGCCATGCACGACGATCCCAAGCCAAGTGAGTATCAAACAAAACATTCCCCCTCCGATTGCCTTATGCAGGAGAATAACCGCGCCCACAGGGCCGCCTCCGGCCTGAGTTGTTATTTGCATGACCGGCTCCAATCTGGTTGTGGGTTACTTGTGATTGGGATGTGCAACTGCTCGACACTCTGCGCCTCCCACACTCGCGCCGTCGATGATCGATGTCTCCCACCCTTTCCAGTCGCCGCGGCGACTACGCGGAAAGGATGGGGCGCCCAGCTTATATCGCCCCATGACGCTGAATGACCGGGCGAACTTTTCCTTGCGGATAGGTCCGCCCGCTATTTGGGTTCTCGTTTAGGTCGACTTAATTACAGCCGGTGACGTTTGCCGGCACTTGGAACACGAGAGTGTGGTACTCGGTGTCCTCATAGATGCTGACCTCTTCGTCGCAGGCAACGGTCGACGACTTGAGGGTGACGGACATAGAGTTTGCCGATCCGTATGAGTTTCCCACGCTCTGAGTATCCGTCCACGTCCACGTACCCTGGTACTTCAGATTGGCGACAAGCGGTCCCCCGCCGACGCTGACTGACACGCTATTACTTGTGCTTCCTCCGATGGTTTCAGCGGTGGTCGAGGAGTCGTTGATCGTAATGGCCGGCGCCTGAATGCCGCCTTCCATCAATTCAGTCAACGGCACTGCGTTTTCTGTCGCGGTTTGCTTCGTGTTAGTGCCCGGTAGTGGAACGACCACGTAACGGCAATTGGAAGTGGTCAAGACTGTATTCAGTCCGCAAGCAGTGGGGCCGGATCCTGGTCCGGAAGACGTAGGTAAGCTATCCGCTTGCAGGGGACTGACTGTGCCGGCATATGGACTTGCGGTAAACGTAGTGCTGTTGTAGTTAAGAAGTGGATTCGTCTCCAAAATGCCCGCAAAGTCAGCAGGTGCGCATCCACATTGGTTCGTCTGCGTACAGTACGAGTCTGTTCTGTTCGTGCCTTGGGCTTCGGCGGCTAAATCGGCGGCAAGCTCCTGCAAATAGGGTTGGTTGTTCGCGCAGACTGCGCCCAAGCCGGGCATGTAAGCATTCACGCCGCTGTCTTGCGGAATCCTGATCGGCGCCAGAAGGTCTTCAGGGACAGTGGTGACACCGGCTGCGCCTGAGGGGTTCAGCGTTGTAACCCCCGCGGGCGATGCCTCCATGGTGATCGCCGGCACCCCGAGTATATCCGCGATCGGTAACGGCACACCATTTACGGTTATGGGGGTGGAGCTTGTGGTATAGGTCACTGGCGTATCCCCGTTCGATTGAAATGTAACGAGCGAATTGAGCCAGATCTCGAAGGTGTCCAGGTTGTGGTTAATGGCGTTCGAGCCACTAGCGTTAAACGTGCTGTTATTATCGCTGGTGGTCAAAGCTGTGGTGTTGGTGAAGGTTTCGGTGAACGCATAGCTGTTGCTGTTCGTCTGTGAGTATCCAATGCTTCCGCCAGCCGTGAAGATGTTTTTAATCCCCGTGCTAAATGTGGCTACATTTCCGAAGGTGAAGCTGCTTCCCACCGTTGTCGTCGTGCCATTCGTGGTGGAGGTGCTGTAACCCTGCGTACTCTGGTTGCCGGGCGGCGAGTAGAGGATGGACACGACCTTATAAAGGGGTTCAAAAGTGCTTGTGGTGGTAGCTATTCCGCCGACAGCTCGGATGCGGTAGTTATACATATCCGCGATGTATATGTTCCCGCTTGCGTCCACTGCTACGCCCCACGGTAAATTTAAGTCAGCATCGATAGCCAGTATATTGTCCCCGTTGTAGCCTGATCCGCCATTACCAGCAACCGTCGTGATCTGACCGTTCGTCACTTCGCGGACGCGGTTATTAAAAGTGTCCGCGATGTAGATGTTCCCGCTCGCGTCTACCGCAACATCTGAGGGTTGAGTTAACTCGGCGACTATAGCTAGTTGGTTGTCTCCGTTGTAGCCCCCCGCGCCAGTGCCGGCAACCGTGTATATGCTCCCCACGGTAGGGCTGAGAACATTGGGAAGAGAGCCGCCAGAATACACTGCACGAACGCGGTTATTGTTGTTATCCGCGATATAGATGTTCCCATATCCGTCCACCGCCACACCAGGTTGGGTTTCACCAGGCGCATAGATGGTGAGATTTAGCTTGGCGCTGGTAGCCAACTGATCGTCCCCGTTATAGCCTGACGCGCCAGTACCGGCAACCGTGTAAATATATCCCATCGTAGGATTGGTGACATTTGGAATAGTGCCGGCAACATATACGACGCGGACGCGTTCGTTATCAGTGTCCGCGATGTAGACGTTCCCACTTGCGTCCAGCGCAATCGCTCCGGGAGCATACAGCTCGGCATTGGTAGCCAATTGGTTGTCCCCGTTGAAGCCTCCGCCGCCTGTACCGGCAATCGTGTATATGTATCCCACCGTGGGATTGGAAACATTGGGGATAGTGCCGCCAGCATAAACGACACGGATGCGGTTGTTAAAATCGTCCGCGATAAAGACGTTACCGTTGGCATCTACAGCGATGCGTCTACCGGTATATAACTGGGCACTCGTGGCGGGTATATCGTCCCCGTTATAACCATAATTTTGGTCTCCGCATAGTCCGGCTACCGTTGTGATGATGCCTGTTGAAGTTGTTACTTTCTGGACACAAGTATTCCAGGTGTCCGCAATGTAAAAGTTTCCATATTGATCCACCGCAACGCCGCTGGCTTGTATCGAGGCGCCAGTCGCTGGGATATTGTTCCCGTTGTAATCGTGACCACCGCCCCATCCGGCCACCGTATCGATGTAGCCGTAGGCGGGTAGCACCGTAGCAGTGCTGGAGTTGACCGTGATGGTTCCAGGCCATGTGGCGGCGGAGGAGGTTGAGAAATTTCCATCGCCACTGTATGAGGCGCTAATCGAATGCGAACCTGGCGCCAATGAGCTGATGCTGATGCTTGCCTGGCCGCCTGAGACGGAGGCCGAACCGAGCAAAGTGCCGCTGTCGTAGAAGCTAATTGTCCCTGTTGCCGTGTTGGCCCCAGACGTACTCGGGCTGATGGAGCCGGTCAGTTGCAGTGTCGTCCCGGAGGGCACCGTCAGACCGGGCGAGACAGTCAGAGTGACGTGCGTACTGGTTGAGCCGCCTCCTGTTGAGCCACTTCCTATGGCGTACACCGCCGAGCCGACCGCGCTATTGCTATAGCCCGTAGCTACTGCAATGGCCTCCAACGTCTCGCTGGCAGAAACTGTAATCGGGCTGGAGTATACTGATGAACTTGTGGTGGGCGTGGTCCCGTTGGTCGTGTAATAGATGTTGGCGCCGGGTGTCGTGTCGCTGATCGTCACTGTTTGCGAACTCGTATATGTGCCTGCCGGGGGTGAGAAGGTTGGCGTTGCTGCCACCGAGAGGGCGGTGTATGTCGCTGATCCCGATGATGGATAGAATGTAATGACGAACGTTGAGCCCCTGAGTGTCAGTGGGTTTCCCTGCTGCCAGCCCGAGGCTGGGCAGTATGAGCCACCCGGAGACGACAGATATACCGATTCCCCGCCCAATGACGTAGTCACGCCGGATGCAGCGTAGGAGAAACCGCTGTACACGGTTGCAACTATCTGCCCCCTTTGACCGCCTGGCGATCCAACTGGGCAGCTTCCTGCTACAGAAACGGTCACCTGGTAGGAAAGTGTGCCGGGGCCGACAGCAATACTGTCGTTCGTGGTTTGGCCATGCACAATGCTCGTCGTGATTATCAGAAGGAACACATACCCGTACACCTTGAAACGTTGCCAGATTCCACAAGCCATCAGACTCTCCTAAGCTCGCCACCTAATTTCTGGTAAGCTCAAAACGACAACATCTTCCACCCTCCCCCCCGTTTTGTCAACACGAACACATGAAAATCAGGCCGTGGATCATACTTTGCAAATAACCGCGAGCCGGGTGCCAAGGCGGATTGAGGGATGCGTTCTACCGTGGCGTGTCGATACGCACGAGGAGCACGTCGTGGCTCTCCAACTCGATGGGCTGCCTGTCGGTGAGGGTGATGGGCTTGCCGGTCCAGAGGTCCTTGCCGCTCTGCTGGCCGTGTAGGCCTAGCTTGACCAGGTTGAGGTGGAAGGGGTGGGTGGAGTAGCGGCTGTCGCCGACGGCGACGATGGCTACAGCGATGGCTCCGCCCTGGAGCTGGCGGGTCCAGACCTCGACCTCGCCGTCGGAGTAGGCGCGGACACCCTGGCGGCCCAGCGGGTCCTGGTCGATGGCGATGACGTCGCGGTTGAGGAGGATGCTCTTGACGTTGGGCGTCATGGCGGTGAGGTCGTTGCCGGCCAGCAGGGGCGCGGCCAGCATGGCCCAGAGGGTGAAGTGGGTGCGGTTCTCGGCCAGGTTGAGCCGGCCGTTGCCCACCTCAAGCATGTCGGGATCGTTCCAGTGGCCGGGGCCGGCATAGCTCTCCAGACCGGCCTGCTGGCTGATGATCGAGTAGATGCGGTCCCACTCGGGCGTGATGTCGCCGGTGGTGCGCCAGAGGTTGCCGCCGATGGAGGGCGCCCATTCCCAGACCGCATCCCAGCCGTACTGGCAGAGGGAGAGGACGATGGGCCGGCCGGTAGCCTTGAGGGCCTTGCTCATCTTGTCGTAGGCGGCGATCATGATGCGCATCTGTTCGGCGTGGTCGTTGGGGGCCTGCTTCTCAAGCACCGCGCCGATGAAGCTGCACAGATCGTACTTGAGGTAGTCGATGCCCCAGGCGGCGTACATCTGGGCGTCCTGCTCCTCGTGGCCGAGCGAGCCCTCGTAGCCGCCGCAGGTCTTGGGGCCGGGCGAGGAGTAGATGCCGATCTTGAGGCCCTTGGAGTGGACGTAATCAGCCAGCGCCTTCATGTCGGGGAACTTGGCGTTGGGGTGCAGGACGCCGCTTGCGTCGCGCTCGCCCTGCCAGGTGTCGTCGATGTTGACGTAGATGTAGCCGGCGTCCTTCATGCCGGTCGAAACGAGCTGGTCGGCGGCGGCGCGAACGCCCTTGTCGTCCACCTTGCTGGCGAAGTAGTTCCAACTGTTCCAGCCCATGGGCGGGGTTTGGGCCACCATCTGCGGCAGTGCCATCTGCATCGTAACCATGTGCGGCGGGGCCTGCGGTGCGGATGGTGTTTGGGATATGGCGGTGAAGGAGGCGAGGGCGAGAACGGCGAGGGAGAGCGAAGCGAGAATACGCATGTTTGATCCTCTTGGAAACGATTTCTGGAGAATTCTATGCCGGTGAGGCGAGTGTCGGCAATCCGCGGGCGGCGGAGGGACTGTTCAGGGTCGCTGGGCGTAGGCGACGCGGGGGATGGATTGGAGGTCGGGGAGGAACTCGATTTGGCGAAAGCCGGAGGATGCGAGCAGCGCGGCGATGGCCTCCGATTGGCTGTAGCCGATCTCAAGTGCAAGGAAGCCGCCGGGGATGAGAGCGGCGAAGGCTGCGGGGATGAGGCGGCGGCAGACGTCGAGGCCGTCGTCTCCGGCGAAGAGGGCGAGGGCCGGTTCGTGGTCGCGGACCTCGACGGCGAGCGCGGCGCGGTCGGCCAGCGGGACGTAGGGCGGGTTGGAGACGACGATCTCGAATTGCTCTCCGGCTACGGGGTCGAGGAGGTCGCCTTGAAGAAAGCGGATGGCAGCTCCGTTGCGCTTGGCGTTTTGTCGGGCCACGGCCAAAGCGGACTTGGTTAGATCAGTTGCTGTAATCGATGCCTGCGGCAGCTTGTGAGCCAGCGCAACGGCAATTGCACCGGAGCCGGTGCCGATGTCCACGATGCGCAATGCGTGAAAGCTGGCAGCTAGCTCAAGAACCTTCTCGACCAGATGTTCCGTCTCTGGGCGCGGGATGAACACATCGGGCGCGACGCGAAAGGGCAGCTCGTAGAACTCCGTCTCGCCAACGATGTATTGGATGGGTTCGCCGGTAAGTCGTCTGTTTACGAGGGTTCTAAACTTTTTACTGATTATTGGGAGAGTGGACAAGTTTCCATTTGCGATAAGCCAAGCACTATTGAAATTCTGCGATATTCCACGATGGGTCAGCCAGACGTTGTGTCCAGTATGCGAGTTTTCTCTGAGAACATGCAGGAAAAGCGTCTCTGCGTCGCGGCGCGCTTGCTCTGAATGCGGCCCCTCGCAGAGCGTATGCTCGGCTTCGGCGATTAACGCGCGAATTTTCGACTCTCTGTTGTTCATACTGGGCTGCCGGCCTTCAACTGCTCGGCCTGGTAGTGGGCAGTGAGGGCATCCACGATGGGCTGCAGGCGGCCTTCCATCACCAGGTCGAGCTGGTGGAGCGTGAGGCCGATACGGTGGTCGGTGAGGCGGTTTTGCGGGAAGTTGTAGGTGCGGATCTTCTCGCTGCGGTCGCCGGTGCCCACCTGCTGCTTGCGCTCTTTGGCCAGCTCGGCATTCTGGCGTTCCATCTCCATCTCGTAGAGGCGGGAGCGGAGCACGCGCATGCCCTTCTCGCGGTTCTTGATCTGCGACTTCTCGTCCTGGCAACTGACCACGGTGTTGGTGGGGATGTGAGTGATGCGGACGGCGGAGTAGGTGGTGTTGACCGACTGGCCGCCGGGGCCGGAGGAGCAGAAGGTATCGATGCGGAGGTCCTTGGCCTCGATCTTCACGTCCACATCCTCGGCCTCGGGGAGGACGGCGACGGTGACGGCGGAGGTGTGGACGCGGCCCTGGGCTTCCGTGGCGGGAACGCGCTGCACGCGATGGACGCCGCTCTCGTATTTCATCTGCGAATAGACGCGCTGGCCTTCGATGATGGCGATCACTTCCTTGTAGCCGCCGACGCCGGATTCGGAGAGCGAGAGCAGCTCGATCTTCCAGCGGTGCTGCTCGGCGAAGCGCTGGTACATGCGGAAGATTTCTGCGGCAAAGAGGGAGGCTTCGTCGCCGCCGGTACCGGCGCGGATTTCGAGAATGACGTTCTTTTCGTCGTTGGGATCCTTGGGCAGCAGCAGCGCCTTGATCTCTTCTTCCAGGGCCGGCTCGCGGGGCGCCAGAGCGGCAATCTCTTCTTCGGCCATGGCGCGCATCTCGGGGTCGGCCTCGGCGAGCAGGACGCGGGCTTCGGCCAGCGCCTGGCGAACCTGCTTCAGCTCGCGGAACTTCATCACCGGAGCTTCGAGTTCGCTGAGAGCGCGGCCGGACTTCTGATACTTTTCGCGGTCGGCGGCGGCCTCGGGCAAAGCGAGTTGGGCGGAGAGCTCGTCGTAGCGCTGCTCCATCTGTTGCAAACGGTCGATCATGGGAAACTCCTGCGCAGGCCGGAATCTTGGAGTAGAAAGTTGGACAAGAAAAAGGGCGGAAAACGAGTGTGTGTGCGGCGGGCGCCGCTAGAGGAGGGCCGGGATGGGTTGGTGGAATGTCATGCTGCTTCAATTTTAGCGCGAAAGGAGGACAGGGGGGTAGCGTGAGCGGGGACGGATGCGGCAAGCGCAGAAACCCTGGTTCCGATCTAGTCGAGAACGTAAGGGAACGTAAGGGAACGTAAGGCAAGAAAGGCTGTGGAGCGAGGTTGCAGGTTAAAGGCGGCGGTAGCCAGCCTTCGGGTTTTGAGCGGGTTGCTCCGAGTTTGATGCATTTCTCCTCCGTTTTCCACAGGCCGCATGACACCCTTGCCGACGGCCGTGAACCAAATCAGGCACCCGTTATCCACTTGTTTTTTGTTGCGGCGGCATTTCCGGTCCGCTTATCCACGCATACTCTTGGCATAATCGCAGCAAGAGCGGTTCCTCTGTAACTGTTCCAGGAGCTGGGGCAGGGTCTGAGTTGGGGATTCGCGTTGAGGGATCGAGCTCAAAACAAGAGTTCAAGGCCCGAGGCCGAACCACAACCCCTGCGGGAGCACACAAGAGTGACCAGTTATAGCCGTCAGGACGTGTTGCGCATCTTGCAGATCGGTTGCCGCCAGTTGCAGGGGTGGGAGCGGGCAGAACTCATTGCGCCCAAGCAGCGCTACACCTTTCAGGATCTTGGGCAGTTGAGAACTCTGCGCGTCCTGCGCGAGGAAGACGTTCCGGCGGCCTCCATACGGCACTCGATCATGGCCATGAAGGCCGTGGCCGGCATGGCCAATCCGCTGCTTGAGGCCTGCCTGGTGCGTACCGGGACGCGGCTGGCCTTCCGCCACCGTGGGGCGATGGTGGACCCCATCCGGCGGCAGTTGCTCTTCGACTTCGAGCGCTTTGACCGAATCGAGCGAATGGACCGCCCGTCCGCAGGCTCGGAGACGTATCCGCTGCGCCGTTTCGGCACGGCCGACCCGCGTGGCTTGCAAGACCGGTTTCTGGCCGCGGTGCAGGCCGAAGAGGCGGACGAAAAGCAGCGCGCCATAGCCCTTTACGAGGAGATTCTGGCGCTCGATCCGAAGTACGCGGCGGCCTACATCAACCTGGGAACCATCCAGTTCCACCTGCGCGAATTTGGCCTTGCCGAGCAGCTCTATCGCCGCGCCACCGAAGCCGATCCCGAGTATGTGCTGGCCTTCTTCGATCTCGGCAACGTGCTGGACGAACTGGAGCGGCCGGATGAGTCCATCGCCGCTTACCGCCAAGCGATTTCGCTTGCGCCTCGCTACGCCGACGCCCACTACAACCTGGCCCTGGCTTATGAGCGCCGGGAGCAATACCGCCAGGCTCTCCGCCACTGGCGGTCCTATCTGAGGTTGGATAATCGAGGCCCCTGGGCCGACCACGCCCGCAGCCAGATCCACAAACTCCTCAGCCGCGAAACGCTGGCCATCGCCTGGCGCGCAACCAGCTATCTTCCGCCCCGCAAGGGGACTGCGGCGCTGGAACTGGTATTGGAACCCATCGAACAACCTGGCCTCGGGTAAAGGGTGAGGGCCGGCAGGCCGGGGTTTTAGCCCTGACAGATTCCCCTACCTCAACACCAAAAGTGAATCAGGGCCTTAAGGCCATGCCCTTTGATCTACACTCGACGGGAGGGCGATTGCGGCCCTTTATTCCACACCGAGGACTCCTTCCCTTGAGCAGATTCCGTCTCCCAGCCCTGGCTGTTTCCGCGCTGTTGCTGTTTGCCATTGGACCGGTCCTGCATGCGCAAGCGCCGCTCGCGCCCCCGGTTCCAGCGGCTCAAGTCGAGGCCAGCCGCAAGGCCCTCAACGCCCTCTTTCAGGACTACTGGGAAGACTACCTCAAGCATTCCCCAGAGTTCGCCTCGACGCTGGGCGACAAGCGTTACAACGACCAGATCACCGACTACTCCGTGAAGGCCGTCAACGACGAGCTGGCCCGCGAGGAGACCTTGCTCATGCGGCTGGCGGCGATCGACCCTGCTGGATTGACGGACGAGGAGACGATCAGCCGTGAACTGCTGCTGCGCACGTTTGCCGAAGACGAGGAGGCCGCGGAGTTCAAGGAGTGGGAGATGCCCGTGAACCAGATGAACGGCATCCACATCATCTACCCGCGGCTTGTGGCCCAGTTCAGCTTTACCACGGTCAAGGACTACGACGATTGGATTGCCCGGCTGCACGCCATCCCCAAAGCCTTCGACCAGGTGACCACAAATATGTCGATCGGCATGGACGACCATCGCGTGCCGCCGAAATACCTGCTGGAAAAAGTGCTCGAACAGGTGAAGGATTTGGCCAGCCAGAAGCCCGAGGACTCGCCGCTGGCCCTGCCGCTGAAGAGTTTTCCCGCTAGCATCAAGCCCGCCGAGCGGGAGCGCATCCAGGCTGAGATGCTGGCGGCCATCCGTAAGGAGGCGCTGCCGGCTTACCTGCGCTTTGCGCGCTTCCTTGAGGTGAGCTACATTCCCGCCGGCCGCGAGCAGCCCGGCATCTCCGCGCTGCCCGATGGGGCGAAGTATTACCGGTTCCTTATCCGCCGCACCTCCACCACCGGCCTGACCGCGGAGCAGATTCACCAGATCGGCCTGGACGAGGTAAAGCGCGACGAGGCGGAGATGCTGGTCATCGCGCAAAAGCTCGGATTCGCGGACCTGAAGAGCTTCCGCGCCAGCCTCAAGAGCAATCCCAAGCTGCATCCGGCTTCGGGCGAGGCCCTGCTTGACGCTTACCGCGGTTACCTGACGCCGATGCAGGCCAAGCTGCCGCAGCTCTTCGGCCGCCTGCCCAAGGCGCTCTTCGAGGTGGTTGCGGTTCCGGATTACCTTGAGAAGACCTCCGCGCCCGCTTACTACGAGCCCGGAGCGCCCGACGGCACCCGCCCCGGACGCCTGCGCATCGACACGTACGACGCCACCGGCCGCAATCTTTATGGCGTAGAGACCATCGCTTACCACGAAGGTCTTCCCGGCCACCATCTGCAGTTTTCCATTGCCCAGGAGCTGGACGGTCTGCCCGCCTTCCGCAAGTATGAAGGCTACACGGCTTACATTGAAGGCTGGGGGCTTTACTCCGAGCGGCTGGGCAAGGACGTGGGCTTCTACCAGGACCCCTACTCGGACTACGGACGCCTCGAAGCCGACATCTGGCGCGCCATCCGCCTGGTGGTCGATACCGGAGTCCACTCCCAGCACTGGACTCGCGAGCAGATGGTCCAGTACTTCCACGACCACTCGGCCATCGACGAAACCACCATCCAGTCCGAGGTGGACCGCTACATCGCCTGGCCCGGCCAGGCCCTGGCCTACAAGATCGGCCAGCTCAAGATACTGGAACTGCGCGACCGGGCGAAGGCGGCGCTGGGCGGCAAGTTCGACCTGCGCGCCTTCCACGACCAGGTGCTCGACTCCGGCGCACTGCCGCTGGACGTGCTCTCGGAGCGCATCGATGCCTGGATCGCGAGCCAAAAGGCGGCCCTCCCGCGGTAGCCATAGCGAAACCAGGGTTGCCATATCCCGAAACCGCAGCGCTCAAGTCGACGCGACCAACAGGAAGCGGCGACCCCGCACAAGACTTTTAGAGCATTTCACCTAATGGTGTATAGTATAGGTGGCGATGCTCCGCGCACATGCTATGGCGCGACCTTATTCGGATGATTTGCGGCGCAAGCTGCTTGAGGCCTTCGACCAAGGCAAGGGAAGCC
>Ga0326727_10008105_pt1 | contig 26990 bp, 26 predicted proteins | sample MB2enrmetagenome_FD_207643 | JGI IMG/M metagenome (GOLD analysis project Ga0326727, IMG submission 207643) | Lab enriched peat soil microbial communities from McLean, Ithaca, NY, United States - MB29MY | ecosystem: Environmental > Terrestrial > Soil > Wetlands > Peat | place: USA: New York...
GTCTTCCGCAGCCACGGCCGATGCCGCTGAACCCAAAGGGAAGCGCCTGAATCCGATCAAGCGCCAGCAGATGGAAGATCGTCTGCACGAGATCGAAGAAGAGATTGCCCGCGCCGAAGCCGCGATTACAGTGTGTGAAACGCAGCTTCAGAGCTTTGTGAGCGCGGAAGAAACCCAGCGCCAGACGCTGGAACGCTGCGATCACAAAAGCGCGCTGGAAAATCTTATGAAGGAATGGGAGCGACTTTCGCAATCGCTCGACGATTGAGAGACCGATCACGGCGGCGAGGCGTCTTGCTGTAGTAGACTCACCATCTTATGGTTGACCAACGCGTAACCCCTCAAGAACCGGCGCCCCCAGAACTGAAAACGCCTCCTATTCTCTTCGATAAAACGCAACGGCTATTAAGTCAGATTGAGTCTCGACTCGGCGAACGGCTTTTAACTTACTGGAATTCCTCCAATGGCTCCATTTGCGGTAACGATGTGATGGGCCTTTACGGTATTCTCCGCAGCATAGGAAAGGTCGACCGTCTTTCGTTCTTCATCAAGTCCGATGGGGGCTCCGGCGAAGTATCGCTGAGGATGGTCAACCTCCTACGCCAGTTTGTTGGACGGCTCACGGTCCTAGTGCCACTCGAATGCGCATCAGCCGCTACCATGCTGGCTCTAGGCGCAGACAAGATTTTGATGGGTCCCCTCGCTTACCTCTCGGCGGTGGACACCTCGCTGACGCACGATTTGTCTCCGATTGACCGGGACAATGATCGTGTCAGGGTCAGCCAGGATGAGTTGCAAAGAGTCGTCCGGCTTTGGCAGAAACAAGCCGACAAGGAGTCATCCAACCCGTTTGCGTCACTATTTCAGTATGTGCACCCACTGGTGATCGGTGCCGTCGACCGCGCCAGTGCGCTCTCCACCAAGCTTTGCGTCGAAATTCTCTCGTTTCATCTCAAGGATTCGAAGAAAGCCAGGAGAATCAGCAATACGCTGAATTCCGGGTATCCCTCACATAGCTATCCCATCATGCTGCGCGAGGCCCGCCGGATTGGCTTAAATGCCGAATCCATCGATGAGGGGACCAACCAACTCCTTTGTGAACTGCACGAAATCTATTCAGAAATGGGACAGCGGGCCTCCACCGATTTTGATGAGCGCAACTCGCACGATAACAGCATTTTGAACATCATCGAAGGCAGGGGACTGCAAATCTTTTTCCAGAATGACAAGGACTGGCATTACCGGGCGGAAGAGCGCCGGTGGGTTGCATTGAATGAAAAGAGTTCGTGGCGAAAGGCTGAACTCGTCAAGGGAAAGTTGGCGGTTTCTATCTTTCATGTGCGCTAGGGCCGGAGAGCGACGCCCCTCTTGGACGGGCGAGGGCGGCTGTCCCTCCTCGAGCACAGGCAGACGCGGCAAACCGCGTCTCTACGGGAAATCTGTCGTGGGGGCTTTTACTGAGAACTGAAAGCTGATGGCTGACAGCTCTACCCGCCCTGCTTCAACTCGGTGAGCACCTGGCGCGCGATTTCCTTGAGCGTTTCGAACACGCCTACGCCTTGGAATGCCACCGCCTCCACCACCGGCTCGTTTTTCTTGCGCAGTTCCTTGGAGAGAGCTTCGACCGACAGCACGTTGGGCAGGTCGCGCTTGTTCAGTTGCAGGACGTAGGGGATCTTGTTGAAATCGTAGCCGTGTTCTTGCAGGTTCGACATCAGGTTGTCGAGCGCTTCGACGTTGGCGTCCTGGCGTTCCTGCTGGGAATCGGCCACGAACACGATGCCATCGACCCCGCGCAGAATCAGCTTGCGGCTGGCGTCGTAAAAAACCTGTCCCGGAACCGTGTACAGGTGAATGCGAGTCTTGAAGCCCCGCACCGTGCCCAGATCGAGCGGCAGGAAGTCGAAGAACAGGGTTCGGTCGGTCTCGGTGGCGAGCGAGATCATCTTGCCCTTCTGCTGTTCGGCTGTTTTCTGGAAGATGAACTGCAAGTTCGTCGTCTTGCCGCCCAACCCGGCGCCGTAGTAGACGATCTTGCAATTGATCTCGCGTGCTGCGAAGTTGATGAAACTCAAAAGGTTTCCTCAGAAACTCCTGCGAAAAGACTCTCGCGAACCACTCCCTCAAGGCGCGAGCCTCCCGCTACCAATCCACCCGACTACAGTATCGGTTCCTGCTGGTTTTTATACCACACCGGAAGGTCCTGGTGCTGGTTACCCACGTTACTTTCAGTGGGCAGTGGCCAGTGGGCAATGGTCAGCACAGCCATCGCCCTCCCCATTTTCGGCGGGGAGCGCGGCATTCGGAATCGAAACGTGTGGGATATTTGTTGGCGGCATCAAATACTGACCACTGCCCACTGCCTATCGCGGCGTCGGCAGAGGATAATATCCGTGCTTCGCGTAGACCTTCACCTCCGGCCGCCGCACCCGCACCTCGATTTCGCGGTAGCCTCCGATGGTCGACCTGGGCGAATAACCCAGAGTGTACTGATAGCGCGCGTCTCCCATCGCCTGGGCGTAAGCTCGCTCGATGTCGCCGGGCGCCAATTCGCCGTACACCGTGCCTCCTCCGGTGGCGGAGACGTATTTCGGCAGAATGTCGCTGTAACCCATCAAACCTCTGGTCTTCGGCAGGTGGATCCGCTGCAGCCTGTCATATACCGGGATGGCCGCGCCCTCCACTCCCACCGCGTACACCGTGATGTTCTGCGTCAGCAGCACTTTCAGGGTATCTTTGTAGCTTGCTGTCGAGCCCTGCTCGCGTCCGTCGCTGATGACGAAGATGATCTTGCGGTGCGTTCGGTCGCGTTTGGAAAGGTCGCGGGCAGCCAGCAGGATCGCGTCATTCATTACGTGCGCGACCTTCGGCGGCGTGGAAACAGGGGTCACAGGAGAGTCCACCGGACGGCCATTGATGATCGGTCCCTGTGGGCCGAGCGGTCCGCTGGTCACCGGCGGTCCGTTATTGGCCCCGCTATAGCTTTTGACCTGGTTCAGAACCGCCGTCAACTGCTTGCCGACGCTGGTGAAGTCCGATGTCCGGCCCACCGTGCTGCTGTAGGTGTAAATTCCAACTTCATCGAACTGGCTGAACGCTCCCTGCAACGCCGATAGCGTCTCCTGCACCTTCTTCAACCCTACGTCCGGCATTCCGGTGTCGATGATCACTGCCGCCGAGAGCGCAAATGGATCGCTGGTGAAAAACTTCAGCGTCTGCAACTGCCCATTTTCCAGGACTGAAAAATCCTTGGAAAGCAAGCCCCCGATCAACCGTCCCTCGCTGTCTTTTACCGTAACCGGGACCATCACCAGGGTTGGGTTGATGCTGATGGTGTAACCGACATCCAGCCCGGTCTCCGCATCCCTCGGAACGCTGCCCGCAGGCACCGTCCTGACCGCAGGCATCGGTGGCGGGACCGGCTTCTGATCCGTCGAATCCGGAGCGCTCCGGGGCATCTCTTTCGATCCGGTGGTTATCCCCGCGCCGGATGCATCCTCCGGCGGTGCTTCCGGCTTGGATTCCTCCTCCGCTTCTTGCCGCGGGCTGGGCGGCGCCGGTGGCGGGATCGGCCGCGTTGCCGACGGGGCGTCCGGGATGTCCTCAGGCTTCTGCTGCGCCGCCAGAGCGCTTGCCAGCAACCCCCAGAGCGACAATGCAAGCCCCAGCCTCAGTACCGTGCTAGTTTTCGTGGCCATTCCCGGAATCCTCTATCTTTCTTGCTTTGTTCTGCGAACCATGCGGCCATGTTGGACCGCGAGTCCCTGCACCCTTTACTCTCTACTCTTTACAATTTTCAGATGCCTAACCCCGGCTCTTTGGTGCATCTAACCGTTACAGGATAGACTAGCAAAGTCTCGGGATAAAAACTCTGATGCCTATACTACATTGCAAATCGCGCCTGGCCACGGGCGTGCTCGGTGTGGCCGTATTCGTTCTGGGGACGTTCGCACTGGTGACGACCCTGTCGCTTCCCACAGCGGCGCAGAATCCCTCCGCTCCGATGCCCACTCTCGCTCCCGACGCTAACGCCCAGCCGCAAGACCAGCCCGTCGAGACGCTGAAGGTCAACGTCGAAGTCGTCCAGTTGTTCTTCAACGTCAAAGACAAGCATGGCGCGCTGATTCCCAACCTGAACAAGGAGAATTTCGACATTTTCGAAGACGGCCAGCCCCAGACCATCAAATACTTCAAGGCCGAAACCGATCTCCCGTTGACCCTCGGCATCCTCATCGATTCCAGCGGCAGCCAGATGCGCGTGCTTGATATGGAAAAAGAAGTTGGAGGTTCTTTCCTCGAAAGCACGCTGCGCCCCAAGGACGAGGCCTTCGTCATCAGCTTCGACGTCGACATTACCCTGCTGCAAGATTTCACCAACTCCGTCAGCCGGCTCAGGCATGCGCTCAACGAGGCCCGGATCAACACCGGCGGAGTCGGCTGTGCCGGCGGACCCCTTGGTCCGCAGGGCCCGATCCCGTGCTCCGCCAGCGGCCAACGCGGTACCGCGCTCTATGACGCCGTCTATCTTGCTTCGCATGATGAATTCAGCCACGAAGTCGGTCGCAAGGCGATGATCCTGCTCACCGACGGAGAAGACGAAGGCAGCCGCCTCAAGATCAAAGATGCCATCGAAGCCGCCCAGAAAGCCGATGCCATCTGCTACGTGCTGCTTATTGCTGACCGCGGGTTCTATGGCTTCGGCGGCTATTCGGGCGATTCGGAGATGAAGAAGCTCACCCTGGAAACTGGCGGGCGCGTGATCGAAGTCGGCAACAAGATCGAAAAACTCCGCCAGGCTTTCGACCAGATTTCCCAGGAACTTCGCAGCCAGTACAACATTGGCTACGTGCCCACCAACGCCGCCCGCGACGGCTCTTTCCGTAAAGTCGAGATTAAGCCCAAGCAGGGGGACTACAAGATCCAGGCGCGCAGCGGTTACTACGCCACCGCTCACCACGAAGACTAGGGCCGGTGTGGGGACGGGCGCCCTCGCCTGTCCGCGTAGAGACAGCCACCTTCGAGCGCCCGCGGCCGTCCCTCGGGGTTGCAGAAAACCCGCCCCAGGGTTATAGTTGCGACCAAGTCTGTTCCTCCTCCTAGAGCATCTCCAACCGTCGGCGCCAATAACTCCCCAGGAGGGAACATCCATGCGTTCTGCCCGTAGTCTAGCTTTTTTGTGCCTGGCTTTGGTCGCGCTGCTTGCACTCAGCGGACAAGCTTTTTCCACTACCGTTGCCGTCGGTAGCTGCACGCCTTACGTCAACTTCGCAACCATTCAACAAGCGGTAAATGCTTCTCCCTCGGGAACCGTAATCAAGGTTTGTCCCGGCACCTACCATGAACAGGTAGCTATCAACGAATCACTTACTCTCGAAGGGGTTGCATACGCGATTGAGGATGCAGTCGTGATTGCGCCTCCCAAAGGAGGCTTGGTCGCGAACGCAGTTGATATGGATCCGGAGCCCCCGAACTCAGGCGCTCCCATCGCAGCCCAGATATTGGTGGAAAATGCAACTACTGCCATCACCGTCACGATCAGCAACCTCACCGTGGACGGCCTGGGAAACCAGGTTAGTGGCTGCTCTCCCAATGTGGTAGGCATCCTTTACTCGAATGCCTCGGGCACGGTGAATCACGTCGCCGTCCGCAACCAGGTACCAGGAGACACACTAAGTGGATGTCAAAGCGGCGAGGCTATCTACGTGCAGACTTCCACCGGTGCGTCCGTTGTGACCGTCGAAAATAGTTCAGTCCACAATTACAACAAGAACGGAATTACAGGCAATGACGCCGGCACCACCCTGAACGTTACCGGCAGTTACGTCGAGGGCTCGGGCGCGCTCGGAGATGGATATGCAGCGCAGAACGGAATCCAAATCGCCTTTGGAGCGGCGGGGAAAGTTACCACCAGCGTGGTGACGGACAATTCCTATGTCGGCCCAACCTACGGCGCATCCGATATTTTGCTTTACGACGCCGCCGAAAACAGCAGCATCGCCATCACCGGCAATATCGCAGGCAATAGCCAGATTCCCATCGGGCTGTACACCGATACCGCGGGCCTTGGCGACGGCGTTACCGTTACCAGCAATAAGATCTTTGGCGCACTGACCTTCGATGCCATCGATGTCTGCACCAACGGGAATACTCTCAAGTTAAACAACATCTTCAACAGTGCGGAATCAGGCATACACCTGGACGCTTCCTGCGGTTCCACCGGCACCGGTAACACCCTGGCCAGCAACACGATCCTCGAAAGCGCATGTGCCGGCATTCTCGACGACACGGGCGGTTCGAGCAACACGATCGTTAGTGGCACCTACTACACAGTGCCATTTCCAGTCACCGGTTCCACCGCTTCGTGCACCATCCCAGGACCCGCGGGCAGCACCGCCGATGCAAGATCCACACGCGCCAAGGCCGCGCGCAAGTTCAGCCCCGCAAGATAAGGCCGAGCAAGCTAGAACGTCAGCGTAAGAATCAACGCCGGGAATCGGATTCACGATCCCGGCGTTTTCAATGCAGCCCTGGTTCGTGCCTTCAGCTCACCGCGCCTGCGAAAAATCCTCCACCGCGAACAACTGGCCGTGCTGCTCCACCACGCCGATTCCGACCGAATCCATGTCCTTGTCCAGAATGTTCGCGCGATGGGGAGGCGACTTCATGAACTGCGCGTGGATGAACTCGGGCGACGGCCCCTGAACTACATTTTCCGAGAGCCAGGTAAAATGCACGCCCGCTTGCTTGACTCGCGCCGACAGGCTCGGCTCACCCTCGAACCCATGCTGCGCCGATCCGTGTTCCGCCATCACCTCGGCGTGACGCCGCGCCGCTGTGGCCAGCGCTTCATCCCAACGCAACTGCGGCAGTCCCTGCGCCCGCCGCGCCTGGTTTACGGAAGTGAACAGATCCCGCTCCGCCCGCAACGTCGATGTCTGGCCGTATGCTCCCCAACAAAGCATGATTCCCACCAATACCAGCGCCGACAGCCGCGTCCTGATTCGCATAGATCGTCTCTCCATCATCAATAAATGAATAGAACCCGGCTGGTTGTGTTCCGGCAAGTTACTAACGTCGCGAAGTGTTGAGTATCGAAGTCACTTCTCTCTTCGTTCATGCCGCGCGGCTGTTACTGCGCTTATTTCTTCGGCCGATTCTTGACCGGGATCACAAACTTCAATCCCGACCAGACGTCGGTGACGGCGCAGACTTTCACGTCCACCAGGCCCGCATCAAGCCCGCTCTGGCGAATCACATTTTCGGTGAGGTCGGTCGGAACGCCGGAACTTTTCTTCGGCCAGGAAATCCACAACATGCCGGCCGGCGCCAGCGCCTTTGCGGCTGGCGGCAATTCGAGTTCCAGCCCCGCGCGCGATTTGGCAAAAAGAAAAATAAAATCCAGGTCTCTGCCGGTGTTCTTGCGAATGTTCTGCATCCGGCATTTCCCGAGCGCTTCGCGAAGTTCGGTCTTCACGCCGCCCGGCACATGCAACAGAACGGTGCGGAAATCATCCTTGATGCCCAGCTTTTTTGCCAGCGGAGTTCCTGAATATCCAGGCATAGAAAATAGAGAGATGATAGCTTGGGAAGTTCCGATTAAGTCCCTGGGTTCCTCCGTGCACCCCTGTGTACGCTGTGGTTTATGCTCTCTGCTGACACTTGGTCAGAGTTTCCCTCGGGCAGCGGCCCACTCATCCGTAAGGAACGCGGATGAATGGGGCACACAGAATTAAGTCGCTACTGTTTCGGAGCGTAGTATCCCTTGCGAGTGCGCACCTTCAGGCCTTTTTCCTGCGTCAGGATTTCGATGGTGCGGTAGCGTCCATCGGCGACAAAATTCGCCGGCTTGTAAGCCAATGCGTACTGGCTGCGCAACTCCTCCTGAATGGAGACAAACGCGTCCGACATTTCGCGCATCTGGAACGGAAAGAAAGCGCGGCCACCGGTCGCGTCCGCGATGCGTTCCAGCACCTTGTCGCCGCTGCCCTTCATGCCGCTGATATTGGTGCTGATGGTGTAGACGATCACTTCCGCGCGCTCCGCCATTTCGATGGCTTCTTCACGCGTGACGTGGCTCAGATTGTCGTCGCCGTCGCTCAGCAGAATAATCGCGCGGCGCACTGGTCCCGTCTGCTCCTGCTTCAAGAGCTTGTCGCGGCAGGCAAAGTAGAGCGCGTCGTACATCGCCGTGCCGCCGCCCGCCCGCAACATGCGCACGCCGGCCGAAAGATTTTCCGTACTATCGGTGAAATCCTGCGTAACCTCAGGGGTGGCGTCGAACCCGACTACGAACGCCTTGTCATAGTTTGGGCGAATGATGGAGTTCAGGAATTCGATGGCCGCATCCTGTTCGAACTTGAATCGGTCGCGCACCGAGTTGCTCGCGTCCACCAGCAACCCCACCTGCAGAGGCAGATCGGTCTCGGCGTGGAAGCTGCGCAGTTCCGCGGGCTTTTGATCGTCGATCACTTTGAAGTCGTCTTTCGTCAGATCCTTGATATAGCGGCCGTGCCGGTCGGTAACGGTGAACACGACACGAACTTCGTTGACGACGTGGACAATGGTCGCGACGGACTCATCGGAATCGGACTTAGCCGGATTTCCCGGTTGCGCCGGAGCTTGCGCCTTGCCATCAGACGGAGCGCTCGACTTCTCGGCAGGATTCTGCGCCGCTGGCGTGGAAGCGGGCGGCGCCGTCTGGCCGAGGAGCGAGCCAGCCGATATAAAAACGGCGACCAGAAATAGAAAAATGCGGATGCGTAATTTCATCAGGGTTGGTTTCATTATAGCCCGCGATCCAACTGCTGAAAGGCGTTCTTAACGCCCAGGTTACAGCCGACGACCTTCCTGCCGTGCATTCTCCAGGCTTTCGAGCAAGTTCTCAAGTTCCTCAGGTAACGGGCGGGAAAACTTGAGCCGCTCCTTCGTCCGGGGATGCGTCAACTCGAGCACCGCCGAATGCAGAAAATTTCGATTCAGCGCCAGCGTCGCCGGCATGCCTGCCGACCGTCGTTTATTCGACTGCGACCGCAATTCTCCGGGCGCGCCATAGAGCGCGTCGCCCACCACCGGATGTCCGAGCGACGACATATGCACGCGAATCTGGTGCGTCCGTCCAGTCTCGATCTTGAGTTCGACGAGCGCGAACTTGCCATAGGGCGCATCGATCTTGCGCTGCACCACGTAATGCGTCACCGCCTCGCGGCCACCAAAGCCCCGCGTCGTCATTCGCGTGCGCCGCCGCGTGTGGCGGCTGATGGCGCTTTGAATCGTGCCTCGATCCCGCTTCGGCCAGCCGTGAACCAGCGCGATGTAAGTCTTGTGCACCTCGCGCCCGCTGAACTGCTTGGCCAGCCGGCGGTGCGATTCATCGTTCTTCGCCACCACCATCAGCCCGCTGGTCGCCCGATCGAGCCGATGCACGATTCCCGGACGCAGCGCGCCACCAACTGCGGAGAGCGTTCCAAAGTGATGCAGCAACGCGTTGACCAGCGTGCCGCGATTGCGCGCATCGTCGGTCGCGCCCGCGCCCGCATGAACCATCATACCCGCGGGCTTGTTGACGATCGCCAGGTCGTCATCTTCATAGACGATATCGAGTGCAATCTCTTCGGGAATAGCGCGCAGCGGTGGAGCGTGCGGCGGCCCAGTGACCGTGATCTGCTCGTCGCCACTGCCCTTCAGCCGGAGCGAGGCCTTCGCCGCCGCTCCGTTTACCAGCACCTCACCCTTCGCGATGAGCTGCTGTACGCGGGCGCGGCTGACCTCCGTCCGGCTGACTTCTGAAAGTTGCGCCGCGAGATATTGGTCCAAGCGCTGCCCAGCGGCTTCGGGAGATATGGTGAGAGTTAGGGGGAAGTCGAGCATCAGCACTCAGCATTTAGCATTCAGCCAGCAAGTGCAAGGAGAATCTGCAGGAAGTTCATAGCCCCAAAGCGCGTGAGAATCCTTTGTCGGGTAACCCGGCGGAATGAAGTGCCCGAGAACCCAGCCCCGGAGGGGCGAACGATCTTAGCCCAGCCCTTCAGCGCTGGGAAAGGGTCCAAGAGACAAATCGAGTCCCGGAGGGACGACCGAGTTCTCGCGCAGACCCCTAAAGTCCCGAGCCCGATTTCTGAGGGCTGAGGGCTGAGGGCTGACGGCTGCTCTTCAGCCACCAGATCAATCCTCCGCCGATGACCAGCAGAATCGAAATCAGCTGCGTTCCCGTCATCAACCCGCCGAAGACTTGGCCGCGTCCGGGATCGTCCCTCAGAAACTCAATGAAGAAACGCTCGATTCCGTACAGGATCATGAATGTGCCCCACACCTGCCCATCGAACTTCTTGCGCCCGAGCAGCCAGGTCAGCAGCAGAAAATTGAAGAACTCGGCCGCCGCTTCGATCAGTTGCGTCGGCTCAATTCTGACGCCGAGCGGAGTCGAGCTGACATCATGCGCTAACTGATTCGTGAAGACGACGCCCCAGAAGTGGCTGGTCGGTTTGCCGTAACAGCAACCGGCCGCGAAGCAGCCGAACCGTCCGAGGACGTGGCCAAAGGCCAGCCCAGGAGCAAAGCCGTCGGTCGTGCGCAGCACCGGCATGTGATTGCGCCGCATGTACCAGGCCGCCGTGAGCAGCGCCGCGATCAATCCGCCCGAGAACACGCCTCCCGCTTGCAGCGTATTGAGACTGAAAATCTCACGCCAGTTATTCGCGTAGAAGCTCCAGTCGTTGATGATGTAAAGAACTTTTGCGCCGATAATTCCGGCGAGGACAACCAGAATGCCAAGGTTCCAGGCATCGTCGCCATTGATACCCTGCTTCTCGGAATTGCGCACGCTGATCCAAAGCCCGATCAGCACTCCCGATGCGACCAGCACGCCATAGGTGGGTAAGTAGAAACGGCCAATGTGGAAAAGTTGGGGAAACACGCTAGTTTGGATGCTCCAGTTGACGCTTGAGTTCTAGAGAGAGTCTAGCAGGAATCAGCCGTCAGCCTTCAGCCGTCAGCTCAAACAACCACGCTGTGGCCTGCATACCGAGCTGTCTGACGAACTTGCTCCTAAGAACGTTGACGTTCAGCATCCCGTACGAGGTGAAGAGACCATCGAACATGGTTAGCGAAGGAGGTGTTCCTGAGGGCTGACGGCTGAGAGCTGACGGCTAAAAGACAAGCCGACCCACTGGGCCGTGTGGTGGGCCGAGAATGAACCCGTCTCAGACGGTGGGAACCCGCCGCGACCCATTAGGCTTTTCCGCATGGCGGAACGTAGCACACCGGATCTTTTTGCGAGTCGAGTCCCCGTTCATTCGGCATTGGTTCAAAAATCGGTTGCCACCAACACCAACTCCGCAGGCCGGCTTTCACCTTGGATGCTAGGAAACGGCGAAGAGATTCGCAAGAGGAAAATGCAAAATAGTTGGCAGAAGGCTTGCTGGCAGTCGCACTCCGGAGTCATCCCAATAGTTTCGATATGGTCCCGACGATGAACCCCAGGTTACAAATCGAGGTTACGAACGATTTCAGCCCGTGCGCCGGGCATCTTGCAGAACTTCATCCAGCGCGCTTGCCAGTTTGCTGGCCCGCTGCCGCGCTTCCGGCGAAGGTGCCTCCAATTGTCGCTTCAGCAGATGATACTCATCCGCAATGTTGAGCGCCGCCAGCACCGCTAACCGCACCGAATCTACCGTTGCGGTCTGTTCCGACACCGCTCGCATCTTGCCGTCCACGTACTCGGCGAGCTTTAGAATGTAGGCAGCGTCCGAGCCTCGCAGGTTATACACCTGATCGAAGATCTCGACGCGCACACTCCCATTGACGGGATTTGTGCCCGGCGCTTCTTTGGCTGGGACAGACTTGGCCGGAACAGAATTTTTCAGCTCATCTGTCGGAGGTCGGTTGCTCGCAGTGGCCATGTTACTCCTCGGCGGATAACTTCCTGCCAGATCGCTGCCGGGCGCAATGTTCGCTGCCGGAGGGAGGTTCGTCGTCGCCGCTTGCCGCCACGGCTCAACTTGCCTGCTCTTGCGTCAGGCTGTCCATCTGGCCCAACATTTTTTCCACCCGGGTTCGTATGTCCTCGCGATCCTTGCGCAGTTGCACTAACTCGCGGCGCAGGGTTTCGTTTTCTTCCTCGCGCTCTTCGAGTTGCTCCCGCAACCGTTTGGCATCGCGCTCGGCCGTAGCTCGTGCTTCTTTGGCGGCCTTGTACAACTCAATGGTGCGATAAACTTTCTCTTCCAGCGCCTCAAAATCTTCAGCCGGAACCTCGGCAGATACCTCTTCCACGGTTTTCACGGACATGGCCACCACTCGCTTTCAGGGAGTAATTCAGTGTTGAGGCGAAGTATAGCGCAGTTTGCTGTGGATTTTACGCTACTTTCGCACCAGCTTTTCCAGCCGTCGCGCCGCTTCATCCAGTGTCTCAGGCTTTTTGCAGAAAGCGAAACGTACCTGTTGGGATCCGTCTTTCGGATGCTTGTAGAAACTCGACCCCGGCACGCACGCGATGCCGACGTCCTTGACCAGATAAGCCGCGAACTCCACGTCGTTCGCGAACCCGAAGGCGCTGATGTCGGTCATCACGTAATACGCGCCCCGCGGACGGTAACAGAGGAACCCAGCTTTCTCCAGCGCCGGAATCAGATGATCGCGTCGCGTCCGATACCGGTCGGCCAGTTCGCGATAGTAACTCGCAGGCAGACTCAGCGCCGCCGCTCCGGCTTCCTGCAAAGGCGCGGGCGCGCCCACGGTCAGGAAGTCATGCACCTTGCGGATCGCGTTCGTGATCGCCGGCGGCGCAACCGCCCACCCCACGCGCCATCCCGTGACGCTATAGCTCTTGGATAGGCCATTAATAGTGATGGTCCGTTCGCGCATGCCGTCGAGCCGCGCAATCGAAATGTGCTCCGATCCATCGTAAAGAATGTGCTCGTAGATTTCGTCGGTGATGGCCAGCACGTTGTATTCGACGCACAAGTCGCGAATCAGTTCCAGCTCTTTAAGGCTGAACACCTTGCCAGTAGGGTTGTTTGGCGTGTTCAGAACGATGGCTTTGGTGTGATGTGTCGCGGTCTGATGCTTGAAAGCCTCGCGCAATTCCTGTTCGTCGAACGTCCACTCGCTACCAACTTGTGTGGTGACGGGGCTCTGCCCCGTTGGCGGCCGCAAACTGACAAAGCGCGGCTTGGCTCCGCTAAGAATCGCGTCCGGCCCGTAGTTCTCGTAGAAGGGCTCAAAGACCACGACCTCGTCTCCCTTGTTGCACACCGCCAGCAGGGTTGCGATCATCGCCTCGGTCGAGCCGCAGCACACCACAATTTCTTTTTCCGGATCGACCTCAATCCCCTGCCACTCTTGCATCTGCCGGGCAATTGCGGCCCGCAGGCTCTTCGCGCCCCAGGTGATGGCATACTGATTCACGTCGGCGGCAATGGCTTCCTGCGCGGCACGCTTGATTTCGGCGGGCGCGGGAAAATCGGGAAACCCCTGCGCCAGATTGACCGCGCCATATTGCATAGCCTGCCGAGTCATCTCGCGAATCACCGACTCGGTAAAGTGCTCAACCTTGTCGGAGAGAAAGTGCTTGGGATGGGGTGAAGCTTGGGTCATGGCAAGCAGCCTAGCACAACCATTGCCCACGTAGGGACGGACGCATTCGTCCGTCCCGCGGGCGAAGTCGCAGGCGCGAATATCTTAAAGTGGTCAAATAAATTGACTATAGTATGCTAAAATGACTAACGAAGAGACGCCATGCAGGAAATCGCCATTTCGGAGTTCAAAGCCAAGTGCCTGGCTTTGCTGGAACAGGTTCGCGCCACGAAGAAGCCGCTTCGCATCACCCGGTTTGGTAAGCCAGTGGCCGAAGTCATACCGCCGACGGCGGTAGAAGATCGTGCCGCCTGGGTCGGATCAATGAAAGGCACCTTCGAAATCCTCGGCGACATCGTGTCTCCGGCGAACGATGAGGACGAGTGGGAGGTTCTTCGCGATTGAGGCTGCTGCTGGATACACACATTTGGCTGTGGAATTTTCAAGATCCGCGGCGGCTCGGCCGACGCGTCTTACGTCATCTCCAGGACAGAGAAAACGAACTCTGGCTTTCACCGATCAGCACATGGGAAGCGCTGACCCTGAATTACAAAGGCAGAATTCGCATCAATGAAGACTTGGCGACATGGCTGGCGCGAGCCACCGCCGGAACCCGCGAAGCCCCGCTAACCCATGAGATCGCTCTCGTAGCCAGGCAATTGCCCCTGCACCAGGACCCCGCCGACCGAATTCTGGCAGCCACCGCGGAGGTGCTCGATCTGACTCTAGTCACGGCCGACGAACGCTTGCTGGGATTGGGAACGATACGAACCATGGCCAACCGCTAAGTGCTTACGTAGAGACAGCCGCCCTCGGCTGTCCGCCGTGCGGTCGTTGCACAAGAAAGTGCCTCAGCCTAAACTCTTCTGCATGAAGCAGCGCTTAGTGTCGCTGATGTTGGTTGTGGCGGCTGTATGCTTCTATGGCGTCGGCGAACATGTTTTGGCCCAATCTGCTCAAAGCCCTGATGCGCCACAAAGCGGAGTGGTGCTAACTAAGTTGTCCGAACCGACGTACCCTCCAGTGGCGAATGCGGCGCATATTACAGGGGACGTGGACTTGATGCTTACCATTCCGGCGAGATGGACGTGTTGAGTCGGCTATAGTCGTTAGCGGTCACCCGATGCTGAAGCAGGCCGCGTTAGACAGCGCCCAGCGATCCCAGTTTGAGTGTAGGGGCTGCGGCGAGGCTGTTACCGCCTATGCACTCAAGTACAAGTTCCAGATTACTTCTCGTGGATATCCGAAGGACTGCTACGATCCGAATGAGAAGCAACCATCTGCCGAGGTGGATCTTTCGCGTCATCAGGTTACGGTTTCCGCATGGGTGCGAGGCATTTGTGACCCAGCAGTTCTCAGAGTCCGTTCCGCGAAATGCCTCTACCTGTGGAGATGTGGCACCCGCGACGAGGACTAGCTCCTAGGCCCGCTGCACTCCGCCCAGCCCCTCCAGCGCCTTAGCAATCTGCCCCGCCCATTGCGCCACCTCGTCGTCGCGCAGGGTGCGGTCGGTGGATTGGAGCTTAGCCCGCATCAGAATCGAGTACTTGCCCGCGCCGACTTTTTCGCCGCGGAAAATTTCTACCGGGACGAAACTACGCAGCTCGGAGATGCCCAATCCGCTGACGCTCTGGTGAATTTTCGCGAACTCCACGCCGTCATCAAACACAAAGGAGAAGTCGCGCTCGACGGCAGGGAAGCGCGGCAGCGCTTCATAGCGCACCTGGCGCAGATCGTGCTGGTAGAGCCGGTCGAGATAAATTTCGGCGACAAAAACATCCTGTCGCAGTTTGCGGGCCGCGGCCACATCGGGATGAATCTGGCCAAACTGGGCGACGGTCGCGCCATCCATGACGGCGCGGGCCGAGCGTCCAGGATGATAGTAGTCAGCGCCTTTCTCATTCACGGCGTGCCCATCGTAGTAGAGCGTCCAATGGCTGAACGGAGCGAGCAGGGTTTCGACATCGCCCTTCAAGTCGAAGAACGATAGCGGACGCGCCGCCGCTCCCGGAGTCAGTCCGCGTACCACCTCCGCATCGGCGCTGCCGGTCGCGCCGATCGAGATGCGCTTAGACTCCAATGATTTCCCATCCGACGCTTCAAACACATTGCCAGCTTCGAACAGGCGAACGTTGTCGCTGCCTCGATTCAGGTTATAGGCCAACATGTTCAACATGCCCGGAACCATCGAGGTGCGCATAACCGAAGCCTCGTCGCTGAGCGGGTTCGCGAGATCGAGCTCCGCAGCGGTCGAAAAGCGCCGTGCGTCATCTTTCGAAATGAAGCTTAGCGAAATGGTCTCGTTGTAACCGAGTGCCAGCAGCGATGAGCGCAGCCGCGCGTCCTTCTGTGCATCGGGTAGCTCGCGAACCTCGCCGCTGTAGGCGGGAAGCGTGTTGGGGAATTTGTCATAGCCGTGCAGGCGCGCCAGTTCTTCGATGATGTCAATCTCGCGCTCGATGTCGAGGCGCCAACTCGGAATTTGGACCAGGTACTTATCCTCGCCGCCCGCGGTCACAGTGAAGCCAAGACGATTCAGTATGCGGTTAATTTCAAACGTGCTGAGATCTTCGCCGAGAATCCGGTGCACTTCCCGCAGATCGAGTTCCACCGGAGCCAGGTCAAGAGGGCGAGCGATCACATCGATCACGTCGCCGATGAGCGTGCCGCCGCCGGAGCCGAGTATCAACTGGGCGACCCGGTTGGTCGAAGCGACGGTCGATTCGAAATCCGCGCCGCGCTCAAATCGGTGCGAGGCATCGGTGTGAATGCCGTGCCGCTTCGACATACGGCGCACCGTGACCGGGTCCCACCATGCGGATTCGATCAGAATGTTCCGCGTCTTCTCCGTGATCATGGTGTCGAAGCCGCCCATCACGCCGGCCAGACCCACCGGCTTTTTCGCGTCGGCAACCACCAGGTCATCGGTCGAGAGCTTGCGCTCCACGCCATCCAGAGTCTTCAGTATTTCGCCGGCTTGGGCCTTGCGAATCACCAGCCGGCGGCCTTCGAGCAGATCGAGGTCGAATACGTGCGTGGGCTTGCCACTCTCCCACAAAACGTAGTTGGTGGCATCGACCGCGTTGCTGATGGGCCGTTGATCGAGCAGCAGCAGCCGATGGGCGACGATTGCCGGCGAACTCGTGACGGTGACGCCGCGAAGCTCGCGCGCCGTGAAGCGCGGGCAGAGCGCGGGCTCCTGAATATCGATGGTGACTTCGGACTTGCCCTGCGACGGCGGCAGCCTCGGTTCGATCGGCCGGAGTGGCAGATCGTAAAGTGCCGAGGCCTCGCGAGCCACGCCATAATGATTCATGGCATCGGGACGGTTAGTCGTGATCTCCATCTCGAAGACGGTGTTTTCGCCTTCGCCGGAGATGCCCTCGACCGCAACGCCCGCGAGCGTGAGTTCGTCCGCAAGCCGGATGTAGTCGACCGGGAGATCAACGAAGTCGCGCAGCCAATGGGGAGAAATTTTCATGTCCGTCGTTCGCTGTTCGCTATTCGCTGTTCGCCACCTAAGCCAAGCGAATAGCCAACGACGAACAGCGCTCAGCTATTACCCAAACTGTTCCAGAAACCGCACATCGCCCTGAAAGAACAACTGAATATCATCCACGCCGTATTTCAGAATCGCAATTCGTTCCACACCCATGCCAAACGCGAAGCCCGAAACTTTTGCCGCATCGTAATCCACGAAGCCGTACACATTCGGATCGACCATGCCGCATCCCAGCAGTTCAATCCATCCGCTGGCCTTGCAGTTGCGGCACGGAGCGCCGTCGCGTGTGCCTTTGCCGCCGCAGAAAATGCAACTGATCTGCACGTCGGCGCTGGGCTCGGTGAACGGGAAAAACGACGGATAGAAACGCGTCTTCACGCTCGATCCAAACAGCGCTTTCATGGCGTGATCGAGCGTCCCCTTCAGATCGCAGAACGTGATGTTGGTATCGACCGCCAGCCCTTCGACCTGATGAAAAATGGGCGAGTGCGTCGCGTCGGGCGCGTCGTTTCGGTGAACTTTTCCCGGACACACCACGCGCACCGGCGGCTTCATCTTTTGCATGGTGCGAATCTGCACCGGCGAAGTGTGCGTGCGCAAGAGCAGGCGGTCGCGCGGCGGCTTCGATTCCTGCCCGGCGATGAACAGCGTGTCCTGCGTGTCGCGCGCGGGATGGTTCGGCGGAAAGTTCAGCGCTTCGAAGTTGTAGTAATCGGTTTCAATCTCCGGACCTTCCTCGACCGAGTAGCCCAGATTGCGGAAGACGCCAATGATCTCGTTCATCGTCTTGATGACGGGATGCTCCGCGCCGAGGGGACGGCGAATGCCGGGCAGAGTGATATCGAGACGATCAGCGGCGAGTCCGCCGGAGGAGGCTCCGCTCTGAATGCGGGCGAGCGCCGCATCCACCGCTTGCTCGACTTTGGGCTTGAGGTCGTTGACGCACTGCCCTACGTCGCGCTTATTCGGTCCCGGCGCACCCTTCAGCCACAGATCGTTGAGCTGAGTGAGGATGCCGCTCTTGCGCGCCATCCAGCGATCGCGAAATGCCTTCCAGTCGTTTTCAAAACCGATCTCCGCCGACTCTTGCTCCAGCGCAGACAGAAGTTCGCGTGCCGCGCTGTCGAGTGCCGCGGTCGAAAAATCGGACAATTTTGGGACAACGTATGGCATCGTTGGACCAATACCACAACAAGGTTGTCATCCTGAGCGAAGCGAAGGACCTGCTTTCTTGCAGTCGCCGAGGACAGCGGGTCCTTCGCTTCGCTCAGGACGACAAATCGTTAAGTGGAAGCTAAGAGCCAAAAGCTAAGAGCTAACGGCCAAAGAGCCGCTGTTACGCGTTCGCTTTCTTCGCCTGCTCTGCCAGACTGCCAAATCCTGCCGGATCGTTCACCGCCAAATCCGCGAGGATCTTGCGGTCCAGTTCCACGCCGGCTTTTTTCAGTCCGCTGATGAACTGGTTATAGTTCAAACCATTCAGGCGGGCGGCGGCGCCGATGCGCACGATCCAGATCGAACGGTACTGGCGTTTCTTCTGCTTGCGGCCGGAGTAGGCGAACTTCAGCCCGCGATCGACCGCTTCTTTCGCCGCGCGATAAAGTTTCGACTTGGTTAGGAAATATCCACTGGCGCGTTCAAGGATCTTTTTGCGCTTGGCGCGGCGTTTGGTTCCGCGTTTTACACGAGGCATGGTGCTCTCCTTTTTTAGTTCGTTTGGCGGCTGGAGGTAAGGAGGCTTCTACCCTGCGGGATTTCTGAAGCCCAGCCTCTTCACGCGCCGCTGCGACCGTTTCCAGTCGGCAGACTTTTCAGAATTGGTTTCACTGGCCACTGGCAACTGACCACTGGCCACTGGTTCTAGTACGGGATCATCCGCATCACTTTTTTGTAATCAGCGTCGCTGACCAAGACGGCGTCGCCCAGCTTCTTTTTGCGCTTCTTCGCCTTAGAGGTCAGGATGTGGCGCAAATTGGCCTTGTGACGCTTGATTTTCCCGGTACCGGTTTTCTTGAAGCGCTTGGCAGCGCCTTTGTGTGTTTTCAGTTTGGGCATAAGTAGCTCTCAGCTTTCAGTAATCAGCTCTCAGTTACATCGTCAGGTAATGCAGCGCAAACATCCCATCCGTCCGTCAGCGATCACACCATGAGATTTTACTGATTGCTGATGGCTGAAAGCTGTTCTTACGCTGTCTGCGCTCCGCCTGGCGGCGCGGGAGGTGCGGGCTTCGGACGAACTGGCGGCTTTTCTTTCGCTCCGCCTTCCTTCTTGTTCGGCGCCAGAATCAGGTGCAGCGTATTGCCTTCCTGCCGGGGCCGAAACTCCACCAATCCTCTCTGGTCGACGTCCTTGATCAGACGCTCCAGAATCTGGCGTCCCAGGCTTTGCCGCGTCATTTCGCGTCCCCGGAAGAAAATGGTCGCTTTCACTTTGTCGCCTTCGTCGAGAAAGCGCAGCACATGATTCTTCTTGGTTTCGTAGTCGTGATCGTCCACGTTGATACGAAACTTCACTTCCTTGACCGTAATCGTCTTCTGCTTTTTCTTGGCTTCGCGCTCGCGCTTTTCGTTCTGGTACAGGAATTTCCCGTAGTCCATGATGCGGCAAACCGGAGGTTGCGCGGTCGGGGAAATTTCCACCAGGTCCAGGTTTCGTTCGCGGGCCATCTTGAGCGCTTCGAAGGGAGGCATCACGCCAATCTGTTCCCCTTCGTCACCGATCACGCGAACTTCGCGCGCCCGTATGCGCTCGTTCATGCGGATAAAACGTTTGTCGATACTGTCCTCCGTCTGCTGCTACTGACAGGAAAGATGCTTAAAAAGTATAGCATGCGGCTGGCGAGAGCCTCAGCCCCTGTCCCGACTCGCCTATCGCCCGCCCGCGACGTCCAGAATCGCGCCGGTTACATACGATGCTTCGCTCGACAGAAGCCACAGAATCGCCCCGGCGACCTCTTCCGGTTGGCCGCCCCGCTGCATGGGCACTGAGGTCTTGACGCGATCGACTCGCTTCGGTTCTCCCGCCTTGGCGTGCAAATCGGTGTAGATGAACCCGGGCCGAACCGCATTCACGCGAATCCTTTCTTCCGCCACTTCCTTCGCCAAACCGATGGTCAGCGTATCGATGGCGCCCTTACTTGCCGCATAGTCGATGTACTCGCCGGCCGAACCCGCCCGAGCAGCACCCGAGGAGACACTGACGATCGCCCCTCCCCTGCCGCCATAGCGCGTGGACATTCGCCGCACTGCTTCGCGGCAGCAAAGAAAAGCTCCCGTGACATTGGTCGCGAAGACGCGCCCGATGCGCGCCGCATCCATCGAGTCGAGCCGAGTCTGGCGCTCGACGGTTGCGGCATTGTTGACGAGGGCGGAGAGGTGGCCCAGTTCGCGGTCGACGGTCTCAAACAGACGCACCACATCAGGCTCCGAGCTAATGTCGGCTTGCACGGCTACGGCGCGTCCGTTCTCTTGCTGAATCGCACGCACGATCTCTCTGGCCTTCTCGTGCTCGCGCAGATAGTTGACGCACACCACGAAGCCCCGCCGGGCGGCGAGAATGGCGGTGGCTGCACCGATGCCGCGGCTCGCGCCAGTCACGATCAGAATCGGAGATTCTTTGGGACTAAGATCGGGAGGATTGAGATCAGGACTTGGCGCTTCGGGAGCCGAGTCTTCCGCTTTCACTGTGCGCAACTCAGCCATCAAGCCACGGCAACCTTCGACGTTCGCAGCCGCCGGTACAGCCGCAGATAGTCGTCGACCATGCGCCGCGCCGTGAAGCGCTCGCGCGCCCGATTGTAGGCGCGGGTTCCGTACAAGCGCGTCAGCTCGCGGTCTTCATCCAGTTGACCGAGCACGTCGCTGAGGCTCTCGGCATTATTTCGTTCGAAGTACAAAGCTGCGTCACCCCACAGTTCGCGATACACTTCGGTGTCATTTGCGACCAGGGCGCAGCGCGAGAATGCCGCCTCGATCGACGCCATGCCGGTCGGCTCATACTGCGAAGTCGCCGCAAAAATCGTCGACTTGCTGTAGAGCGAGCGCAGTTGCGATTCGGTCTGCGCTCCCTTCACCGAAATCTCGTGTTCGCCGGTGGAGACGCGCACGTCGGCGCGGATGGGCACCGGCGGTGCGGGAACCGGATTATCCGCTCCCACAATGCAAACCGGCAGGCCGTAGGTGTGCTGGGTTAGCAATGCCACCTGCTTCCCCGAGTCCCACAGGCGCCCGATCGCCAGCACCGACTCTTCCTTGGTCACAAACGGATTGAAGTAGATCGGATTGCGTCCAGGCGGAATCACGTAGCCCTCGAAATCGTCGCCGTAGGCAACGCGCAGCATCTCTCCCATCCAGCGCGAAGCGGTGACCACGGCCTCGGCCCGCTTCAAACCCGCGACCATGGCCGCGCGATACCACTTCAGCCAGGCGGAGGAGGCGGGTTCGTGTCCGTGGATGCTTAGCCACCACGTGATCACATCGCCGTGCGCCACCACCACTCGCGGCGTCGCCACCGGCAGCGCTCCAAGACTTAGCTGATTCAAATGCAGGAAATCGGGACGGGTGTCGCGAACGATGGCGCACAGATAGTCCTCGGCGGCGCGGAAGTCCTGCTCCCCTTCCTGCATCCAGTCAAGACGAAACGCGGTGGGATGATATTCCAGCCCGTGCAGTCCGTCCATCCAAGCGGTCTGATGAGGCAGTGGAATTTCTCCAAAGCTGACGAGCGTGACTTGCGCTCCGTGGGTCACCAGACCCGAGACCAGTTCGCGCGAGTATGTCCACACTCCGCTGAACGTGTCAGCCGTCACCAATACCCGCACAGAACCTCCAGACGCGAGGGCTGGGAAAAGATCCTCGGCCTGCCTGCTTCCAGTTTAGGGTCGAGGGCCGTTCCGAGGGAAGAGCTTTCTTGAGAGAGTAGTACCCAGTACCCAGTTGCCTGTGCCCAGTCAAAACCAGCCATACGGCAACGAAAGAGGCGGTCTTTCTGGGTACTGGGTACCGCCTAGACCTGGTTTCACCTTCGGTCTCGGGTAGGGCACGGCTTCATCCGTGCCGCTCAGGGGCTGGAAAAATGTGGGCTTTAGCCCCTGCGGGACGTACCTTCCGAGCGGAAAGGCATTTATGAAACCAACTCTACGTCGAGTCCGTCCACTGCGTCATCGCACGTTGCACTGCTCGTTGGTCCGGCATCCTGGCCAGCTTCGGCTGCACCAGTATCCGCATCGTCCACAGAAGATCGTCGAGCGCGGTTCCAAACCCGAAGTGAGCATCCACAAACACCAGTTCCGAGGACGGCAGAGTCGAGCGGCTGGAGATCAGGACCACGGGAATATCCGGCGCCAGAAACTTGATTTCCTGGGCAAGTTTCGAACCCGGCATCGCAGGCATTTCATAGTCAAGAAGCGCCAGATCGAAATACCCTTTCCGGCAAAGCGCGAGCGCCTCACCCGGATCGTTCTTCGCCATCACTCGGAATCCGCATTCCTCAAGAACGCTGGTCAGTAACCGGCTGGATTTGGGGTTGTCGTCCACATAAAGCACTGTCGTTCGGTTCTCCATGACAAACCTCCGTTCATCTCCCGAAGAACGCAACCCAGCGACCTTGCTTGCGAATACTTTGTGCAGAGATTTGTCAACGAATCGGGATTGCTTCAGACCTCGGTTGCCGAAACTTCTGCCGCCGATCGATACCGGACCTGCTATGCCTTCGCGGACGCGGCGAGCGGCGTTTGCGCGGTGGAATCGGAAACCGCTCCGAAGCTGGACGTCGACATTTCCTCACCACGCAGCTCTTCCCTCGCCGGACCCTCGCAGGGCATCGTGAACTTGAAAATGGAGCCGTGTCCGGCCTGCGCCTCCACCCAGATCTTCCCGCCGCAGCGCTCGACGATCTTTTTGCAGATAGCCAGGCCAATTCCGTTGCCCGCATACTCGGTCCGCGTGTGCAGGCGTTGGAACACCACAAAAATATTTTCCGCGTACTCCGGAGCGATGCCGATCCCGTTATCGCTCACGCTGAACAACCATTGCTCGCCCGATTTCTCCGCCTGCACGGAAATTGCGGGCGCTTCCTTTCCCCGGAACTTGATCGCGTTCCCGATCAGATTTTGGAACACCTGCGTGACTTGCGAGCGATCCGCCCACACCACCGGCAACGCGGCGTGTGTGACCACCGCGCCGCTCTCTTCGATCGCCGGAGCCAGGTTCAGCAGGGCTTCTTGCATCGCCGCGCCACAATCAACGCGTTTGCATGCGGCACGATCCCGGCCGACTCGTGAAAAGGCCAGCAGATCCTGAACCAGGGTCTGCATGCGCAGAGCTCCCTCGCAGGCATAGCCGATGAATTTGTCCGCGTTCTCGTCGAGCCGTCCACGATAACGTTCGGCCAGCAGCTGCGTATAGGTTGCCACCATGCGCAGCGGCTCTTGCAGGTCATGCGACGCGATGTAAGCGAATTGCTCAAGCTCGGCGTTGGAGCGGGCGAGCTCTTCGACTTTCCTCGCCAAACCTTCTTCCGCTTGCCGCCGTAAACGAAGCAGATGTCTTTCCTGCAAGGCGCGGCGGACAGCTTCAGGCAACCGCGCCAGACCGTCTTTCAGAACGTAATCCGTCGCGCCCCGTTTGATGCATTCCACCGCCGTGATATCTCCCAATGCGCCCGAGACCAGGATCAGGGGAATGTCCAGCCCCGCGCGCCGCAGCACTTCCAGCGCTTCCATGCCTTTCCACTGCGGCAGGTTGTAGTCGGCGATGACCACGTCCGGACTGTGCGAGCGAAGCTGCCGCTCAAACTCGGCTTCCGTTTGTACCACCACCACGGAAAACGCGAAGCCCCCTCTGCGCAGAGCCTGGGCCACGAGTTCCGCGTCCATTTCGTTATCTTCAACGTGCAGCACCCGGATTTCGTTGGGGTGTGGCGTGAGCCAGGATGCGGCTTTGGTATCAGTCATGAGCCGGGCCCGCCGAATGCTGGAACCCTTCCACTAAGGGCGGCTGATTGATGACCAGCCAGTACAGTCCGACCGTCTTGACCGTCTCCCGGAACTGTTCGAAGTCGACCGGCTTCTGGATATAGCTGTTCGCTCCCAGGTGGTAACTGGCCGCCAGATCCCGTTCTTCTTTCGACGAGGTCATGACGACGACCGGGATGGTTTTGGTCCGAGGATCGCGCTTGATCTGTTTGAGCACTTCCATCCCATCGACCTTGAGCAGCTTCAAATCCAACAGCACCAACTTGGGCGGATGATCGAACGATCTCTGCGTGAACGCCCCACGGCAAAAAAGAAAGTCCAGCGCTTCCTCCCCATCGCGGGCCACAAAGATGTTGTTCGCCAGATTCTCCCGCCGCAGCGTATGCAGGGCAAGATCCACATCGTCTTGACTGTCTTCCACTAACAGTATGTCCAGTGCATCTGAGTTCATAATCGGCCTCCCGCCGTGACTCCATTGCTTTTCGATTTAGCTTGTTTCCCCATCCTGAGAGTGAAATAGAAGGCCGCCCCCTGGTCCAGTTTTCCCTCCGCCCACACCTGGCCTCCGTGCTTGTGAACGATGCGTTGCACCGTCGCCAGGCCGATACCCGTGCCTTCAAAATCCTCCGCGCGGTGCAACCGCTGGAAGACTCCGAATAACTTGTCGACATATTTCATGCTGAAGCCGACGCCATTGTCCCGGACTATGAACACCGGTTGCCCGTCATGCTCTTGGCAGCTGACTTCGATGACGGCGTGGGTGCGGGGACGGGTAAACTTGAGCGCGTTCGACAGCAAGTTTTGAAAGATCTGCCTGACCAAGACCGGATCGCATTCCGCCTCCGGTAGATCGGAGATCGCCCATTCCACTTGCCGGCCCCCGCTCTCCGGTTGCAACATCGCGATCACGGCCTCGACCACCTCGTTCAACTTCGTCCGCCGCCGATTCACGGCATGGCGGCCGACGCGCGCCAGATGCAACAACTCATCCACCAGCACGCCCATGTTTTGTGTCCCTGCCTGGATGCGATCGAGGTAGTGCCGGGCGCCGGGGGCGAGGGTGGCGCCGAATTCTTCCACCAGTAACTGGGAAAATCCGCTGATATGCCTCAAGGGCGCCCGCAAGTCGTGCGACACCGAGTAACTGAAAGCCTCCAGTTCTTGGTTGGCAGCTTCCAACTGCGCCGTCCGCTCCGCTACCCTCTGTTCCAGTTCGTCGTTGAGTTGTCGGATTACCTCCTCGGCACGCTCGCGCTCGGTAATGTCGCGCGCAATTTTTGAAGCGCCCACGATTGCGCCACTGCTGTCCTTGATAGGCGAAATCGTCGCCGAAACGTCAATGCGCTTGCCATCCTTCCGCAGCCGGACGGTTTCGAAATGCTCCACGCTCTCGCCGCGCACAATTCGCGCCAGAATGTCGGATTCCTCATTCGCCCGCTCCGGCGGCAAAAGCATGCCCAGCGATTTGCCCACAGCCTCTGCGGAGGAGTAACCGAACACTTTCTCGGCGCCAAAATTCCAGGCGGTGATAGTCCCGTCCAGAGTCTTGCTGATAATGGCATCGTCGGAGGACTCGACCACGGCCGCCAGCCGTTCGCGGATTTCCTCCAACCGCTTGCGTTCCGTAATGTCGGTGCGAATGGTGATGTACTGGCGCGGCTTACCCTCGGAGTCGAGGAGCGGAACGATGGTCGCGTCCACCCAGAAGATGGAGCCCTCCTTGGCCCGGTTCCGAATCTCGCCGTGCCAAACCCGGCCCTGCCCGATGGTGTCGTACATCTTCTGGAAAAACTCTTTCGGATGGTAGCCGGAATTGACGATGCGGTAATTCTGGCCAATTGCTTCCTCTTTGGAATATTGATTGATGGCGCTGAACCTATCGTTGACATAAGTGATCGTCCCCTGGAGGTCGGTCACCGCCACAATGGCGTGCTGATCGAGGGCGAACTTTTGCTCGGCCAGCTCTTGAATCGCGTGCTCTCTGGCGGCGAGACTTTCTTTCAATGCTTGCTCAGCCCGCTTGCGCTCGGCGATTTCCCGTTCCAGTTCGCGATTCGCTTCCTGCAAATGCGCCCGTTCGGGCAGCGAAACGATCCTCGGAACCAACCGTACGAGCATCGCTACCGTGACCACCGACACGACTGCCGTGATGGCCTTTACCACGCCCGAAACCAGATAACTGCCGTGCCAGACGTTCCATACCTCCATCAGGTGGCTGGTGCCACAAGCCACGATGAAGGCCGCGAACATCCAGAAAACTCGATTAAAGGGACGATCGCGATTCTTGCGAATGAAATAAACGAGGATAACGGGAATGCAGTAATACGACAGTGCGATCAGGGCGTCAGAAATGACGTGCAGCCACACGATTCGCGGATCCCACAGGTAACAGAAACCGTGCGGCATGAAATCCGGCGAAAGCAATTCTTTGAACAATCCCATGACCCAGGCTTTGCCTCCTAAGGAAGCTATCGGCAAATAACGTTGCCGTTGTTGATCAAGGGACAGTTACGTACGGTCGGGCGAGTGTCGCAGAGCGCAGATTTCCGCTATGTTCCCATCGGCCTCACTGCGGGAAACGTTAGCGTAGCGCGTCAAACAGATCGACGTTTGTGACTGGCTGACTCCCCCGTGATCCTCTGTGTCCCCCGTGGTTAAAGCCCTTGACTTCCTCGTCAAACACTAAACTTCGTGTCGGATCGAGACGAAACATAACCATACCTATCTTCAACGCACTACGTTAGACGCCTGCCACCGGTTCGAGTTCGCCCGCCGGAATTGTGCTCCCTAATTGTCTCCGGAGTTTCTCCACCAGTTCGCGAACCGACTGCAGCTTTTCGACCGCCGCCGCCGGCAAGCCAGGAGTTTCGAGCGCCAGTTCGCTCGACAGCAGCAGGGCCGTCACCGTGCCATTCAGTTCGCTTTGCAGCCTGCCGATCGCGG
>Ga0326727_10008106_pt1 | contig 26987 bp, 23 predicted proteins | sample MB2enrmetagenome_FD_207643 | JGI IMG/M metagenome (GOLD analysis project Ga0326727, IMG submission 207643) | Lab enriched peat soil microbial communities from McLean, Ithaca, NY, United States - MB29MY | ecosystem: Environmental > Terrestrial > Soil > Wetlands > Peat | place: USA: New York...
TCAGTACGCCGCCCATGGTGGGCGTGCCCGTCTTCTTCAGATGCGATTGCGGGCCGTCGTCGCGGACGTACTGGCCGATCTGGAACTCCCGCAGCTTCTCGATCACCCAGGGCCCGATGAAGAGCGCGATTAGCAGCGCCGTGAGCGAGGCAAACGCCGTGCGAAACGTAAGGTAACGGAAGATCCGGAACGGGTGAAAAAACGGAAACAGCTTTTCGTAGAGAAGCCAGTAAAGCAAGTTGCCTCCAAAGCCGGGCTGAGGCGGGTTTTAGCTAGATTCTACAGGCTTGGGGGCTGGCAGGTGGCGGGGTGGTCGGCATCAAGCCACGCTCGGGGGAGAGCCTGGGACCTGCGCAACGTCGCACCGCGGCCGTGCAACAGAAACTCTCTTGGCAGAGCGGTATATATGTGATATATACAATTCATGAGTGGGAAGGACCCGCTTGCGGCTTGCATTGGGTTCGACTGGGACGAGGCCAACGCCGTCAAGAATTGGGAGCAGCATCGGGTCATGCCCGAGGAAGCCGAAGATGTCTTCTTCCACGACCCGTTTGTGATGCGATCCGATCCGGCGCACTCAAAGCGAGAAAAACGCTATTGGGCGCTCGGCAAAACAGCGCGCAACCGAAGGCTCTTTGTGGCATTTACGATTCGGGGGAAACTCGTTCGAGTCATTTCAGCGCGAGATATGAACCGGAGTGAAATTGAGGACTACGAGCGTTATGAAGAAACCGATTCCCAAGTTTAAGAGCGAAGCCGAAGAGTTCGAATTCTGGTCCTCGACCGGGCCGGGGGCGGACTCGACCAAGTACATTGACTGGTCTCAAGCCAAGCGCGCAAAATTCCCCAATCTCCGGCCCACGCTGCGCACCATCTCCGTGCGCCTGCCGGTGGCGATGATCGAGGACCTTAAAATCCTGGCTAACCAGCGCGATGTACCGTATCAGTCGCTGCTCAAGGTGTTCCTGGCAGAGAGACTGGCAGCGGAGCGTCACGGGTAGCGGATTGGCCAGGGCGTGGATGAGGGTGCGGGGGACCGTACCAGAAGGAAAGGCGCCCACAAAAAAAAGGCGGCACGAACGGTCTTGCTGTTCGTGCCGGGAGGCCAGTGACGCAAACTACTTCCGGCTTGGAGAATCATCTCCACAACCGGAATAAATACACGATAGCATAGATTCGAAGAATTGCAAATACAAAATTCTAAATTTATCTTTTGCGAACCTGTAAGCAAACCCTTCAACAGCGCGTCCAACGCAAACCACGCGACAATGCCATATTCGGCGCCAAGCGGGGATCAGGAAGCGGAATTCCCGCCGGCCGGCCGCTTCTACAGTCGATCAACTCCTTTTTTATCAGTCGTTTCTTCAATGAATCGGCACTTCTTGCGGCGGCGTCTTTGCGTGGACTTTCCAAAGAATTCAGTTCTGCATAGGAGTTCTGGGGAGGGCGTCGCCTCGCTCATCGTAACAAAAGTAACTCCCCCCAGTGGAAAAACCGAGTTAATCCAGATTTGCGGAGAAATAGAGAGCCCCTTTCAAAAGGTCTCTAATTCCCACATTGCGGGAAACGGTCGGCGCGATGGTTACTCGGCAAGCCCCTGCGCCTGCGCGGCCAAATCGAAGTCCTTCTGCGTGAGGCCGCCGGCATCGTGCGTGGTCAGAGCCAGACGCACGCGGTTGTAGCGGATATCGATATCGGGATGGTGGCCAGCCTGCTCCGCCAGCTCGCCGACACGGTTGACGAAGCGCAGGGATGCGGCAAAATCCCTGAATTCAAAGGTTTTGACCAGTTCGCCGGCCTCGATCTCCCAGCCCTCAAGGCTGGCCAGGCGCGATTGGGCTTCCTGCGGGGAAAATGGTTGCATAGGCTCGACTCCTCTGTAGCATTTTCACTGATGGTGTAAGGAAACTCCGTGCCCCATCCTTTTCACGTTCTTTGTGAAAAGGGTGGGATTCCACGAAACCCATCCTATAGGAACAGTGAAAATGCTCTATTGATAGGACGAGCGGGCGGGGGACGGGGTTGCACGGAAGCGAATCGGTTGATGAAGGGTCTCCTGGTTGCCGAGGCATCCGTCGCCGCGCCAGCCGACTTGCCCTCCCGATCCTGGAGTTTCGCGGCAGAATCCCCGTTCCTGGCCCCCTACTGGATCGTCTCGTCCTTCTCCACCACCAGCGTCGTGTTCACCAAGTGCATCTCGATCGGCAGCCCGCCGATCGTCGTGGCTACGCCCCGCGTCAGGGTTTCAAAAGCGCTCACCATCGAGGCATCGTTCCATGCACCGTCGGAAACCACAAAGGCGAGGGTCGTGCCGTCGTCGTGCTTGACCAGAAAGACGTTGACTCCTTTGCCCGTGAAATACCCGAGCGTTTGCAACTGCTGGCCCAGCGCCTGCGCTTGGGCGAGTGTCGCGTTGCCCTCGTAATAGACCGCATCGCTGCCAGTGAATTGCGCCTCGCCCACGGTCGATGTCTTCTCGACATCCTGCTTGGTGTCCATCAGCTGCAACTTCACGGGAAGGCCGCCCACGGAGGAAGCCACCTCGCGCACAACCTCCTCAAACGAGGAGAGCGCCCCGGCCTGGTTCCAGTAGCCGTCCTGAACCACAAATGAAATCACCGTGCCGCCGGCGCCCATATCCAGCAGCACCGTCACTCCGCGATCCTGGAAGTATCCGTCGGTCTTCAGCGCATTGCCCAGCGCCGTGGCCTGATCCTGCGTGGCCGTACCGGAGTAGATCACCTGGTCCTTGGTTCCGATCGTCACCGTGGTGCTCGTCCCCGTTCCCGTTCCCGTTCCTGCCTGCGCGGTGATCACCTCGTCCTTTTCCACTATCTGCGTGGTATTCACCAGGCGCATGTCGACTGGCAATCCGCCCACGGTCGTAGCCACGTCCCGCGTGATGATCTCAAAATCGCTCACCATCGTCGGATCGTTCCAGGCGCCGTCCTGGACCACATAGGAAATTCTCGTGCCGCTTTTTCCCATGTGCAGCAGGACCGTCACACCGCGATCCTGGAAGTAGCTGTCGGCCTTCAACCGATTGCCCAGCGCCGTGGCCTGGGCTTGCGTGGCCGTACCGGAGTAGATCACCTGATCCTTGGTTCCGATGGTCACCGTGCCGCCCTTGTTGAAGTAGTAAACGGCGCCGGCGCCCAATGCAATAAGAACGACCACAGTCGTAATGACGGTGCGAAGGGTCGAGTGCTTAGGGGCCGGCGGCGCCATCAGTGGATAAGGCACATACCCAGGCGGAGGCGGCGGATACGCTATTGGCATTGGCGGAGGCGCATATTGGAACGGCGCTGCTGGAGGCACATACTGTGCCGGCGCTGCCGTTGGCGGATAAGCTGCTGTGGTTGACTGCGGCGCATACTGTGCCGGCGCTTGTGCCGGCGGCGGGACGGCTTGCGGGGCTGGGGCCGCTGCGGCCGCCGGAACGGTTGGCGCGTCACCCGCAGCTCGCAAGGTAACTCCGCAATTCTTGCAAAATTTTTGGTCCGGAAGGGACTCTGTGCCACAAGAAGGGCAAAACATTGCGATTCTCCTATCCTGAAAATGCGTTCAGCGGGAGTCTCTGCAAAATATCACCCCCCAACCGCAAAGTAAAGCCGTTCCCAAGGCAATCGCATGAAGTGAATTGGTTGACCGATTAAGTTACGGAGGCCCCCGCGCCGGAGGCGCAGCGGATGTTAGCCCCGCGCTTTAGCGTGGGGACAGGGGGAAAAAAGAGTCGCAAGCCCCATAGGGGCGATGCAAATGGGCGCGAAAAACGCTCCAATGCCGTTCATGCGATTGCCCTGAAGCCATTCCGATTCTTCTGAGGGGCTTGACTTTGAATGTGGCGGAATGTTGCGGCAGACTTCCACTTTCAGCCCAGTTGGCTCACCTTGACGTTCAGCGACGCGAAATCCACGGTCCCCAGGCCCCGCGCCGCCGCCATCGCCAGATACGGCAACTTGTCCGCGTCCAGATTCCAGTACGCCTTGGCCACATAGGCATCGATCGCCACCGGATCCGTTCCCGCCACCAATGTTTTCTTCAGCGCCACGTCCTCCAGATTCCCGCCCGTCGGCCCGTTACGCAGCAACACGCGGTAGCAATCCAAAAACGTGAGCGTGGGCAGCATGAAGTTGGCCAGATCCACCAGGCTCTGGTGAATCTGCTGGTGCAGCCGGTTGCGCTCCCCGCCCAGAATCCCGTACCAGTTCTTCATGCCCAACGTGGCGCCGGTCAGCACGTGATGTTTCGCAATGGGCAGGTTGATCACCTTGTCGGCTTCGAGAAACGGCGTGAAGACGGGCCAGCTTTTCAGCACCACGCCGCCCATGTCCACCTCGCGGAAACGATCGGGATCGGGCAGGATCACTTCGGCGCCCTCGGCTCGTGCCGCAGCCTGGATCCCCGAGCGGTGAAAGCACCGCTGCGGCTCACCGCAGCTCACGTCGGTCACAATCACGCGCTTGGCTCCCGCTTGCCAGCACTGCCGGACGACTTCCGCAACCAGATCGGGATTGGTGTTCGCGGCCTGCTCCGGCGTGCGGTCCCATGCGATGTTCGGCTTCAGCACCACCACGTCCTGCTTGCTGATGAACCGGCTCATGCCGCCAAGATTCTCGATCGCCTGCTTCGCCAACGCGCGCGGCTCGCCGCCCTGAACCACAGTCATCTGCGGCCACTCGGCATCGGCGGCCACGCGATGATCGCGCCTGGCCTGCTCGGCTGCGCCTGGAGTGGGACGGCTGCTGCGCTCGCTCAGCCAGATTGCGGCTCCCGCCGCGCCCGCGGCCACACCGCCCACGCGCAGAAGCTGCAGTAGCGCCTCGCGCCGCGTCATGCTCGGCGTCGCGCCTGCTTCCAGTTTCACGAGTTCCTCGCCTTCGCCGGCCATCGCCGCCCTCCTCGTTAGTCCCTCACCGGCGTTCCCGGCCCGCCAAACATGAAACAGGAGTTGCGTACCGCAGTCGGCCTGGCTCTCTGACCGTGTGAATCTGTATCAGCCCCGTGCCCCATCCATTCGCTTCTTTCTGGCGAATGCGTGGGAAAGCACAAACCTCAAGGAACGAGATCAAGCGGTCAGAGACCTAGCTCCGCTAACTCCGCTCTTTCCTTCTACACCTCAACCAGCCGGATGCGTGCCGGATCGCACGTGCCCAGCCCGTGCGCCGCGTCGGCCGCCGTGGCAATGTACTCCGGCTTGCGTCCCGCCGCTTCGAGCGTGGGCACTCCGGCCTCGGCGCGCTGCTTTTCAATCATTCCCCAGGCCGTATGATCGACTGCCACGCGGTCTTCGCCCACCACGAGCGCTTTCGGAAACCACAGCCGCTCGGGATGGAAACCGGGCCCGCCGTCGTACACCGACGAGATCGCGTCGCCTACCGTGAACCAGACCTTCTCGCGAATCTCCGGAATCGCATTCAGGTCAGCCACCCCGGGATTGCATCCGTTGGCGTGCAGCAGGAAAGGCTTATCGACCACGCCGTACATGTTCTTCATCGAAAAAGTGACGCCCGCCAACTGGTGATCCTTGAGAATGGGCAGATTGATCACCATTGCGCACTCGCGGGTGAGAATCTTCGCGAGCCGGATGCGCGCGGTTCCCCACGCCGCCTCCTGGCCTTCATACCCCGCCACATCGTTTCCGTAGCAGCGCACGCGGCTCGCATCGGTATTCACCGTCATGCCGCACGCGTCAAGGCTGCGCGCGTCGCGCTCCCACACCACGATGTTGCCCGGCTTTACGCCCACCTGTTGCAGGCGCTCGGCAACCGCCAGCGTCAGCGCCGCATGGGTTGAAATGCCGCGCCCGCCCAGCCCATTCACCTTCAGGCCGATGGTTTTTCCGGCAAGAATGCTGGCAGGAATCACGCTTTTCCACGCTTCCACCGGCTTCTCGCGCCCGGTGTAAGCAGCCATCGCCTTGTCCAGCAGGTTCAGCACCTTCTGCTCGTCGGGCTGCGCACCCGAGCCGTCGAGCGACGCATCGCGCGCAACCACGACCTTCGATTTCGCCGCCGGCGCCGCCAACGCCAGTTTCTCCGCGGCAGCCGAAGTGCTCAGCAGCACCGCGCCCGTCGCTGCCTCTTTCAGAAATTCCCTGCGGCTCTTCATCGTTCCCTCGCTTTGTACCGCCGGTTTTCCGGCAGCCTGTACCGCCGGTCTCCCGGCATTATGTACCGCCGGTCTCCAGACCGGCTGTAGTGCGGGTCTCCCGACCCGCACTCTTCTGAGGATCGGCACTAAATCACGCACCCTTCGTTCTACAGCCTCGCCTCCACACCATGAGCCAACGCCAGCACTGCCTGCCCTGTGCCCGGCGCGGAATCGTACGCCACGATGCGCACCAGGTACGGTCCTTTGCGAAAGGTCACACTCTGCTCGTACGCGATCCCCGCGTCGCCCACCTGCACCTTCTTTGCGCCGCTCGACCCTCCCGACTCCAGAATCTTCTTGGCCCCCGCGGCATCTTTCATGGTGTAAACGTCCACCACCGCTTCCAACTGGCCCTGAAACTTGTAGTCGGACGTGGAGGTCGAAACCACGCCGGCCGCAAGATACTGCTCGGCATCGCCGTCGATGTACTGCCAAAGATCTTTCGCGGCAAAAACGCGCGTGTCGCCCGCTTTCTCCCATCCCGCCACCGTGCCCGACGGCGGAAATGGATCGACAGCTTTCTTCTTGCATCCCGCGCTCGCGGCCAACGCCGCAAGCGCAATCACCACAACCCCCAACTTCAAAACTTCTGGCCCAAACATTCTCAACTTTGGTCTCCTTCACTTGCGGGTTAGCAAAATCTGGCTCGAGGGGGAGCGGCTTTCACCAATACTCGTGACATAAATTGCGGGGCGATCCTGCAACGGGCAGGCATATTCGCATGCGCCGCAGCCCACGCAGCGGCTGGGATCGACGCGCGGCTGCTTCAGCGTCTTGGTTTTGCCTGCCGAATCTACCACCTCGGCTTCTTCAACATAAATAGCCTTGGGCGACACCGGGCACCACTCCTCGCACACAATGCAATCGGTAGCCATGGCCCACGGCAGGCAGCGCCCGCGATCGTAAAACGCCGTGCCCAATCGGATGGGCTGATTCTGCGCCGAGCCCACGCCCACCACCCAGCCCTTTTCTTTGGGCGAAATCTGCCAGATGGCGCCGGTGGGGCAGACCTCCGAACACAGCACGCAACTCGGCTCGCAATAACCGATGCGCGGCGTCACCATCGGCGTCCATAGTCCTTCCAGGCCGGCTTCGACCAGCGTCGGTTGCAGCGCATTGTTCGGGCACACCTTCATGCACTCGCCGCAGCGAATGCAGCGCGAGAGAAACTCCGGCTCGTCGAGCGCGCCCGGCGGCCGCAGCAGCCGCTCGTTGCGGCTTTTGCCCAGGCCGGTATTCGCGCGCAGCAGCGGCACCGCAACCGCGCCCGCCGCAATGCCCGTCAACGTCCGCCGCCGTCCCAGGTCGGGCGAGGCCACTTCCTTTTCTTTACGGAAGAAGCGGAACCCAAGCGCATGATCGGGGCAACTGCCCACGCAGTTCATGCACATCAGGCACTCGGACTTGCGCCACGGCGCGCTGCCGATGGGGTCGTCGCCGCCCTGGCAGTCGAGCAGGCAGCGGTTGCAGTTGTTGCACGCCTCAGGATCCTTGTGCAGCCCCAGCACCGACCATCGCGACACTGCGCCGAGCAGCGCCCCCAGCGGGCAAATCGCGCGGCACCAGAATCGTGTCACGCGCAAACTCATGGCCAGAATCGCCAGGAACAGAACCCCCAGAAAAATACCCTGCGTAAAATGCGCCTGCCGGAATTCGAGCAGAAACGCGCCCAGCACCGCGTGGATGACTCCGCCCGTGGCCTTGATCGCCGCAATGTGACTCGTCTCCATCGGAGTCAGCACCGCGCGCGCCACGTAGTTGAACGCCGGCAACAGCGAAAGTCCGATGGAGCGCACTAACAAGCTAAATGGATCGAGCCAGCCAATCGCCATCGACCCGCAGGCCGCGGCCACCAGTCCGGCGAGCAGGACTACATATTTGATGGTCTGCCAGCGCTTGTAGCGATTGGATTCAATGCGCCGCTTGCCGCGCTTCGCCTCCGACGGCCTGCCGCCCACAAAGTGCTGCAGCGTGCCCATGGGGCAGATCCAGCCGCAGAAAAAGCGCCCGAGAAACAACGTGGGCACCAGGATGATGAGGCTCCACAACAGCCCGCGATAGAGCGCGTGGCCGGCCAGGGCATTCGTCAGCGCCACCAGCGGGTCACATTCGAAGAACAACCGCACCGGCCCGCGCAAATGGATGTCGCTGGTCGTGCCCGGCATGGCGCGCAGCGCAGTGAACACCAGCAGGAGGAGGAAGAGCAGCAGAAAAAAGATCTGCGAAGTCCTGCGCAATCTCTGCCATCGGGAACCCGTCACGCACTCCTCCGTCCGCCGCGTTTGAGCGTAAAGCTCAGGGAGACTCAAGCCGTAATGGACGATCATCGGCGCTGGAGCGAGCGCCTAACAGTGATCTGGATCACCTTTTGCGTGAATGATTGGAACAGCGAGACTTAGCAACCGGCGGCGAGAGTCCGGCTTTGAAAGGGCACGACTTTAGCTGTGCCGCAACCGGCGCAAAATGAGCGCGGGACTTCACCGGCTTCGGAAAAACTCCTGCCGAGCGGCGAGACGCGAAAGGGCACGACTTCAGTCGTGCCCTAGATGTCGCAAAATGTGCGTGGGCTTTAGCCCCTGCGATTGTTCGTCGTCCCGCAAATACCCCTTTTCCGGTTCACCATACACTACTTGGCCCCAGAGGCGTAGTTCTCTCCTCTAACCGGAACAATACCCGCACACGGGTTAAGTTGTCTGAGTGTAACATCTCATGTTACACTAAGGCCTGTGATCAGAACCTTTCGGCACCGCGGTCTTGAGAGGTTTTTCAAGACCGGATCGAAAGCCGGCATCCAGCCGAAGCATGAAGTCCGGCTTCGCATTCTGCTCACCACTTTGAATCTGGCATCAACGCCGCTCGATATGAAGCGGGATGGTTGGGATTGGCATCCGCTGAAGGGAAACCTCAGGGGACACTGGTCGGTGAGCGTCAGCGGTAACTGGCGGATGACTTTCAGCTTTCAGGGCGAGGACGCGATCCTCGTGGATTATCAGGATTACCACTGAGAGGGCAATCAACATGACGATGATGCATAACCCGGCCAGCCCAGGCGAGTTGCTCAAAGAGTTCCTCGGCGATAGAACCGCAACTCAGCTTGCCGAGCATATCGGCGTAGCGCGCGCCACCATCTCTCGCATCCTGAATGGCCGCACTGATATAACGACGGACCTGAGCATCCGGCTCGGTGAAGCCCTGGGGCTTTCTCCCGACTTCTTCTCGAAGGCCCAGCTCCAATATAACTTGTGGATCGAGTCGCAGAAGAAGCGGCAGAAGATCAAGCCATTGGCTGCTTGAGGCGAACGGTGAATTCTTCACCGGAAACCTTTGATAGTCTCTTCGCGTCGCCTCATTAAGGTCTCTCACAGATGATTGATCAGCGACGCGATGCACGCCGCGCCGAATCCGTTATCGATATTGACCACGGAAACGTTGGGCGCACACGTGTTCAACATGCCCAGCAGCGCCGCCACGCCGCCCAGTGACGCGCCGTAACCCACGCTCGTGGGAACCGCAATCACCGGCGCATTCACCAGTCCGCCGACGACGGTGGGCAACGCGCCCTCCATGCCCGCGCACACGATGAGCACCCGCGACGACTGCAACGCGTGCTGCTGCGCCAGCAGCCGATGAATGCCGGCCACGCCCACGTCAGCCACCAGTTCCACGGTGTTGCCCATCAGCCGCGCCGTAACAGCAGCTTCTTCGGCCACGGGCAGGTCGCTCGTTCCGGCGCACACCACTCCTATAGTTCCCTTGCCCGCCGGCGCGTCGGTTTGCTTGAGCGTAATGGCGCGCGCCATCTCGTGGAACTCCGCGCGCGGCCCCTGGTCGTGAGCCTCGGAGGCCCGCACCGCCTCGTACACCTCGCGCGACGCCCGCGTGGCCAGCACGTTGCCGCCGGCCTTCGCCATGCGTGCAAAGATCGCCGCCACCTGCGCCGGCGCTTTTCTTTCTGAAAAAATCACCTCCGGCATGCCGGTGCGCAGCGCGCGGTGGTGATCGACCTTGGCGAATCCCAAGTCCTCGAAAGGCAAATTGCGCAGCCGATCCAGCGCATCGGCCACACTCGTCGATCCCGTTTGCACCTCGTTCAACAGCGTTTCAATCTGCGCGCGATCCATCGGTACTCCTCGACCTCCGTCTCAGCGGGAATTCTCCGTGAAAGGGCCCGGCTTTACAGGCTGCGGAAAATTCGTTGTTTTGAAAGGGCACGACTTTAGTCGTGCCAAAAAACACAAGCAAAGCAACGGGGCTTTAGCCCCTGAGGGAAGTCTTTCTCCCTAAAGTTTCTTCGTCCGCTCGCGCTCCGCCCACACCCTCATCGCCGCCTGCATCACCTGCTTCAACGGGACCTTGTTCAAGCGCGCCAGATTGCGGCACATCTCGTACTCCGGCTGTGCGTTCGCCACCTCGCCCGAGGGCCATCGCGCCACCTTCATCCGCACCTTGCCCCACTCCGTCTCCACTTCGGCGAACTCGCGATCCAGCGCCATCTTGTTTTCGAGCCGCCAGCGCAATCCAATCGTCGTCGTCTCGCGCAGCAGCAGATCGCGCAGCGCCGGCAATTTATCGGGACTCGACAGCACCGTCATCTGCACGCCCGTCCGTCCCTTCTTCATCTGCACGGCCGCGCGGTACACATCCCATGCGCCGGCTTCCAGCAGCAACTCGCTCACGTAGGCGAGCAACTGCGGCGTCGAGTCGTCGATCACCGTCTCAATGACCGCAATCGCCTCTGCTCCGGCCGTCGTATCCTCCGCTTCGCCCACCAGCAGCCGCAGAAGGTTCGGCTCGCCCGGCGTATCGCGCCCGCCGGCGCCGTAGCCGCGCGCCGCCACGCGCATCGCCGGCAGCGGCCCATACGTCACATCTAACATGCGCAGCAGCGCCGCGCCCGTCGGCGTCACCCGCTCCATCGGCGGCCCGGCCGCATACACCGGCGCATCGCCCACGAGCGACAACGTCGCTGGCGCGGGCACCGGCAACGTGCCGTGCTGGCACTTCACCGTCCCGCTGCCCACATTCAACGGCGACGCCATCCAGCGATCCACATCGAGCGCCTCGCACCCGGCCGCCGCGCACACGATATCGACAATCGTGTCCACGGCGCCCACCTCGTGAAAATGCACTTTCTCGATCGGAATCGAGTGAATCGCCGCCTCCGCCTCGCCCAGCAACTGGAACGCGCGCGACGCCCGCCGCTTCACACGGTCCGCGAGCGGCGCCCCATCAATGATCGCGAGAATCGCCGACAGCGACCGGTTCGGCGCATGCTCGTGAGAATGTTGCGCGTCTCCGGCTTCGTGCGCATGATGCACGTGGTCTTCGTACGAATGATGCTCGTGCTCGTGGCCGTGAGGTTGGCTCGAGTGCGAGTGTGAGTGTGAGTGCGCAGTTGCGTTTTCTAGTCCCTCGTCCCTAGTCCCGAGTCCCTGGCTTTCTGTTCCCTGTTCCCTGTTCCCTGTTCCCTGCACCACCACGTCGACTTTAATCCCCGCCAGCCCGCCGCGTTGCACCTTGCGCATCTCCAGCCGTGCGCCCACGCCGAGCGCCGCCGCCGTCTCAGCAAGCACGTCGAACGGCACGCCTGCATCCACAAGCGCGCCCAGCAGCATGTCGCCGCTGATCCCGGAAAAACACTCCAGATAACCGATTCGCATCGTTCTGTGATTCTAAATTGCCAGACGGATAGGAAGGAAAACATCGATCCGGTTTCTGTACCGCCGGTCAAGTGACCGGCGCTGCACTCGCTAGCGCCTCACGATTTGCGCCTAAGCCGAGGCCTCCACCGCCAACTCGCCAACTCGCCGACTTGCCGAACATGTTTCCGATAGATTCTTGTTGTACCAACCACGGCTGCACTAGGTCCCGATTGTGGAACCTGGGAAAGAACGAACTCAACGCACCAAACCATGCGGTCAGATAATGATCTCTACGCGCCCTTGCGCGCCAGCACCTCGACCGGCAGCACCGCATTCCCCAAAACCTCGTTCATTGACCCCGACCGGAACCCCTTGCAATCCAGCGTCACGTACTTGAATCCAACCTCGTGCAGCGCCGCCGCGATCGCGTCCATCATCTCCATCGCGAGCGCGCGCGGCAGCTCCTCGCGCGCAATCTCCACGCGCGCCAGCTCCCCGTGGTGCCGCACGCGCAGCTCGCGAAAGCCCAACTGGCGCAGGCTCTCCTCGCCGCGCTCTACTTGTTCGAGCACTTCGCGCGTCACCGTGCGCCCGTACTCCACGCGCGACGAAAGGCAAGGCGCCGCGGGACGGTCCCACACCGGGTAGCCTGCCGCCTGGGCCAGCGCGCGCACCTCAAGTTTGGTTAGACCAGCGTCGGCCAGCGGCGCCAGCACCGCGTGTTGTTCCGCCGCGCGTTGCCCAGGACGGAAATCCCGCGTGTCGTCGGCATTCATCCCGTACGCGATCTGCGCAAATCCTCGCTTCGCGCCCAGCTTCTCCATCACGGCGAACAGCTCGTCCTTGCAGTGAAAGCAGCGATTGGCGTCGTTGCGCGCGTACTCCGGCCGGTCGAGTTCCTCGGTCGCAATGATTTCGAGCGGCATCCCCAGCGACTGCGCAAAGCTGCACGCCTGCTTCAAATCGCGCCGAGCCAGTGAAGGCGAATCGGCCAGCACAGCCAGCATCCGAGAGCCCAGCACGCGATGCGCCGTGGCCGCAAGAAATGCCGAATCCACACCGCCGGAGTAGGCCACCATCACGCTCTTCAGTTCGCGGAGCCGCGTTTCGAGCGCGCGCAGCTTTGCCTCCGCGTCTGCCGTTCCGGCCTCCGCGTTCGCCGCTGCTCCAATCTCCGGGATCTTCGCCTCCGCGCCCGCCATGGCTCCGATTATACCGTTGCCTCGTTTCTTTCCATGCCCGCGGCCGCCCATCGGTCACGATTCATCGATCAGGGCTCATCGATCAGGGCTCATCGATCAGGGCCCGGTTGCCCCGGAAACAATATGCGCCTCCGAGCGAAACCGGTGATAGTTCGTAAACGACACATCGTTGATGCTGCTTGCAAAAGGAACCGGCGTGTGCGCCGTGTTCCCATACTCGAAGACGTTGAAATACCGGTTCATCGCCACGGCGTGAACCGGGCAAACATAAGCCACGCCCGCGATCTCGATCGCAGCAAACTCCACCAGCATGGAAGTTTCCCTGAAGAAATTAACTCCGCTGGTCGTTGCCAGCAACGTCATGCGGCCAATCGCACCGCTGGCCGGGTCGATCGCGATCTCGCCATGATAAGCAGGCGACTCGGACGGCTGATCGGGTAAGGTCACGGCAAAGTGAGATTTCTCGCTCGGCACCGCGTAGCGGAAGACTGCCAGAAGCCCGTTGGCTCCCTGCTCCCAATGCTCCCAGACCACTTGGTCCTGGGAAATGTCGAGAACAACCAATCCCAGAAACGCTCCAAACTCGCCGTTGGTGTCCAATTGTATGGGTGCGCGACGTGCAGCGGCAGCCGGTGCGGGAGAATTCGCAACTTCCATTCCACCGCGATAGGTCACTTCCTGGGTGGATGACCCGAGAAAGAACAGTTGCGGCATCTGGGGATCGCTCGCTTGCGCCGGACCCAGCGCCTCGTATCTGAACCGCCCGCTTCGCGACGTCTCGTGGGGATTGCCCATCAAATCCGGCGGATGCAGATTGGATTTCGTTGTGAATGCAAACGATGTAGTGGTGCGATTCGCGAAGAAGTTGGGAAACCGGGGCAGCGTTTGCTCCACGTAATCCCAGGCGCGCGCGAGAATCTGCTTTCCGGTCTCTGCGTCGGGTGGTGGCGGCGACGGCGTCTCCGCCGCGGGAGGCGCGAGAAACGCGGAGGCGTCACCCACCGCCATCAGGGCCTTCCGTGAGCGGTCTCCGTGAAGATCGGCCTCCCATTGCGCCAGCCGGGCCGCGCCGGCGCGCTCCGTCAGTTGAGTGCCGGCGATCCGGCGCGCAACCTTGACATCGCCTTGCCCGTACATCTCTTTCAACAGTTGATCCAGTTGATCGATGCTCAGATTGGTCGCCGCCGCGGGCGGGGCCGCAAAAATCGCCGGCGCAGCCGCGCACGCGAGGAGCAAGATCGCCCCATTCCGCGCGCATTCCTTCAGCATCTTCCCGCTCCGGCTCATGCCGCATCATTATATCGATTCCGCAAATCCCCCAAGTTGTAGCGCCGGTCTCCAGACCGGGGCAATCGCATGAAGTGAGTTGGTTGACTCATCGGGTTCCGAAGGCATTCGCGCCGGAGGCGCAGCGGAAGTTAGCCCCGCGCTTCAGCGTGGGGACAGGAAGCGGAAAAAGGTCGTGAGCCCCGTAGGGGCGGTGCAAGAGGGCTCGAATAATGCTCCGATGCCGTTCATGCGGCGGCCCTCGTCGTCCGGCCGCGCTACTGCCGTTTGACGCCCTCGCCTGTGGGCAATAGCTTGGAAGAGAGCGACTTTGCGCGCGAATTCGGCTCGCTCGCTTAAGGAGGTTGGATGCATTTTCCCTTTTTTCGGATTTTTTCCTGGCTTGGGACGGGCTTTCTCGGTGTGGCGCTGGCCATATCCGGCGTCCACGCTCAGGATCTGAAGAGTTTTGAGCAGCGCACCACCGTCAAGGTTCTTCCCAACGGGCTCACGATCATCGTTTGCGAGCGCCATGAGGCGCCGGTCTTCAGTTACACCACCTTCATCGATGCCGGCGGCGTCAACGACCCTTCCGGCGAGAGCGGCCTCGCGCACATGTTCGAGCACCTGGCCTTCAAAGGCACCACGCAGATCGGCACCAAGGACTACGCCCAAGAAAAACTCGCGCTCGATAAAGTGGAGGCCGCCAACGACGCCTACGAGGCCGAGTATCTGAAGCCCATCGGCCGCAGCGAGGAAAAGCTGAAGGCGCTGAAGCAGGCCTTTCTCGACGCGCAGGCCGAGGCCGAGAAATACGTCATCCCCAACCAGTTCACTGAGGTTGCCGAAGCCAATGGCGCACACGATTTGAACGCCGAAACCGGCCGCGACGACACGCAGTACTTCTGGTCGATGCCGGAAAACCGCCTGGAGCTGTGGGCGTGGATGGAGTCCGGCCGCCTGGCCGATGTCGTGCCCCGCGAGTTCTACAAGGAGCGCGATGTGGTCATCGAAGAGCGGCGCATGCGCGTTGACTCCGAGCCCATCGGGCGGCTTGTGGAACAGTTCGAGGCCACGGCCTACGTGGCGCACAACTACAAGCGCGGCGAGATCGGCTGGCCCAGCGAGGTCAGCCAGATCACCGCGACCGAAGCCATGGCCTTCCACAGAAAGTATTACGTCGGTGGCGACATTGTTGTCGCCGTCGTGGGCGACGTGGACACCAAGACCGCGATGCCCATGCTGGAAAAATACTTCAGCCGCGTTCCCGCCGGTCCCAAGCCGGAGGAGATGACCACCGTCGAGCCGCCGCAGTTTGCCGAAAAATCAATCGTCATTCGCGAGCAGACCCAGCCGTTCTATCTCGAGGGCTATCACCGGCCCAGCTATCGCGATCCCGACGATGCGGTCTACGACGCCATCGGCGACATCGTGTCCAACGGCCGCGTCTCGCGCCTCTATCGCAGCCTGGTGGAGCAGCAGCAGATCGCCGCCGAAGCCGAGGGCTTCAGTCCCTTCCCCGGCGAAAAATATCCGAACCTCTTCGCCTTCTACGCCGTGCCGCTCCCCGGCCACACGCCCGCCGAGATGCGCGACGCCATCCACAAGGAGATTGAGAAACTCAAGACCGCCGACGTCACCGACGCGGAGCTCGCGATGTACAAGACCCGCGCGCGCGCCGATCTGCTCCGCGGCCTGGCCGACAACCAGGGACTCGCCAACTCGCTCGCCGAGTACCAGACCCGCTACGGCGACTGGCGTCAGCTTTTCCTCGAGCTCGACGAAGTCGACAAGGTCACCAAGGCCGACATTCGCCGCGTGGCCAACCAAGTTTTTCTGGATTCCAACCGCACCAGCGCCGAAATCGACACCGAGCCCCCGGCCGCGGAAGCCAAGAAAGATGGAGGCCAATGAGAAATCCTGCCAGATTTGTAGCGCCGGTCTCCAGACCGGCTGTAGTACGGGTCTCCAGACCCGCACACGAGCTCTTGGCTCCGTGCCCCATCCTTTCGCCGGCTTTTTGGCGAAAGGGTGGGAAACCACGGAACCTACCCACGGCTTGTCATCCTGAGCGAGTCCGCGCGAGCGGACGAGTCGAAGGATCTGCGGTTGCTTTTCGCGAAGCCCCAATCAGCAGGAACTTTCGGGTGCCCCAGGTCCCTCGCACTTGGGGACCTGGGATAGCACGGACCTTCGCGCGCTGCTTCACCCGCAGCCTCGGATGCCGCGCCACGGCCGCTATTCTTTTCGCGGCTCTATTGGGCCCCGTCGGAATCCCCGCCCAGCAATCCAAGCCCTGGCAGCAAATCCCCATCCCCACGCTCCACGAGTTCCACCCCCAGCAGCCCAGGCGCATCGAGCTCAAGAACGGCATCGTGATCTTCCTTCAGGAGGACCACGAGCTGCCCTTTGTCTCCGGCGCCGTGCTCATCCCCGGCGGCGAGCGCGACATCGATCCCTCGAAGGCCGGCCTCATCGGCATCTACAGCCAGGCATGGCGCACCAGCGGAACCGCGAAGATGGATGGCGACGCCATGGACGATCTGCTCGAAGCTAAGGCCGCGCACATTGAGACCGCAGGCGACGACGACTCGACCGCGCTCTCCTGGGATTCGCTCAAGGGCGACGCCGACCAGGTTTATTCGCTGGCTATGGACTTGCTTTTTCATCCCAGGTTTAATCCGGAGAAACTGCAACTGGCGCAGCAGCAGGAGGCCACCGGCATCGTGCGCCGCAACGACGACGAAAACGAGATTGCCGAGCGCGAAGCGGCCAAGCTCGTCTACGGCGCGAACAGTCCCTACACGCGTCAGCCGGAGCTCGCCACCATCGGCAAAGTCACGCTCGCCGATCTCGAGGCCTGGCACGATCGCACCCTCAAGGGCAAGCTCATCATTGGCATCGGGGGCGACTTCGATGCCGCAGCCATGGAAGCCAAAGTGCGCGCGGTCTTCGAACCGCTGCCGCCCGTCACCCCCGAGCCGCCGCGTCACGATGAGTTCGCGGGTCCCAAGCCCGGCGCCTACTTCATCGACAAGGAAGACGTGAATCAGTCTAACGTGCAGATCGTCGCCCTCGGCATCGATCGCCACAATCCCGACATGCCCGCCATCGTCATCATGGACGAGATTCTCGGCGGCGGATTCGGCAGCCGGCTCTTTCAAAAGGTCCGCACGCAATTGGGGTTGGCCTATGCCGTCGGCGGCGGCTTCGATCTTCCCTACGACCACCCCGGAACCTTCCGCGTGGAAGTGCTCACCAAGAGCGTCTCCACCGTCGATGCCACCAAGGCGGCCCTCGCCGAAATCTCCGGCCTCAATACCAAGCCCTTTACCGAAGACGAGTTGCAGCGCGCCAAGGACGGCATCCTCAACTCCTTCCTCTTCCGCTACGACACGCGCGAGAAAGTCCTCGCCGAGCAAGAGAGGCTCGAGTTCTACGGCTACCCCGCCGATTATCTCGAAACCTATCGCGCCGCCCTTGAGAAAGTCACACTCGAGGACGTAACCGCGGTCGCGAAGAAGTACATTCATCCTGAAAAGCTGGCCGTGCTCGTCGTCGGCAACGAGACTGAGATCAAGCCGCCCGTGAGCGAACTCGGCCTGGGCGCGCCACAACCCATCGACATTACCATCCCGCGCCCGCCAAGGCCGCAAGCAGCGCCGGGGCCCAGCAACTAAGTTGTTTTGAAGCGCGTTTCGAAAATCAGTTTTGTAATAAGGGCACGGCTTTAGCCGGGCCGAAAAATGCAGGAGAATATGGGGCTTTAATGACGGCTGCATAAGTGACGTCCGGATAGGCGCGCCGGAGGCGGTCGCCTCGGCGACTTTGTTAGCCCCGCGCTTCACCGGGGTCCCCAAGAAACGGTTTTTGTTTCTTGGGGTGGACTCGTGGGGAAAGCGAATTCCACAGATGGAATCCGGAGTCCCGTAGGGACGGCGCAAGGACATTTCCCTCGCAGGAATCAATGGCCCCTGGCCGATTTGAGCCAGAAATCGGTACAAACATTCTTGAACCGCGCTTTAGCAAGACAGGAGTACATCAATGTTCGAGCGATACACGGAAAAAGCCCGGCGCGTGATCTTCTTTGCGCGTTTTGAGGCGAACCAGGTCGGCTCACAAACGATCGAAACCGAACATTTGTTGCTGGGCCTGCTGCGTGAGGACATAGCCTTGACCAACCGTTTCCTGCGTACCTATGCCACGGTGGAGTCAATCCGGAAACGAATTGAAGCACACGCGACGATTCGGGAGAAGGGATCAACGAGCGTCGACACTCCCCTGAGCGACGAATCCAAGCGCGTTCTCGCCTACGCCGCTGAGGAAGCAGAGAAGCTGGGCAACAAGCACATCGGAACCGAGCATTTGCTCTTGGGACTGCTGCGGGAGGAGAAATGTTTTGCGGCGCAGATCCTCGACGAGCGCGGCCTGAGGCTGGATCAGATTCGCGACGAACTTGCGCGCGAGCCGCATAAGACCGAATTCAGATCCTTGATCGCAATGGCAGAAAATCCCGCTTTCCGTCTTCCGGCCGCCGGCGTCAATATCAACCGTCCCGAAACCTGCGTCATCGATCCCGGAGTCGAAGTCGCCGCGGGCACCGTTATTGAGCCCTATGTGCAGTTGCTGGGCCGCACGCGCATCGGCGGCAACTGCCGCATCCGCTCCTTCTCCGTGATCGAGAACTGCACTCTCGGCAACGGCGTCCTCATCCGCCAGAGCTGCGTTCTCGAAGATTCCACCATCGCCGACGGAGCCCAGATTGGCCCCTTCGCGCACCTGCGCCCTGGCTCGGAGATCGGCGAAAACGCGCACGTAGGCAACTTTGTCGAAACCAAGAAGGCGCGCCTCGGTAAAGGCGCCAAGGCCAACCATCTCACCTACCTCGGCGACGCGGAGATAGGCGAGGACGCCAACATTGGCGCAGGCACCATCACCTGCAACTACGACGGCGTCAACAAGCACAAAACGACCATCGGCAAAGGCGCGTTCATCGGCAGCGACTCGACCCTGGTCGCGCCCGTCACCGTCGGCGACGGCGCTTACGTCGGCGCCGGCTCCTGCATCACCAAAGACGTGCCCGCCGACGCGCTCGCCGTCAGCCGCGCCAAACAGGCCAACCTCGAAGGCTGGGCCGCCGCGCGCCGCGCCACGCGCCCACCAAAGTCATCTTAAAGCTCCCCGGTGTCCTGCCTCGCCAATGGCAGTGACGGAGTTGATTCCCGTCTCCGCGGGTTACATCCGGCTCTTTGAGAATGTGCGGCGAAGATGCTACCCTAGTTCAGCAAAAAGGACTCGGCTATAACGTTTTCGGAAATGGCGTAGGCCGAGTCCGCAACCGCTGAGTGGATTTTTCCTTTCCGGGGTCCCCAACAACCGGGACCCCCAAGAAGCGATCTGTGATTCTTGGGGTGGTAACGACAGGTCTTCGTCGTAGGGGTGGAAGTAAAATCCACATGCACGGCTCTCAAAAATTCACAGTATTTCCGAAAACGCCGTAGCCGCTCCCCCTTGCCATCACGGCGGTGCATGGGCGTAAATCCGGATCGTGGCAAGATGCCGTCCTCCAGGGCTATCGTGGTTCTGTATTTGTTAACAAAAACCTCTTACGGGCTATACAAATGTGCCGGCTTCTTCATTGCGACGCGGAACTCCACGAAACAGGAAGAACGCATAGTATGTAAACAGATTGGGACTGCGGAGGCGCCTGCGTCCGTAGTCCATCGCTGTAAAGTGTGTGTTTGTTGCCAGGTCAGAAAGGCGCAGCCGGACGGAATTGCCGGCGTTCTATCGGACTGATCGGGGGCTAAAGGTGCGTAAGAAAGATAAAGGCAGGCGTTCGGAACCAAGGTTGGCGGAGACCAGGGGCCCGGAGCCCGCAGCCGTTACCGGCGCCAGGCAGGCCGCGGAGGAGCCCGTGAGCATTTTGGTCGTTGACGATGAACCCCATGTGCGGACGATGATTGCCGCACCGCTCGAGCGCCAGGGATGCACCGTCGCGTTGGCCAGCGGGGGACGCGAGGCCCTCGAAGCTCTCGAGCTCAACCACTGCAATCTGGTGCTCACCGACATCCTGATGCCGGATGTCAACGGCGTCGACCTGCTGGAACGCATTCACGCTCTGCACCCCAATCTCCCCGTCGTCATCGTCACCGCGGTTCACGACATCGCGGTCGCCATCGACGCCATGCGCCGCGGCGCCTACGATTATCTCCTCAAGCCCTTCACGCCGGAGCAATTGCTCGCCACCGTGGAGCGTGCGCTCAGCCACCGCCGCGCCCTCGAGGCGTCCGAAAGCTACCACCAAAGCCTGGAAGAGATTGTCCGCGCCCGCACCGACATGCTGCGCCACGCCATGGAGGATCTGGAACACTCCTACGACGTGACCCTCGAGGCCCTCGGCGACGCCCTCGACCTCAAAGATTCAGAGACCAAAGGCCACTCCAAGCGCGTCACTGCCTATGCCATCGCCCTGGCCCGCGCCATGGGCATTCCGCCCGAGGAGATCAAGATCGTTGCCCGCGGCGCCTTTCTGCACGACGTCGGCAAAATGGCCATCCCCGACGAGATTCTGCGCAAGCCCGGCTCGCTGACTGGGGAGGAACGCGAACTGATGCGCGAACACTGCACCCGCGGCTATCAGATGCTGCGCAAGATTCCCTTCCTCGCCGGCGCAGCCGAGATTGTCTTCTGCCACCAGGAGCACTTCGACGGTTCCGGCTATCCCAACGGCCTGCGCGGGCAGGAGATCCCCCTCGGAGCCCGTTTGTTCGCCATCGCCGACGCCCTCGACGCCATCACCAGCGACCGCCCCTACCGCTCCGGCAGCGATTTCGATTTCGCCCGCCAGGAGATCCTGCGCTGCTCCGGCACTCAATTCGATCCCGCCATCGTCGAGGTCTTCCTCAAGATTCCCAACGAGCTCTGGCAGGAGCTGCGCTCCGAGATCAGCGGCCATCACCATCGCTATTCCCCCCTCGAGGCAGTCGAGGACTCCGGCGCATAGAACCATCCCCAATCGCTGTGCTCCAAGATGTCGGCCGCCCGCCGTCAGGAAATTGCCCATAGTTTTGCAGTTCCGGTCAAAACTGATCAGACTCCTTTCCGCCCGAAGTGCACCATGAGAATGTGCATTCCCCAAAAGTCAAGATAACCAAAGGGGGATAGTAACGGCGGGTTGATCTGCCGCTCCGCACATTGAGCCTGGATGGGCAACTGCTTGTTGGGTGTGGCGCACATCATGCGTCGCTCGCAGCGGCGAGTGCGTCATCTTTCATTTCCCCCGTTCCCTAGTCTGCGGCTCCCAACGAGCCAGGTAAGGCCGGCGGCTTTTTCTCAGCTGCCGGCTTTGTCGTATGTCCTTTGCCGGGACTGAGAAAGCGCCGCACCAGAGCGGTTGCGAAATTCGTGTGGCCCTTCGAGCTTCGTGCAGGCTGGCTCCTTCTTCATGAAAAAGCCAATTGAAGATATTCTTTCCAGACACATCAACCGCGCAACCGCCAGCCCGCATTGCTCGCAGGTCGCCGAAGAAGGTACCGCCGGTCTCCTGACCGGCTGTACTGCGGGTCTCCCGACCCGCACAGATCCGAGAGAGAACACGAAATCACAAGGCTAAAGCACGAGCGCGAAGAAGACGATGGCAGAGGAGTCTTGTGTCAGGGCACGAGTTTACTCGTGCCGCAAAGGATTGCAATAAAGAGTGGGCTTTAGCCCCTGTAACATCCACCCACAAGCTTTTGGACAGATTCTCAGAGGCGCCGCCAGGCCTCGAATTCCAAGTAATCGCGCATTTGTGAGAAATTTGGATTAGGTCCGAGGATGCCCCCGCGCAGTTCCTCGCGATACCGCTCAGGTGTGCAGCACCACATTCAGAAGTGACTTATTGACGCGAATTCCGCCGTTATATTTGATGAATCCCAGCTTGCGAAATCGGTTCATGAAGAAGCTGACCCGGGAACGGGTTGTGCCCACCATCTCGGCCAGCGTCTCCTGGGAGATCTTGGGAATCACCGTTTCCAGCTCTCCCGGCTGACCAAACTCCGCCATCAGCAGCAGGATCCGCGCCAGCCGCTTCTCGCTTGAATTGAAGAGCTGATCCACCAGGTCAGCCTGAATGCGCATGCTGCGCGCCAGCAGGAACTTGAGGAAATAGTCGCTGAAGGAATGCTCCTCGTGTATGGCGCGTATCATCTCTGTGCGCTCGATCCTGAGCGCGGAGCAATCGGCGATTGCCGTGGCCGTTGTCAGCCGCAAGCCCGGCGTGCCCGCCAGCGAATCCTCGCCCACAAAATCGCCCTCCCGGAGCAGCGCCAGGGTCGCCTCCTTGCCCGTCTTGGAGATTACCGAGAGCCTGGCCCGTCCGCTTAGCAGGTAAAAAATGCAATCGGACGGTTCCCCTTGAACAAAAAACGTCTTCTTTGCTCTTACGGCGACGGTTTTCCGTCCCAGCGCCCCCCTCGCCAGAAACTCTGCGGGGTCAAATCCGTCTTTCCTTCCATTTGCCATCGCGGTGGCTATCTCCGGTTGAATCCGGCCCGGTCCCGCTCATTCGCCCTCCCTACGCCCGGACTCGTCTCCGCCTGCCGGTGAGCCAACACAGACCAGCCTGCTCTCAATTCTCCGTCGAAAAATGCCCGAAAGTCTGCTCTTTTCTTGAACCCAGCGCAAAGAAATCTTCAAATAGTGAAAACAGATTTCGATTCCGACAAAATAAAGCCCCCTCCGATCCGCTCAGGCCCGATTCGACGGCCCTTGACATCTGTATATATCGAGACCAATATTTGTATATACAAGGGAGATACTCATGGCAGCCCCAATTACATCGATTCGGCTGGATACCAAGCTGGCGGACGAAGCCGTCCGCGTACTGGGAGTGAAGTCCCGCACCGAGGCTGTGCACGTGGCTCTCAAAGAAGCTATCGGGCTCAAGCGATTCAAGGAACTCATGATCAAGAACGGCGGCAAGATGAAATTCGCCGGAAGCGATGAGTGAATTCGCCATCTTCGATACGTCGGTTTTAATCGATCAGCTCCGCACGAATCGTCACGCGTCGCACATCGGGAGTCTGGATGTGCCGGTAAAGAATTCTTCGGTCGTGATCGCCGAGCTTCGCCGGGGCGCCGTTGACCCAAAGGAAGCCAAACTCGTCAGCGAGATGGAAAAGAACCACGCCATCCTCACGCCGACCGAGAACAATTGGCTTGAATCCGGCGCGATCCTCGCCAGGATAAGGGACGACCGGGGCTTCGATCCGCACAAACTCCGCGACCTTCATTTCGATGTATTGATTGCGCTGACGGCCCGCTCCCATGGCGCGCGGTTGATCACGTCGAACCGCGCGGACTTCGAGTTAATTCGCAAGTATCGGGATTTCAGGCTGGAAGTTTGGTAGGGCACGATCCGATGCGAGAAAATCCGGACCAAGAAATCAAGGAGAAACTGAGCTGAGGTATTCAGCCGGTGTTATGCTCTTGGCATGATTCCGAACATTCGAGTGGTAGCGGCTTTTGCGATAGCTGTCATTGCGTGTAAGATGGCACTCGGCCAGGAATCCTCCGGCAAACCGTCCAACAGGGTTGTTGTCACTGGCCGTCTTGAGTACACGAATCACGCTCCCATTGCGTATACAGGGATCACTTTCAGAAATCTGAGGAGGGGTACTCGTGACGATTTCGGGCTGGCGACAGACGGCACAGGAGCATTTTCTTTCGACGCCGAGGCCGGCGCCGATTACGATGTCTCTCTCCAAGCCGCCCCAATTTCCCTGGGTGAGCTCGAAGTTGCCGGAGGATACGACGTATCAATGGGGACTATTCTTCTGGAATTCTTCTCAGAGAATAAGGCGATTCTTCGTTCAGAGATCTCAGTTAAGATCGCTTCTTCGCAGGCTTTGAGCCCGAAACAGCGCCCAACGCATTCTACAGATTCGGCAACAATCGAAGCGATCTATCTTAGCCCTTCTCGCGCCGCAAGTAATTCGTGGCCGACTAGCAGAGTACATATCTTCCTCAGCGACGGAAAGGAGATACAGCCACCAATGCTGAAGGAACAGATAAGCGTCAGTTCTCCGCAAATCTCCAAAGATGGAGTGGCTGTGGGCTGGTTGGCTGATTACGAAAACTGTTGCACTTCCTATCCTTTATCGCTAGGGCTCATCCTTTACCGGCCGGGAAAGTCAAACTGCGTATTCGCCGGAGACGGCCGAGCAATCTTTGATTGGCGTTTTTTAGCAAGCGGGAAGCAGGTTGTTTTCTATCAAGATTTTCCTCATGGCACGTCGTATGCCCACTATGAATTACACGATGTTGCCACCTGCCGTTTGCTCGACCACTATGACAACGGCGATAACGATCCAGATGATTCATCGAAATCGCCTGCGTGGGTGAATGAACTTGGTGGCTCGGGTAACTGATCCCCGGCGAGAAGCCTGACCGCAGGTTCTTCGGCCCCGTCGACAGTTGCGGCTGGATCGGGATGATCGGCAAGTTAGAGCGGTTCCAGAATACCCGTGCCCCACGTAGCTCGGTGAAAGGCGGCATTTTCTTGAGGAAAACGCCACTTGGCGTCCCTGCTCCTGGGTACAGCAATTCTGGAACCGCTGTAGCTCACAGAAAACACGAAGGCCGTCCTCGCGGACGGCCTTCGTGCTTGGTGATGCAGTAGAGGAGGGTTCCCTGTAAGCTCAGTCCCCTGCGACCAATTCGCCTTCCTCTTGCCGCCGATTGACAGGCGAAACAGCATTATTCGAAGCCGGCTTGATGGAACTGAGCGAAACCAGCCCCTCGACCGGCTTCTCGCCCAGCACGTGTTCGCGATAGAGCTTGGCCATGCGCGCGTTCTCGGCTTCCGTCTTCACCTTCTCGTCGCGCGCGCGAATCTTCTCTTCGCGGGCATTCTTGGCAATACCCAGATTGTCGAGCGTGTGGTTGGCTTCGGCGTTTACGTGCTCCATGTTGAGCACCAGCTCGTGGCCCACATAGTTCATGCCTACCTTCTTGCCGCCGGCGAATATCTCGTGGCGGCCGTGCTCCTCGTACCACTTTGTCAGCGTGGCCGTCATGTGCATTTTTTCGATGATATTGCGCCAGCCCACGCCCGTGTTGTACGCGCAGAAGCTGATCTCGCCTTCCTGCGTGGCGTAGGGAATGATGCACTGCTCCGTGCGCCGGAAGTCGTAATTGAACAGATCCTGGAACCACATGCCTGCGATGAACAGGAAGTTCCACCGGTCCTGGCGCCGCTTCTTGATATCTTCCATCGTCCGGTCGCCCTTCACCGAGCCGTAGTTCTTGCCCGTCGCGTTGAAGGTCTTGTCCATCTTCTTCATCATGTCGGTAATTTTGAAGTGCGTCGGCGCCTGGAAGGGATCGTAATTACGCAGCAGCGCGAGGGCAAATCCAAGCACGGAAACAAACTTGCCGCGGGCGGCGTCATTCACCTTGGCCAGGTCCTTGGCCACCTGGTCCATGTGCAGGAACGCGGTCACGGGAGCGGCTTCCTTGGTCTCCTTGTCGATCATCAGGGCCATGCCGATGCCGCAATTCGGATGGCAGCCGCAGCTCAGTTGGCCCCACTCGGCGCTGGGCCCGTGCACCAGGTCGGCCCAGTCGGAGAAGGTGCTCATAAAGCTGATCGGGAACCAGTCGCGCGCCGGCTCGCCAACGCCCACCTGCTTCTTGACGTCGTGCGCCATGTGCGAGAGCGTATAGCGCTGCGCCACGCGGCGCTCCTCGGTAATCTCTTCGTCGCGGCCCGTGAAGCTGACCGGCTGGAACGAGAGGAAGCTGATCTTTTTCGGATTTTCGAGCGCGAACTCGATGATGCGCCCCACCTGCTCGTTGTTGATGCCGTTCACGATCGTGGTCACAGGCACGATCTCCACGCCCGCCTCGTGCAGGTTATTGATGGCCTGCAGCTTCACGTCGAACAGGTTGCCCACCTTGCGGTGCGAGTTGGCCGCGTTGCCGATGCCGTCGAACTGGAGGTAAACATAGCGCAGGCCGGCCTCGGCAGCAGCGCGGCACAGCTCCTTCGACTTCGCGAATTCAATGCCGTTCGACGCGGCTTGCACCGAGTTGAACCCCACCTTGCGCGAGTAGGCCACCGCGTCCAGGAAGTAAGGCGAGAGCGTAGGCTCGCCGCCCGAGAACTGCACGCTCATCTGCCGCTTGGGCTTGATGGTCATGGCGTTGTCGAGCATGGTCTTGATCTCTTCCCACGTAAGCTCGTGCACAAAGCCCACCTGGTTGGCGTCCATGAAGCAGGGATCGCACATCATGTTGCAGCGGTTGGTCAGGTCGATGGTGAGCACCGAGCCGCGCCCATGCGTGACTGTCGAAGTCCCGTGGTGGTGCAGGTTCTTGTCCCCCTCGCCGTGGGCGCGAATGTCGCGGCCGGGGAAGGTCTCTTCCAGGTGCTTGAAGAACGCCGGATCGATCGACATCACGTCCTCGAAGTGGCCGTGCTTGGGGCAGTCCTTCACCATCAGGATCTTGCCGTCGCGCTCGATAATCTGCGCCTTGATCTCGCCCACCTTTTCATTGAGCAGAACCTCATGCGGCAGCTTACCGTCCAAAATCTGCTTGCGAATCTCCGGCACGCACTTCGGACAAAGCGAGTCCGTGGTGCGCGGCCAGCCCAGCGGCGGCTTTTCCTTCTGCCAGCTTTTCTGCAACGGCTTGTCGCTCCATTTGGGCGTGAACCCCGGGTTGGGGCTGATGCGGT
>Ga0326727_10008107_pt1 | contig 26986 bp, 17 predicted proteins | sample MB2enrmetagenome_FD_207643 | JGI IMG/M metagenome (GOLD analysis project Ga0326727, IMG submission 207643) | Lab enriched peat soil microbial communities from McLean, Ithaca, NY, United States - MB29MY | ecosystem: Environmental > Terrestrial > Soil > Wetlands > Peat | place: USA: New York...
GAATGGGTCGAGCCGGAATCGAACCAGACGTCGAGAATGTCGCCGACCTTCTCGTAATCGGCCGGATCGTACTCGGGCGCGAGGAAGCGCTGCGCCGCGCCCTCCTCGTACCACGCGTCGGCGCCTTCCTGCTCGAACGCCGCGGCGATGCGCGCGTTGACGCGGCCGTCGATGAGGATTTCGTGGCCGCCCTTCTTGACGAAGACGGCGATCGGCACGCCCCAGGCGCGCTGGCGGCTCATCACCCAGTCGGGCTTGGCCGAGACCATGCCGCGGATGCGGTTCTCGCCCGCGGCCGGCACCCAGCGCGTCTCGCCGATGGCGGAAAGCGCCGTCTCGCGCAGGCTCTCGCTGCGGCCGGCGATCGGCTTGTCCATGGCGATGAACCATTGCGGCGTGTTGCGGAAGATCACCGGCTTCTTCGAGCGCCAGGAATGCGGATACTGGTGCTTGAGCTTGCCGCGGGCGATCAGCGCCCCCGCGGCGACGAGGGCGTCGATCACCGCGCGGTTGGCGTCGCCTTCCTCGCCCTTGTCGGTGAGCACGCGTCGGCCTTCGAAGCCCGGCGCCTCGGCGGTATAGGCGCCGTTCTCGTCGACCGGATAGGGGATGCGCGCGTCGATCCCGCGCGCGGCGAGTTCGCGCGCGTTGGCCATCCAGACGTCGAAGTCCTCGCGGCCGTGGCTCGGCGCGGTGTGGACGAAGCCCGTGCCTGTGTCCTCGGTGACGTGGTCGGCCTCGAGAAGAGGCACGGCAAAAGCATAACCTCCGCCGAAACCGGACACGGGAACTCCCTCGCGAATGACAGCCAAGGGGTGAATGCAGCACCCCTGCGCGAGCGCGGCGGGGTCGACATCGGCGAGCCGCTCGAAGCGCTCAACCCGCGCCGCCTTGAAAGTTTCCGCAGCGAGAGCGTCGGCGAGAATGTAGCGCGCGCCCGGGCGCGCCCAATTGTCCTTCGGCGCGCTCAGCACGTGATAGAGGCCGTAGGCGATACGCGGCGAGAAGGCGATCGCCCGGTTGCCCGGCAGCGTCCACGGCGTCGTCGTCCAGATGAGCACCGAGACCGGATGGCCGTGCGCATCGAGCTTGCCGTACTCGTTCCAGGCGACTTTTCGGCTGTCGTAGCCCGGGCCGCCGATGGCGACCGTGCGGCAGGGAAACGCGACGGTGACCGTGTCGCTGACATGGTCTTCGTACTCCACCTCCGCCTCGGCGAGCGCGGTCTTTTCGACCACGCTCCACATCACCGGCTTGGAGCCGCGGTAGAGCAGGCCGTTGGCGGCGAACTTCATGATCTCGCGCGCGATCTGCGCCTCGGCGGGATGGCTCATCGTCGTATAGGGGTGATCCCAATCCCCGACGACGCCAAGACGTTTGAACTCTTCGCGCTGCACGGAAAGCCAATGCTCGGCGGTGGCGCGGCATTCCCGGCGGAACGCCACCATCGCTTTGGCGTCGCCGAAATCGGGCTTGGCCTTGCCTTGTCTGCGGTAGTTCTCCTCCTCGACCTTCCATTCGATCGGCAGGCCGTGGCAGTCCCAGCCGGGGACATAGTTGGAGTCCTTGCCCGCCATCTGCTGCGAGCGCACGACCATATCCTTCAGGATCTTGTTGAGCGCGGTGCCGATGTGGATGGCGCCGTTGGCGTAGGGCGGCCCGTCATGCAGCACGAATTTCGGCCGTCCCTTGGCGCTCGCGCGCAGCGCCGCGTAGAGCCCCTCGCGTCGCCAGCGCGCGAGAATCTCCGGCTCCTTCTGCGGCAGCCCGGCGCGCATGGGAAAATCGGTCTTCGGCAGAAAGAGGGTCTGCGAATAGTCGGGGGCCGGGAGAGGCGCGTCGGTCATGGCAATCGAGCCGGAAATGAGGATCGCCGGGTCGTCGCGCGCCCGGCGGCGATCCGATTAGATGATTTGGCGCGAATCGCCAAATGGCCGGGCGGCGAGAGCGGCGCGCGCGCGCTCGATGTCGCGCTCCATTTGCGCTTTCAGTTCTTCGAGCGAAGCGAATTTTCGTTCTTCGCGAAGGCGCGCGACGAACTCCACCTCCATTTCCTGGCCGTAGAGGTCGCCGGCGAAGTCGAACAAATGGATCTCCAGCAGCGACGCGCCAGGGTCGACGGTCGGGCGCACGCCGAAGCTGGCGACGCCGTCATGCGTGCGGCCCGCCACGCGCGCGCGCACCGCATAGACGCCGAAGGCGAGGCGATTGGTCGCCTCGAGCGCGATATTGGCGGTGGGGACGCCGAGCGTGCGTCCCAGTTTTCGCCCCGCGGCGACGACGCCGGCGACCGCGTAGTCGCGCCCGAGGCCGCGCGCGGCGGCCTCGACGTCGCCGCGTTCGAGCGCGCGGCGAATCGCCGAGGACGAAACGGCCTCGGCCCGACCGTCCTCGCGCGTCTCGACCTTCTCGACGATTTCGACCTGAAATCCGAACCGCGCCCCCGCCCGGGCGAGAAAGTCGGGCGAGCCCAACCGCCCCTTGCCGAAATGAAAATCCCAGCCGACGACCGCCGCGCCGACCTCGAGGCGCTCGACCAGGACCCGTTCGACGAATTCCTGCGCCGTCAATCCGGCCAGAGCCGCGTTGAAGGAAAGGACCACCACGCCGTCGAGCCCGAGGGATTGCAGAGCGCGAGCCTTGAGCGCGAAGGGCGTCAGCCGGAACACCACGGGGCGCCCGGCGAAATAGTCGCCCGGATGCGGCTCGAACGTCAGCGCGGCGCTCGGCGCGCCGCGCGCTTCGGCGAGCGCGTTGGCGCGCGCGAGCACGGCGGCGTGGCCGCGATGCACGCCGTCGAAATTACCGATCGCATAGACCGCTCGTTCGAGTCCGGGAGGCGGACGCGTCGGGTCGATCGCCAGAACGGAAGCGGATTTGCGCTGAGCCTGTGTCAACAGCCCGTCCGCGCCTGAACCTGGATGGCTCGGCGAGCCGCCCCAACCTCGCTCAGAGTCCTTTGATAGGAAAGGATTTTCATCGGAAGCCGGCATGCCCTCCGCTCGACGACGCGCGCTCGCGGCGCAGAAACTGCCTTGACGCCGCGCGAGGGTCAAGGCGCGGCGGCGCAGGCGCGCCGGCGCGGAAGCGCGAAAGCGCGGCCGTCACGGCGTCAGCTCGCGCATGGCGGCGATCGGCCGCAGCTTTTCGCGCCGGAACAGGCTTTGCAGCGCGTCGTCCGCCGCCGCGGCACCCGAACCGGGCAGCGCGTCGCGATGAATGCCGGCGGCGACGAACAGCGCGTCGAGCCCTTGGCCCGCCGCGCCGGCGATGTCGGTGCGCATCGCGTCGCCGATCGCCAGGACGCGCGAGCGTTTCAGCGGCGCCTTGCGCGCCGCGCTCGCCGCCGCCAGCGCCGCGTGGTAGATCGGGGCGTGCGGCTTGCCGGCGTAGATCGCCTCGCCGCCGAGCGCCTCGTAGGCCTGCGCCAGCGCGCCGGCGCAATAGATCAGCTCGGCGCCGCGATGGATGACCAGATCGGGATTGGCGCAGATCAGCGTCAACCGCCGCGCCGCCATCGCGCTCAGGGGCACGGCGTAGTCGTCGGGGGTCTCGGTCCGGTCGTCGAACAGGCCGGTGCACAGGACATAGCTCGCCTGTTCGAGGCCGACCAGGACGGGCCGCGCGCCGGACTCAGTCGCCGCTTCGAGCAGGGCGAGATCGCGCTTCGGCCCGATGTGGTGGACGGGCGCCGCGCCGCGTTCGGCGATCAGCCCGATGGTCACGTCTCCGGAGGTGACGATCGCGTCGAAGGCGTCGGGCGAGACGCCGAGGCTGATGACTTGCGGACGAATCCAGGCGTTGGGCCGCGGCGCGTTGGAGATCAACACCACCGCGCCGCCGCGCCGGCGGAACGCGACCAGCGCGTCGGAAGCGGGCGGAAAGGCCTGCCGGCCATTGTGCAGCACGCCCCAGATGTCGCACAGGACCGCGTCGTAGCGGCCGGCGATGGCGCTCAAGCCGTCGATCAGCGGGACGCGCGAGGCGGGCGGAAGCGTCGTCATGCGCGAAGGGGCTAGGTTCCCGGCCCAGGCGTGTCAAGCGCCGCGCCGGCGCGCACGGGGCCGTCGATCCGGAGGCGCTCATCCGAATCCGTTGTCTTCCCGGTCCGCTGCGCGGGATCGCCGTTCGGCGCCAAGCCGCGTTAACCCTGGCCGTCGCCGGCGCCGCCTGCGACGCCGGGGCATTGTCTTTTCGTCGCCTCCATGTGGTATAAGCAAAAAACGAGCCGCGAATTCGCGCGGCGCTTCGCCGCGGTGCGTGGGTTGGTGGTCGGGGATGGCGCTTTCGCACAAACTCGCAATGCGTCAAGGCCAGTCGATGGTGTTGACGCCGCAGCTGTTGCAGGCGATCAAGCTGCTGCAGATGCCCAACGCGGAACTCGCCGCCTTCATTGAAGGAGAGTTGGAGCGCAACCCCCTGCTGGAGCGGGCCGAGGACGGGCTCGCCGTGGAGGCGAGCGGCGAGGCCGGGGACCCCGAGCCGTCCGCGGACGCCGTCGAACCCGGCGACTGGGCCTCCGAATCCCTCGAATCCGACCCCGTCGCGCTCGCCCAGAATCTCGGCACCGAGATCGACAACGCCTTCGATCCCGACCGCGCCGCGACGCCCCTGGAGCGCGCGCCGCAGGACGAAGGCAAAGGTCTGTCGGCGACCTCGTGGACGGGGGTGGCGGGGCGCGGCGGCGAGGAGGGCGCGCCCGACCTCGAGGCCTATGTCGCCCAGCCGGTCACCTTGAGCGAGCATCTGACCCGGCAGGCGATGATCGCGGTTCGGGAGCCCATCGACCGCATGATCGCGGCCGCCTTGATCGACGCGCTCGACGAAGCGGGCTACCTAAGGGGCGCGCTCGAGGAAATCGCCGAGCGTCTCGGCGCGCCGCTCGCTCGCGTCGAAGAAGTCCTCGAGCGCTTGCAGGCCTTGGAGCCGACCGGCGTCTTCGCCCGCAGCCTTGCCGAATGTCTGGCGTTGCAATTGATCGAGCGCGACCGCTTCGACCCGGCGATGCGCGCGCTGATCGAGAATTTGCCGGCGCTGGCCAAGCGCGACCTGCCGGCGCTGCGCCGCGCCTGCGGCGTCGACGACGAGGATCTGGCCGATATGATCGGCGAGATCAGGCGCCTCGATCCCAAACCGGGGCGCGGATTCGGGGCCGCGGTCGAGCCGCCTGCGATCCCCGACGTGTTCGTCGTCGCCGCCCCCGACCATTCCTGGCGCGTCGAACTCAACAGCGAGGCCTTGCCGCGGGTGTTGGTCAACGAAACCTATGCGACGCGGATCAAGCGCGGCGCTTCGCGCGAGGAAGATCGCCAATTTCTGTCGGCGAACCTGCAGACCGCGCATTGGCTGACCAAGAGCCTGGAGCAGCGCGCCCGCACCATTCTCAACGTCGCCTCCGAGATCGTGCGCCGTCAGGACGCGTTTCTCGTCGAAGGCGTGGCGAGCTTGAGGCCGCTGAACCTGAAGACCGTCGCGGATGCGATCGGGGTTCACGAATCGACCGTTTCCCGCGCCACCTCGAACAAGTTCATCCAGACGCCGCGCGGCCTGTTCGAGATGAAGTATTTCTTCACCACGTCGATCGCCTCGGTCTCCAACTGCGCTGCCCAAGCGCATTCGGCCGAGTCGGTGCGCTTCAAGATCAAGCAGATGATCGACGCCGAGGACCCCGGCGACGTGCTCTCCGACGACGTCATCGTCGCGCGGTTGCGCAGCGCCGACATCGTCGTCGCGCGCCGCACGGTCGCCAAGTATCGGGACTCGCTGCGCATCCCTTCCTCGGTCGACCGCCGCCGCCTGAAATTGTCGCCGATGCGCGCCCAGGGACCGCTCGGTAATCCGCTAAACCTATGATGAACAGCGCCTTTTCGAATTCTCGACCGCCGTAGAAGGGGCCGCGATTGACATCGCCTCGGTGGGCTTCTAACCCTAGCCGCGCAAAACAAGCGAAGCCTGCGGCCGTCGCGATTATCGAGCTTCACGGCCGCGACGCGCAGATTTGCGAGCCGGCGGATCCTCGTCGCTGTGAGTTGGGATGTCGTCGCCGCGAGGCGATTCGACTTGGAGCGAGCTAGAGAGGGCAGGCGATCCATGCCGTTACGAGTTTCCGGCAAGAACCTCGACATCGGAGAATCCCTTCGCAGCCGCGTGCTCGACAAGGTCCAGGCGATCATCGCGCGCTATTTCGACGGCAAGGTCAGCGGCCATGTCGTGATATCGCGCGAGGGGTCCGGATATCGCGCGGATTGCTCCTTGCATCTGAGTTCGGGCATGGATCTTCAGGCCGAGGGCGCGGCGCAAGAGCCCCACGCGAGTTTCGAGCAGGCCCTCGACAAGATCGAACGCCGATTGCGCCGTTACAAGGCGCGGCTCAAGGAGCATCAGGCCGTCGCCACGAGCGACGCCGAGGGGCGCGCTCGACTGCAAGTGGCCAATTACATGATCGAGGCGCCCGGGGAAGCGGAGGAGGCGCCGGCCGACTTCAACCCGGTCGTCGTCGCCGAAGGTTCGCAACCGCTGAAAAGCCTGTCCGTCGCCTCGGCGGTCACCGAACTCGATCTCAGCGGCGCCCCGTTCCTCGTGTTTCAGCACGCGGGAAGCGCTCGCGTGAACGTCGTCTACCGCCGAGCCGACGGCGCGATCGGCTGGCTCGATCCGCATTAGGGCGCAAATGAGCCGATATGGCGCGCCCGCTTCGAGTCGACGATGAAGTCCGACCCCGTCGGCGAGTCCTTAACTTGAGTGCGATATGTCGCTAACCGATCTTCTCACGCCCGACGCCGTCATCGCGGCGCTTCGCGTCAACGGCAAGAAACAGGCCCTGCAGGAAATGAGCGAGCGCGCCGCCGCGGCTTCGGGGCTGCCGGCGCGCGAAATCTTCGACGCGCTGCTTCAGCGCGAGCGCCTCGGCTCGACCGGCGTCGGCGACGGCATCGCCATCCCGCACGGCAAGCTCGCCAAGTGCGAGCGCATCTTCGGCATTTTCGCGCGGCTGGAGCGGCCGATCGATTTCGAGGCGCTCGACGGGCTGCCGGTCGACCTGATTTTCCTGCTGTTGGCGCCCGAAGGCGCCGGCGCCGACCATCTAAAGGCGCTGGCGATGATCGCGCGCGTGCTTCGCGACCCCAATCTGGCCGCGCAACTGCGCGCGACCCGCGATGCGTCGGCGCTCTATTCCCTGCTAACGCTGACGCCGGCTTCCCATGCGGCGTGAGCAATTGCCTTTGCACAGCGAGGCTCGGCGATGAAAGCGCGCGTGATCGTCACCCTGAAGCCGGGGGTTCTGGACCCCCAAGGCAAGGCGATCGAAGGGGCGCTGAAATCCCTTGGCGTCGCCGGCGTCCGCGCCGTGCGCCAAGGCAAAGTGTTCGACATCGAGATCGACGCCGAGAATCGCGAGGTGGCGGATCGCACGCTCGGCGAGGCGTGCGAAAAACTGCTCGCTAACACGATCGTCGAAGATTACGCGCTCGACCATGAATAGTCCGCCGCGCGCCGCCGTCATCCTCTTCCCCGGCTCCAACCGCGAAGGCGACGTCGCCCGCGCGCTGGGGCAGGCCAGCGGCGCGCCGCCGGCGATCGTCTGGCACTCCGATCGCACGCTTCCGGCGGGAACCGACCTGGTCGTCTTGCCCGGCGGTTTTTCCTACGGCGACTATTTGCGCTGCGGCGCGATCGCGGCGCGCGCGCACGTCATGGACGCCGTGCGCGCGCACGCCGCCCGCGGCGGGTTGGTCCTCGGCGTCTGCAACGGGTTCCAAATATTGTGCGAAGCCGGTCTGCTGCCCGGCGTCCTCATGCGCAACGCGGGCCGCCGGTTCCTTTGCAGGATGCAGCATCTTCGCGTCGAAAACGACTCGACCCCGTTCACGCGGGGCTACGCGCGCGGGCAGGTGATCAAGTTCGCCATTGCGCACGGCGAAGGAAACTACACCATCGATGCGGCCGGGCTGGCGGAGCTGGAGCGCTCGGGGCGCGTCGCCTTCCGTTACTGCGACGCCGCCGGCGCCGTCGGCGCCGCCGCCAATCCGAACGGCTCGATGAACGAAATCGCCGGCGTCTACAATGACGCCTTCAACGTCCTCGGCCTGATGCCGCACCCCGAGAACCTCATCGATCCCCTGGTCGGCGGAATCGACGGGCGCGCGATGTTTCGCGCGCTGGCCGCGGCGTGAGTTTACGGGCGCGGTCGCGATCCCGTCGCTTCGGCCGTCTTTTGATCGCCGCCGCCGCGATGGACGCGAGTTCATTGTGCAAGAGTCGCTTCTACGGAGTATCATTGCGCAATGAGTGATTCGCTCGAGCGCTTGTTCGCCGCCGTGCTGATCGCGAGGGACCGCGATCCCGCAATCTCGCGCACGTCCAAGCTTTTCCATGACGGCGTGCGCCGGATGGCCAAGAAACTGGTCGAGGAGGCGGTGGAGGTCGGCCTCGACGCCGTTCAGATGAATCGGGAATCCGCGATATTGGAGAGCGCCGACGTTCTCTATCATCTCGCCGTCATCTGGGCCGAATGCGGGATTACTCCTGCCGACGTTCTGAATGAACTCGACAGGCGCGAGCGACTGTACGGCATCGCGGAGAAATTGCCGAAGCAGGCGAGCATGGCGCAGGCGCGTCGACTCAGCGTCCCCGCTTCAGGCGCGAACGCCGCGTCCTGAAGCTCCGCGTATCGCGATCCGCCATCGGCCGAGCGGATTTGCGCTTGACGCGGGCGGACCTGGCGGCCAAATCGTCGTCGCGCGACGCCGCAGCCTGAGGCTATCGGCCGCTGGGCGCGCCGCCGACAGCCGAGGGAGGCTCCTTTGATCGAAGGCCAGAAGGACGATCAACCGGGGCGCGTCGTCAATGAGCCGCCGACGGCCCCCGACCCGGCTCGCTTAGCGCCGCCGCCGGGCCTCGCGCCGAGCGCCCCTCAGGGCGCTCTTCGTCATGCGATTTTCTACGCCGAGGCCGGCGATCGCGCGGATCTTCAGAACATTGGCGAGGCGATCGAGCCGCTTGCCGAGCTCTGCCTCGTCGACGAGGCGCAGACCCCGTTCCTGGCCGGGATCGTCGGCCCGACCGGTTCGGGCAAGAGTTTCGCGCTCCGCCATCTCATGGAGGCGGTCGACAACCTCGCCGCCGCCGCCGGCAAGACGCCCGAGACGCCGTATTTCTCCCGTGTCGTCGTGATCCCGATCGACGCGGCCGGCATCGACGGCGATCCCGCTGTAGCGATCGCGTCGGCCGCTTTCGCCGCGCTGGAGCGCGATCGCGACGGTTTCAGTTACGCCGCGCTCGCCGACGAAGCCGCCCATGCCGGCGCCGATCCGCAGCGCGCCGCCGCGGCGGCCGCCGAGCGGCACGACGAAATCAGCAAACGGCTCGAAGCCGAGCGCGCGGCGCGCGACGAGGTTGAGGCCAAACGCGCGCGGCTCGCCGAGTCGCTCCTCTACCACACGCCGGGATCGCCTATTGCGGTGTTCATTCGCGCCAACCGCGCCTCGATCGAGACGCGGCTGCGCCGGTTCGACTTGGCCGAAGGCGATCCGGCGGCCAATTACCGTGATCTGGTGCGCGATCTCGAAAGCACCGGCGCGGCCTCGCGCGTCGGCGTCGTCGTTCGCTCGATCTGGGCGTATCGCAGCCAAGCGCGCTGGCTCGCGGCCGGGCTGATCGCATTCGCGCTGGCGTTCGGCGTCGAACACCTGCGCGGCGGCGCGGCCGCCGATGGGCTGCGCTCTCTGAACTCGGTTCTGGCTCCGATTGCGGACTGGCTGACGGCGCACGACGATCTGCTGCAAACGGCGCGCCAGATCCTGACCATCTTCGGCGTTTTTGCGCTGGCGCTCAACTTCTGGCGCGCCTTCGACTTCGCCGCCTTGCTGTTTCGCGGCCTTCGGCTTCTCGATCAGGACGTGCGCGAACGCCAGCGCGAGCTCGACGCCAGCGCCGCCCGCCTGAACCAGCGCGTCGCCTCGCTGACCGCGGAGGCCGAAGCCGCGGCCAAACACGCGCAAACGACCGCCAGACGCGCCGGCGGCGCCAAGCCGTTCGCGCGCGCTCCCGGCCCCGCTTTCGCGCGTGGGCCCGAGCCGCCGGCGAAGGCCGCGCGCTCCTTCTTCGTCGAACTTGGCCGCTTGATGAGCGGGCCCACGCAGACTGCGATTCCCGCGCCGCAGCGGCTGGTCTTCGCCTTCGACAATCTCGACGCCTTGGCTCCCGCCGATTCGTCGCGCCTGATCGAGGCGGCGAGCACGATGCTCGGCCAGGGCTGCGCGGGGCTGATCGCGTGCGACCCCGCGGCCTTGGCGAGCGCCAACGCCGGCGCGCCGGCGCGCCGGCGAAGCGACAAATTTTTCCAGCTCGTCGTCAACGCCGAGACCCTCGGCCTCGCCGACGCCGGGCGGTTCGCGGCGCGCCTCCTCGGCTCCAACGCCGTCGTCAATCCCTTGAGCCTCGTCGACGCGAAAGAATCGCGATTGCTCGAGCCACTTTCGCAAGTCGAGGCGGCGCTGTTGACCGCGCTCGCGCCGCTCGCCGCCGACGCGCCGCGGGGCGTGAAGCGCTTCCTCAACGCCTACCGGATCGCCCGCCTTGCGAAAGCGCCGCGGCCCGCCATCGCGCTGATGCTCGCGGTCAAAATGAGCGGCGACGGCGTCGCCGCCTCCGCAATGGAGGCGGCGCTTTCGAGCGCGCAGCCGGATCTGCCCGATCCTTCCGGTCCCCCCGCTCTGGTGGAGGCGGCGCTGGCCGCGCGCGCCGCCAACGACGGCGCGATTTCCCTTGCCGACGCGCGCGCCGCCTGGGCCGTCGCGCGTCGTTACGCGTTTCCCGACTGACTTCGCATTCGAGCGATCAAGGCGCAGGGGCGGGCGTCGGGGTCAGCGCGGCCGACGTCAGCGTAGGCAGCGCGGGCAATTCATCCGCGCTCCATCCGCCGCCCAGAGCGACGACGAGCGTAATGACGTCGGTCAAGCGCTGCGCCTGCGAGGTCAGCGCCGATTCTTCGTCGCTGAGCTCGGTCGCCTCGGCGGTCACGACCGTCGTGAAGTTCTGCGTGCCGGCGCTATATTCGTTGAGCGCAATCTGCACCGCCTGCTTGGCGGCCTTGACCGCTTCCACCTGCACTCCGAGTTCGCGCGTCAGGATCGGAATCGCCGCCAATTGATCCTCGACCTGCTGGAAAGCCGTCAGCACGGTCTGACGGTAGGCGGCGACGCTCGATTCGTAGGTCTGCTTGGCCGCCTCGACTTGCGCGTCGGTCAGGCCGCCGTTGAACAGCGTCTGGGCTACCGACAGGCCGTAAGACCAGACGGGATTGAAGCCGGCGAGCTGTTTCACGAAGGGGTCGCCATGATAGCCGAAGGCGCCGGTGAGCGAGATGTCGGGATAATAACCCGCGATCGCGACGCCGATCGCCGCGTTCTGCTCCTGCATCGTCCGCTCCGCCGCGGCGACGTCGGGACGTCGCTCGAGAAGCGTGGAAGGAAGCCGTATGGGGATCGTGGGAACGCCCGCCGGTAATTTCGAACGCGGGATAGACAGTCCGGAGGGCGGGCGGCCCATCAGCACGGCGATCGCGTGCTCGTTTTGCGCTCGCGCGATGCCGACATTGATCTCCTGCGCCTGCGCGGCGAGGACCAAAGCCTGCGCGGTGATGAGGTCGGACTTGGCGGCCGTACCCGCGTTGTATTGGTTTTGCGTGATCGTCAGCGAGTGCTGGTACTCCTTCACGGCATCGGCCAGCAGATCGTCCAAGGCGTCCGCCTCGAGCACTTGCACATAGGCGAGCGCCAGCGCGGACTGGGCCGAAAGGGTGGCGTTGGCGAGGACGGCGGCGCTCACCTGCGCCCCGGCGCCCTGCTGCTCGACGGCGCGGCGCACCTTGCCCCAGACGTCGAGCGTCCAGGCGCCGCTGACCTGCGCGTCGAGCAAGTCGGTGATCTGCCCCTGGCTCGACGCCCGCGTCAACGTCGGATCGAAATTCACGGTGGGAAAAAGTCCGGCGCGGGCCTCGGCGATCAGCGCCAGAGCCTCGCGGTAGTTCGCCTCGTCCTCTTTGAGCGTTTGATTGGAGACGGCGACTTCCGCCTCCAACTTGTTCAATTCGGAATCGCGAAACAGCCTCCACCATTCGCCCTTGGCGAGATCATCGCGCGGCGCAGCGGGCTTCCAACCCTTGATTTCCTTGTATTGGGCGGGAACGATGGCGGCGGGGCGTTGATAGTCCGGGCCGACGGCGGCGCAACCGACCAGCGGCAGCGCCAGTCCCGCCGCCGCCAAGGACGCCCGACGCGCGAAACTCATCACTCGGCCCCCGAGAGGCGCGCGGACCTATCCCTCAAATAGACGCGGCCCCATAAACGATGCAGCCAATTTCCGAACCGGTCAAGATAGAGAAAGATGATCGGCGTCGTGTAGAGGGTCAAGGCCTGACTGAAGAGCAGGCCGCCGACGATCGTGATCCCCAAGGGATGGCGCAGCTCCGAACCTTCCCCCGTGCCGAAGGCGAGCGGCATGGCGCCGAACATCGCCGCGCAGGTGGTCATCATGATCGGCCGGAAACGCAGCAGGCACGCCTGGGTGATCGCGTCTTTGGTCGACAGGCCCTCGCGCTCGGCCTGGAGCGCGAAATCGATCATCATGATCGCGTTCTTCTTGACGATGCCGATGAGCAGGATGATGCCGATCGCCGCGATGATGGTGAATTCGGTGTTGAACATCTCGAGCGCGATCAGCGCGCCGACGCTCGCCGACGGCAGCGTCGAGAGGATCGTCAGGGGATGGATGTAGCTCTCGTAGAGAATGCCCAGCACGATGTAGACGGCGATCAGCGCGGCGGCGAAAAGCAGGGGCAGCGTCGATTGGGATTGCTGGAAAGTCGCCGCCGTCCCGGCGAACGCGCCGTGAATGGTCGCCGGGATATGGATGCTGGCCGAGGCGTCCTCGATTTCCTTTTGCGCTTCGCTGAGCGCGCGGCCCGGCGCGAGGTTGAAGGAGATCGTCGACGCGGCGAACTGACCCTGATGATTGACGCTCAGCGGCGTCCGGCCGGATCCGAAATGCGTGAAAGCGGCCAACGGAATCATGGTCTCCAGCGAGGTGGAGACCGCCGCCCCGGCCGACGCGCTGGAATGGCCGCTGGCGGCGAGCGAATTCATCGCCAGGTTGCGCGCCGAATCGGCGGCGACCGCCGCCGCGGAAGTCGCCGCTGCGCTCGAGGCGGCGAACAGCCCGGCGACGGCGTTCGTCTGCTGCGAACCGGTCGGATTGGCGCCGGAAGTCGAAACCCAGACGTCCCGCAGGGTCGACGGGTCCTGCCAATAGCGAGGCGCCACCTCCATCACGACGTGGTATTGGTTGAGCGCGTTGTAGATGGTCGAAACCTGGCGCTGGCCGAAAGCGTCGTAGAGGGTGTTGTCGATGGCGCTCAAGGTGAGCCCGAGGCGCATCGCGGTCGGGCGATCGATCGTCAGATCGGCCTGCAGGCCGCCCTGCTGTTGATCGGAATTGACGTCCTTGACGATGTCGCTCTTCTGCAACGCCTCGGTCAGCCGAGGCGCCCATTTGTAGAGCTCCGCCGTGTCGTCCGAGAGAAGGGTGTATTGATAGGTCGCGTTGCTCTGCCGCCCGCCGGTGCGAAGGTCCGACACCGCAACCATATAGAGCCGCGCGCCGGTCACCGCGGCGAGTTGGTCGCGCAGCCGCGCGACCACGCCGTCGGCGCTGATCCGCCGCTGGACGAAAGGTTTGAGCGAGATATAGACGAAGCCGGAATTGGTCTGCCGGCCGCCGGTGACGCCGACCACGGTCGCCACCGCGGGATCGTTCTGAACGATCGTCTGCAACTGCACCAGCTTCTGCTTCATCGACTGGAAGGAGATGCTCTGATCGCCCTGGATGGAGCCGATGAGCAGGCCGGTGTCCTGAACCGGGAACAGATTGTAGGTCATTTGTCGGAAGAGCTGGACGTTCAGTCCGATCATCGAAAGCAGGATGAGCATGACGATCAGGGGATGGCGCAACGCCGTCGCCAACGTCATCCGATAGAAGGCGAGCATGGCCGCGAAGCCGCGCTCGGTGAAACGGTAGAGCGCGCCATGCGCGAGGATCACGCGCCGCGGCAGGACAAGCGCGCACATCATCGGCGTCGTCGTCAGGGAGACGACGAGCGAGATCAGCACCGCGACGGAGAGCGTCACCGCGAACTCGCGGAACAGTCGGCCGACGATTCCGCCCATCAACAGCAACGGCAGGAACACCGCGATGAGGGAGAGGCTGATCGAGATGACGGTAAACCCGACTTCGCGCGCGCCGAGGATCGCCGCCTGCATCCGGGTTGCGCCCGCTTCGATGTGCCGCGTGACGTTTTCGAGCACGACAATGGCGTCGTCGACGACGAATCCGGTCGAAATCGTCAGCGCCATCAACGACAGGTTGTCGAGACTGAAGCCTAGGAGATACATCACGCCGAACGAGCCGAGGATCGAAACCGGCACCGCGACGCTGGGGATCGCGGCGGCGCGCGCGTTGCGCAGGAAGACGAAGACGACGAAGATCACCAGAGCGACGGCGGTGATCAGGGTGCGCTCGGTGTCGGCGAGCGAGCCGCGGATGGTGATCGATCGGTCGACGACGACGGTGAGATCGACGTCGCCCGGCAACGCGGCGGCAAGGCGCGGCAGTTCCGCCTTGACGCGGTCGACCGCCTCGATGATGTTGGCGCCGGGCTGGCGCGACAGCACCAGCGCGACCGACGGCTTGCCGTTGGAGAGCCCGGCGTTGCGCAAATCCTCGACCGAATCGACGACTTCGGCGACGTCGATGAGGCGCACGGCGGCGTTGTTGCGATAGGCGACGACGAGATCGCGATATTGATCGGCGCGGCTGGCCTGATCGTTGGCGTAGATCTGATAGTGAAAGTCGTCGTCCTCGATCGCGCCCTTGGGGCTGTTGGCGTTGGCGGCGGCGAGCGCCGCGCGGACGTCCTCCAGGCCTATGCCGTATCTGAACAGCGCGCCGGGATCGAGTTCGACCCGCACCGCCGGCAGCGCGCTGCCGACGACGTCGACTTCGCCGATGCCGTCGAGCTGCGACAGGCGCTGCTGTAGGACGTTGGAGGCGATATCGTAGATTTGTCCGGCCGTGCGCGTCGTCGAGGTCAGCGCCAGCACCATGATCGGCGCGTCGGCGGGATTGATCTTGTGATAGGTCGGATTGGAGCGCAGGCTGGCCGGCAGGTCGGCGCGCGCCGCGTTGATCGCCGCCTGGACGTCGCGCGCGGCGCCGTCGATGTCGCGGTCCAGGCCAAATTGCAGCTGGATGCGCGTCGAGCCCAGCGAACTCGAGGACGTCATCTCGTTGACGTCGGCGATTTGCCCGAGATGGCGCTCCAGCGGCGCGGCGACGGCGGAGGCCATATTGTCCGGGCTCGCCCCCGGCATGGTCGCCGACACCGAAATGTTGGGGAAATCGACCTGCGGCAAGGGCGAAACCGGCAATTGCGCGAAAGCGAGCAGACCCGCCAGCGCGATGCCGATCGTCAGCAGCGTCGTCGCCACCGGCCGCCGGATGAAAAGCTCGGAAAGGCGGTTGTTCACGGCGCCTCCGCCGCGAAGGCGCCGTCCGTCGCGCCGGCGCCCAGACGCGACCCGATGCGCTCGAAGAAGAGATAGATCACCGGCGTGGTGAACAGCGTCAGAATCTGGCTGAGGGCGAGGCCGCCAACGATCGCCAGGCCGAGAGGATGGCGCAGTTCCGAGCCGACGCCGGTTCCCAGCATCAGCGGCAAGGCGCCGAACATCGCCGCCACCGTCGTCATCAGGATCGGCCGCAGGCGCAACAGGCAGGCCTGAAAGATCGCCTCGCGCGGCGGCTTGCCCTCCTGCCGCTGCGCCTCCAGCGCGAAGTCGATCATCATGATCGCATTCTTCTTGACGATGCCGATCAGCAGCACGATGCCGATGACGCCGATGATGTCGAGGCCGGCCCCGGCGAATTCGAGCGCGAGCAGCGCGCCGATGCCCGCCGAAGGCAGCGTCGAGAGAATCGTGACCGGATGAATGAAGCTCTCGTAGAGAACGCCCAGCACGATGTACATCGTCGCAACCGCCGCCAGCAGCAAGAACACCTCGTTCGACAGCGACGACTGGAACGCCTGCGCGGCGCCTTGAAAGGTCACCGCGAAACTGGCGGGAAGGCCGAGGTCGGCCAGCGCGGCGTCGATGCCGTCGACCGCTCCGCCGAGCGACGCGCCGGGCGCCAGATTGAACGAAATCGTCGTCACCGGGAATTGCTTGAGGTGCGAAATCTGCAGCGGCGCCCGCTTCACCTCGAGCGCGCTGACGGCGGGGAGCTGCACTTGGCCGCCGGCCGCGGCCGCGGAAGGAAGATAGATCGAGTTCAGCGACGCCAGCGAATGGGCCATCGCCGGATCGACGTCGAGAATGACGCGATATTGGTTCGACTGGGTGAACACGGTCGAAATGATGCGCTGGCCGTAGGCGTCGTAGAGCGCGTTGTCGATGGTGGCCGGCGTGACGCCGAAGCGCGCCGCGCTCGCCCGGTCGATGCGGACCGTCACCGAACGGCCGTTGGGCTGCAAGTCGCTGGCGACGTCGACGATCTCGGCGACCTTGGCGAGCCGCGCCAGAACCGTCGGCGTCCAGGTCTGCAACGTCTCGAGATCCTGGTTTTCCAGGGTGAATTGATACTGGGTGGCGCTGACCGCGGTGTCGATCGACAGGTCCTGCACCGGCTGCATGTACAGCGAAACGCCGGCGATGTCGGCGGTCTCCTGCTGCAAGCGGCGGATGATCTGGCTGGCGCTCGACTTGCGCTTGGCGTGCGGCGCGAGATTGATGAGCAGGCGGCCGGAATTGAGCGTGACGTTGGAGCCGTCGACGCCGATGAACGAGGACAGGCTTTCGACCTCGGGGTCGGCCGAGATCGCCTTGGCCAACGCCTGCTGGCGCTCGGCCATCCGCTCGAAGGAGATGTCCTGGGCGGCCTGGGTGACGCCCTGGATGATGCCGGTGTCCTGCACCGGAAAGAAGCCCTTGGGGATCGCGACGTAGAGATATCCGGTGATGAAGAAGGTCGCCAGGGCGACGATGAGCGTCGCGACCTGATGGTTCAGCACCACGTTGAGCAGCGAGGCGTAAACCCGCAGCAGCCCCTGGAAGAACCGGCCGCCGGTCGCCGCGTGGCGGCGCCCGCCTCGCCCGGCGGGGTTCGCGCGGAGCAGTTTCGCGCACAGCATCGGCACCAGGGTCAACGAGACGAAGGCGGAAATGACGATCGTCGCCGCCAGCGTGATCGCGAATTCATGGAACAGGCGGCCGACCACGTCGCCCATGAACAGCAACGGAATGAGCACCGCGATCAGCGAAACGGTGAGCGAGATGATGGTGAAGCCGATTTGCCGCGAGCCTTTCAGCGCCGCTTCCTTGGGCGAATCGCCGGCTTCGAGATAGCGCGCGATGTTCTCGATCACCACGATGGCGTCGTCGACGACGAAGCCGGTCGCGATGGTGAGCGCCATCAGCGACAAATTGTCGAGGCTGAAATTCATCTGATACATGATCGCCAGCGCGCCGACGAGCGACAGCGGCACCGACAGGCTGGGAATGATCGTCGCCGGGATGTTGCGCAGGAACAGGAAGATCACCAGCACCACCAGCGCGACCGCCAGCGTCAATTCGAATTCGACGTCGTCGACCGAAGCGCGGATCGTCGTCGTGCGGTCGGTCAACGGCGTGATCGAAACCGCTTGCGGCAGCGACGTCGTCAGCATCGGCAGCAGGCGCTTGACGCTGTCGACGACCTGAATGACGTTGGCCCCCGGCTGGCGCTGGATGTTGACGATCAGCGCCGGCGTCGCGTTCATCCACGCGGAAAGCCGGCCGTTCTCCGCCGCCAGCTCGACCGTGGCCACGTCGCTCAACAGAACGGGCGCGCCGTTGCGATAGGCGATGACCGAACCGAGGTAGTCGTGGGGATTGCGGATCTGATCGTTGGCGTTGATGGCGAAGGATTGCGTCGGGCCGTCGAAATTGCCCTTCGGCGTATTGACGTTGAGATTGGCGATGGTCGTTCTCAGATCGTCGAGATTGAGCCCGTAGGCGGCGAGCGCCAGCGGGTTGGCGTGGATGCGGACGGCCGGACGCTGGCCGCCGGAAATCGACACCAGACCGACGCCGGGAAGCTGCGACAGTTTCGGCGCCAGCCGGCTTTCGACGATGTCCTCCACGTCCGTCAGCTTGAGCGTCTTCGAGGTCACGCCGAGGGTGAGGATCGGCGCGTCGGCCGGATTGACCTTGGCGTAGATCGGCGGCGCGGGAAGATCGGCGGGCAGCAGATTGCCCGCGGCGTTGATCGCCGCCTGAACTTCCTGTTCGGCGATGTCGAGGCTCAGGTCGAGGCTGAAACGCAGGGTGATCACCGAGGCGCCCGCCGAACTCTGCGACATCATTTGGGCCAGGGAGGGCATCTGGCCGAATTGTCGCTCCAGCGGCGCGGTCACCGACGAGGTCATCACTTCCGGGCTTGCGCCGGGGTAGAAGGTCTGGACCTGAATGGTGGGGTAGTCGACCTCGGGCAGCGCGGAGAGCGGCAGGAACCTGTACGCGGCGACCCCGACCATGAGGATCGCGATCATCAGCAGGGTCGTGGCCACCGGACGTTCGATGAACAGGCGCGAAGGGTTCACGGCCGATTCCTCTTTCGCGCCGCCGTCACGGCGCGGGGCTCGCCGCCGCGGGTTCGCCGCCGGCGCCTTCGGTTCGGCGCCGATGCTGGCGCTGTCCCTGGCCGGCGGCTTCCGCCGGCGCCTGATTTTGCGCCGTCGCGCCCACGCCGTTGCGCACGCTCACCTTGGTGCCGTCGCGCAGCCGGTCGACGCCATCGATCACCACGTTCTCGCCGACCGCCAGGCCGGAAAGGATCGTCGTGTTCGTCGCGTCCGCCGGACCGGTCGCCACCTTGCGCACGGCGACGGTCGAATCGTCGTCGACGACGTAGACGAAACTGCCGTTGGCACCGAGTTGAATCGCCGCGTTGGGGGCCAGAACCGCGTCCGAAAGCGTGTCGACCAGCAGGCGCACGTTGACGAACTGATTGGGAAACAGCGTTCCCTCGGGATTGGCGAAGGTGGCGCGCAGCTTGAACGTGCCCGTCGTCACGTCGACTTGATTGTCGTAGGTGGTCAGCGTTCCCACGGCCAATTGCTTGACGTTGGCGCGGTCGAACGCCGTGACCGGCAGGCTCGCGCCGGCGTTCAAGCGCGCGGTGATTTGCGGCAAATTGTCCTCCGGCGTCGAAAAGACGACGCTGATCGGATCGAGCTGCGCAATCACGACGATGCCGGTCGTATCCGAGGGCTGCAGAAAATTGCCGGGGTCTTCGAGCCGGAGGCCGACGCGGCCGCTGACCGGCGCGGTGATGTGGCAATAGGAGATGTTCAACTTCGCGGTGTCGATCTGCGCCTGGTCGCTCGCCATCGCGGCCTTGTCCTGCGCCACCAGGAACTGCTGGTCCACGACCTGCTGGAGGGCGATCGAATCTTGCTTGCTCAACGTTTCGTAACGCGCCAGGTCGGACTGGGCCTGCGCGTAGAGCGCCGAGTCCTTCGCCAATTGCGCCTCGGCGAGGGCGAGAGCGGCCTCGAAGGGACGCGGGTCGATCTGGGCGAGAAAGTCGCCTTGCTTGACGAGCTGGCCCTCCTGGAAGCCGACCTCCATCAGCTTGCCGGCGATTTGCGTCTTCACCGTCACCGTCGCGAACGGCGTCACTACCCCGAGCGCGTCGATGGTGATCGCCATTTGCCCGCTTGCCGTCGCGGCGGCGCGAACGGTCTGCGCTGGGAAGCCGGCGGGACCGGCCGGGCGCGTCGCGTCGACCGTCGAAGGCGCTATGTTCTCGAAGTATTGCCAGACGACGACGACGGCGAGCGCCAGCGCCAGCGCCAGCGCCGCCTTGCCCCAGCGATGCCTCTCCGGCGGGATCGGCGCAACCGGCTCGGCGACGTCGACCTTCTCGGGATTGACCGTCTCGTTCATCCTTCGGCCTCGCGCTTGGCGCCATAGCGCTTCGCACAGGCGAGCGCGAACATCAATTCACGCCCGCGTGTTGCAATGCTCGGGCAAAGCTCTCGCCAATTCAAGACGCTGTCCCCGCCGCGTTCGCCGGCGGCGAGGCCGGCGCCAGTCTTATATCGGTCTGATCCCGGCGAGGCGCCGGGGTGTTGCAATCTTTTCCGGCTTGCTTCATAAGCGCCTGGACGCGGTCTTTCCGTCATCGGACGCGGGTGTAGCTCAGGGGTAGAGCACAACCTTGCCAAGGTTGGGGTCGAGGGTTCGAATCCCTTCGCCCGCTCCAAACTTCTCGCTAGATATCAGAGACTTGCGAGTGGCCGCCTGCGGGCGGCTTTCTCTTTTCTTGGCTCCGTTCAACACCCGTTCGACACCGAAGCGGAACTCTGTTCGCGCGTCGTCCCCTAAGCCTGCTCTCCGCATGCGACGCGCCGGGGGTCGCACGAGGGCGAGCACGCCGCAGTTGACGAATTCCTGTCATTCGCGACGGCTTCGGCTCAAATCCGGGCGTCCCCTCGAGGATCGTTGTCAGGCGCGAATGTCGGCCGGCTCGCTACAGGCCGATTGTGACCGAGCCTCTGCCCCGCACTGTGACGATCTCGCCGGCTTCGACGGACAGCACCGCGCCTTGGGTTCCGGTCACGCCGAGCCCCTTGGGAAGGCGCAGCGCCCACGCCGCGTCGGCGGAGCTGGCGGTCACATGGATCGCCGCGCCATCGCGACGGACGGTCAGGCGGAAGGTCTCCTCGCCGACCGCGTTCGGGATCGACGCGGTCGCCTCGGCGCGATCGTCGAGGCCGTACGCCGCGAAGACCGCCCCATCGGCGAAATCGTAATCCGGCCGGTCGTCGCGGCCGCCCCAGGCGATGAGGGAATTGGGCCGCGCATAGAGCGGCAAGCTCAAGAAGTCGTGCTTCTCCTTCCGCCAACGACCGCCGTCGACGATCTCGCCCGTCAACACATGCGTCCACTTGCCGTCCGGCAGGTAGAACGACACGTCGCCTTCCTCGCTGAACACCGGCGCGACGAGAAGCGACGGGCCGAGCATGTACTGGCGGTCGAGCGCCTCGCAGGCCGGTTCATCCGGGAACTCGAGAAGCATCGCCCGCATCATCGGCAGGCCGTTCACCGCCGCTTGCGCCGCGACGCCATAGAGGTAGGGCATCAGCCGGCACTTCAGCTTGGTGAAGAAGCGCAGCACATGCACCGCTTCGTCGTCGTAGACCCATGGCACGCGATAGGAGGTGAAGCCGTGCAGCCGGCTGTGGCTCGACAGCAAGCCGAAGGCGCACCAGCGTTTGTAGATATGCGCAGGCGCGGTGTTCTGGAAACCGCCGATGTCGTGGCTCCAGAAGCCGAAGCCGGAGAGGCCGAGCGACAGGCCGCCGCGCAGGCTCTCGGCCATCGATTCGTAGTTCGCCACGTTGTCGCCGCCCCAGTGAACCGGGAAGCGCTGCGAGCCGGTCGTGGCCGACCGAGCGAAGACGACGGCCTCGTGCTCGCCCTTCAGGCGCTTCAAGAGCTCGAACACCAGCCGATTGTAAAGGAACGTGTAATAGTTGTGCATCTTGTCCGGATCGGAGCCGTCGTAATAGACGACGTCCGTCGGGATGCGTTCGCCAAAGTCGGTCTTGAAGCAGTCGACGCCTTGCCCGACCAGGCGCTCCAGATGGCCGGCGTACCAGGCGCAGGCCTCCGGATTGGTGAAGTCGACAAAGCCCATCCCCGACTGCCAATGGTCCCACTGCCAGACGCTGCCGTCGGGCCGCTTCAGCAGGTAGCCCTTGGCCTTGCCCTCGTCGAATAGTCGCGACCGCTGGGCGATGTAGGGATTGATCCAGACGCAGATGTGCAACCCCTTGGCTTTCAGCCGGGCGAGCATGGCTTCCGGATCGGGGAAAGCGACGGGATCCCATTCGAAATCGCACCAGTGCTGGCCGCGCATCCAGAAGCAGTCGAAATGGAAGACGTGCAGCGGAATATCGCGCTCGCGCATGCCGTCAACAAAGCCATTGACCGTCTTCTCGTCGTATTCGGTGGTGAACGAAGTGGTCAGCCACAGGCCGAAGGACCACGCCGGGGGCAGGGCCGGGCGGCCGGTCAGCCGGGTGTAGCGGTCGAGCACGTCCTTCGTCGTCGGTCCATCGATCAGAAAATAGGAGAGCGACTCGCCTTCGACGGAGAAGCCGACCTTCGAGACGAACTCGGAACCGACCTCGAAGGAGACCAGATCGGGCTGGTTGACCAGCGCGCCCCAGCCCCGGTTGGTCAGGAAGAACGGAATGTTCTTGTAGGCCTGTTCGGTCGAGGTGCCGCCGTCGCGATTCCAGATCTCGGCCGACTGGCCGTTGCGGGTGAAGGCGGTGAAGCGCTCGCCGAGCCCGTAGACCACTTCGCCGACGCCGAGGTCGAGGCGCTCGAAGACATAGGCCTTGCCCTCATCCTTGTTGACGGCGTAGCCGCTGGCGCCGAGCGCGCTGCCGGTGATGCGCTTGCCGGCGCGGAACATGTCGAGCCGCCAATCCCCGCGCTTCTCGACTCGGACGGTGAGGTCGCCGCTCGACAGGCTGACGAAGTCCGCCTCGTCGACGATGATCGGCTTGACGGCCGGATCGGGGAACAGCTCGAAGGCCGGGCCGCGACGGAGACCGCCACGGTGATGCTCGAACGTCACGCCGATCACATTCGGCGCCGGCGAGTGCAGCCGAATGGTGAAATACTTGGTCTCATGGTCCTCGAAGCGAGCGCGGTAGGGACACGAGGAGACGTCGACATAGACCTCGGTCTCGGTGACCGCGACGCCCCAGAAATGATGCGAAGACGCAACCACCATGCCTTTGGCGCTCCGCCAAATTCCGTCGATGAACTTCATGCTTTTCTCCCGAGATATCGGCTCAGCGTCCCCTCCCCCTCTGGGAGAAGGGATCGACACGCGGTTTGTTCTCCGGCTCCGCAGCCGCCGGCCCTGATGCGTCCGTATTCGGTTCAATCGTCGCCGGCGAATCGCTCATCGTATTGCTTTCACATCCGACTAGGCGTTTCCAACGTGATCTCCTGGAGGCACAGGGCGTAACAGCTGCCGGTCGGATCCGACCGCCAGTCAGTGTGGAGATAGTGGTTGGTGAAATTGGCCGAATAGCTCAGCCACATCGTCCGCCCATCGGCCGATATGAATTTTGAGGGGATGTTCAGGAAATAGCCCTGCTCGCCAAAGCGCTCCATGAAGCTTACCAAGCGATAGGGCCCGGTAATGGCGTCAGCTTCGAGAATGTAAGAATTAAAGGCGCTGATGGTGTTGCCGCCATCGGTGATGCAGAGCAGATATTTGCCCAGTGGCGCGTCATAGGTGATGGTGGCGTGTCCAATCCGGCCCGGCCATTCGACGAGCGGCTTAACGGACACGAAGTCGCGCGTCCATTGCGGCTTACCGGCGGGGTCGCGACCAGCGAAGAATTCATATGCGCCCGCATCGTTCATTGTTTCAGGCGAAGAGGGCGCCCGGCACAAATAGGCTTGATCGCCACGGATCCAGGCCAGTTCGGCGTCCGCACGCTCCGCCCCATGTCCCACCAGATAGGCTTTGCCGTCCGGCGAATGCCGCATGTTCCGTCCGAAATCGACGACATGCGGGGCGCCAATGCGGATCTTGCCGCCATTCTTGCCGCTCTCGCCAAAGAGCGGACGCGCCGGACTGTGCGGCGTTTCCTCCCAGGTCTTGCCGCCATCGCGGGACATCCGGAAGCCGACGAACGGCCCCAAAATATCCCAGTTGAGGGGGCGGCCATCGGCAGCCGCGCGCCCGGACTCATCGAGGCAATAGGCGCCGTAGTACCAGACGCCGTCATGCATAAGGCTGGCGCAGGGATAGCGCCCACCGTAGGGGGCGGGACTGGCGTATTCGACGCCGAGATTCTCGAGCGCAAGGCGAAGCGGGTCGTTGCCTAGTATGCGGGCATTGCCGGTGCCCGAGCGGTCGCCACGGCCGGCGTTGGATGGGTCGCCGGCGTTTGACGAGCAATCGACAGGCAAGCGGCGCTCTTCTGAGAAACAACCGTCCGTCCATGGCGTGTAAAGGACGTCATCAGCCCCCCACGACGGATACCAGGTGTCAGCGCTGGTGTAATGCGCATGGCGTCCGGTGAAGGTTAGGCCCTCAAGGGCCGTGGATTGCGGAAATGGACAATCCGCTGGGGGGCGGTTGGGCCAGGCAAACGGCATAGGCTCCTCGCGCGAGTTGGGCGATGTTTGCGCAGCGATCAGCGATAGCGGATCTGGTTCCAGCGATGCCCGATCAGCGACAGGATGATGATCAAGCCGTTGAAGAACTGAACGTAGAAGCCGGAGAGGCCCGCGCCGACGATGCCGGTCTGGATGAACGAGACGGTCAACGCGCCGATCGCTCCGCCGCCGACGGTGCCGACCCCGCCCCACGTGGGCGTGCCGCCGACGAACACCGAAGCGAGCACGGGCAACAAATATCCGTCGCCCGAGGTCGGCCACCACGTGTAGTTGATCGTCGTCGAGAAGAATCCGGCGAGCGCGGCGCCGAGCCCGACGAACACGAAGGCCTTGACCCGCACCAGGTTGACGTCGATGCCCATTTGCTGGGCGCTGTCGGCGTTGTCGCCGACAATCTTCACATGGGCGCCGAACTGGTTGCGATTGAACAGCAGCGACGAGAATACGACAAACCCCAGCGCCCATAACATCTGCGTCGGAACTCCAAACACGATGCCCGAGAAAATCGGCTTGGCCGAACTTTGGGTGAGCGAAACGAGGGCGATCGACTTGCCTTCGGTGGCGATCTCGATCACGCCGCGCAGCATGAAGTTCATGCCGAGCGTCGCGATCAGCGACGACAGGCGGAAATAGACGACAAGCGCTCCGACGCAGAAGCCGACCAGCGCGCCGGTCAGCATCGCCGCGGCGATGCCCAGGAAGGGACTGAATCCCGCCTGCACGACGAGCGCGAACATCCACGCCGAAAATCCCATGGTCGCCGGGAACGACAGATCGATCTCTCCCGCGGTGACGACGAACACCAGCGGAACGACGAGAAACAGCGCGACCGGCAGCGTCGTCAGAACGGAACGGTAAATGTTCCATTCGAGGAACACGCTTGGGCTCGCGACGATGAAGATCGCCATCATCACGACGAAAACGGCGAAGGTGCCGAGCGCGGCGCGATTGGCGTCTATGAAACGGCGGACGGGATGTTCGAAAGGATGACGAGGGCCGGCTGGGTCGGTCGCTTCGCCGCCGGCGCTTTTCGATTGCGCGGCTTCGGTCATGTCGCCGCTCCTGCTGCGAAAACGGTCCGAGACCCCGTCTTGTTGGGATTCGCCACCGCCTCCATATACCCGATCAACGCTTCGGCGGACGGCACGTCGGCGCGCTTCACCTCGAGCTCGACCTCGCCGCGGTCGAGCACCACGAAGCGATCGGCAATGTCGTAGACATGGTGGATGTTGTGGCCGATGAACAAAATCGAACGGCCGCTCGCCCGCACCTGGCGCACGAAATGAAACACCTTGTTGGTCTCGGTGATCGACAGCGCCGTCGTCGGCTCGTCGAGGATGATCAGATCCGCCTGTCGGTAGATCGCACGGGCGATGGCGACGCCCTGGCGCTCGCCGCCCGAAAGCCGGCCGACGATGGAATGCGTCGAGAACGCCTTGGAGGTGAAACCGATCTCGCGCATGAGCCGTTCGGCCTCGCGCTCCTCCTTGCCGATGTTGAGCCAGCCCAGCGGGCCTTTGAGCTCGCTGCCCATGAAGATGTTGCGAACGATCGATTGCTGCACGGCCAGCGCCCGATCCTGGAACACGGTCTCGATCCCGGCTTCGCGCGAGCGCGCCGCATTCCAGCCGCTGACGGGCTTGCCACGCACAAGAATCTCGCCCGCCGTCGGCTTGATCACGCCGGCGAGAATTTTGATGAGCGTTGACTTTCCGGCGCCGTTGTCGCCGATCAGGCCGAGCACCTCGCCCTTGTCGACGTAAAGACTGACGCCGCCGAGCGCATAAACGCGGCCAAACGATTTCTTGATGTCGCGAAGTTCGATAAGATGCTCGGCCATCGAAACGCTCCCCGGTTGGAGGGGCGCCGGCCCCGAAGATCGAGGCCGGCGCGAAAGCTCCGATCAGCGCAGACCCTCGGTCGCCAGTTTGGCGACGGCCTGGTAGTTTTCCGGCGTCACGAAACCGGCGCCGGTGTCGACGTCGATCGGCGCCAGTCCGTAGACGACCTCCTGGCAGAGCGCCAGGATCGGCATGTAGCCCTGCATGAACGGCTGCTGATCCGCGGTCAACTGGACCCAGCCGCCCTTGAAGCCCTCGACGATCTGCGGGCTGGTGTCGAAGCCGAAATTGAAGATCTCGCCGGGCTTCTTGTTCGCCGCCTGCATGTAGGTCGGCACGTCGCCGAGCTCTTGCCCGCCGGGATAACCGACCGCCTTGACGCTTGGATTCTTCGCCAGCGCCGCGGTGATGATCGGGATGGCGAGATTCGGATCGGCTGCCCATTCCGCTGGCGCCTCAAGCTTGATCACCGTGACGCCCGCCTCTTCCATCGCCTTCACAGTGCCGAGTTCGCGCGCGCCGCGGTTCTCGTCTCTGAACGGCCCAAACATGAGCGCCGTGTCGCCCGTCTTGAGGCCGGCCCGTTTCACCGCCTCGACGCCGAGCGCGTGGCCCTGCTCGAACTGCTGGGCGCCGACATAGCCGCCGCCAAACTTGGCGACGACCTTGGGAACGGGCACGTTCTGATACATCATCTTGATGCCGGCCTTCGCCGCCTCTTCGGCCAGCGGCATGATCGCGGCGTCGCCGGGATGTCCCATCATCGCGATGCCGTCGGGCTTGGCGGCGACCGCCTCGCGAAGCTGCTGGACCATTTTCTCTTCGTCCCAA